>Ga0209782_1002522_pt1 | contig 10244 bp, 9 predicted proteins | sample WorMetmaBAHAMAS1_FD_187390 | JGI IMG/M metagenome (GOLD analysis project Ga0209782, IMG submission 187390) | Marine gutless worms symbiont microbial communities from Max Planck institute for Marine Microbiology, Germany - Inanidrilus... | ecosystem: Host-associated > Annelida > Digestive system >...
CGATTATCGTTGGCTGGTGCGTCACCTAATGGCACGGCACTGCTGCGAGTGTTGGTGGTTCGTTGTTGGTCATGCAGTGTACTCTGCAAAACACACACATCATCACCGGCTGATCACCAATTTATAAAAAAGGTAATTTCTGTTCATCTGCTTATCTAAAATTCTGAATCGATGCCATGCAGTCAGCACTGATAACATGGAGTAATTAAAATACTGAACTATGTCATACACAATGTTTCTGAAACACGTGTTTTCCCCATCAGCAAATAACCTGCCATGCAGCCTCTGAAATGAGGCAATGTCAAAATTATCTATCATTTTGGTACTTTTTGGCGCATGCATTTTTACCCCGCATTTGTCTTTTGGATACATATATGCTTAAACCCAGTAATATTTAGTGTCATTTTAATTGGCAACACATTTAAATACTGTTCTGTAAGTTATTTTCACAGTGCATTGGGCTATGTCATCCCCTTTATCTATGCCCTCTTATTTAAATACATTTTGCGAACAGGCTTTCAAATAACTGTATTGGTATCCAATATGTCAAGAAATTGATATTCCCTAACTTTATGGAACGTAGTAATGCACTATAAACGAATTAAGAAATTATACAATTATTTACTTTTGTAGTACAATGAAATTCTGTACCAGTAAATCATAATTAGCATTTGCAGTTGTTAAACTCACAACGAACTCAGAGTAGGCACCGACAGAAGCGAGGCTGCTGTTGCTGGTTGTGTCTTGCGAGGCGGTGTTGAAGCCGACTGTTGTCTCAGCAGCGGCCGATGTGATGCTAGCCGACGGAGCGTGGTTAACAATCACGTACTGCTGCTGCTGCTGACGACGATGATCCTGTTGTCTTGGCGCCAGTGGACGACGTCGCGCTGTGGATGATGGCATCTAAACACACATTGCACCAATCAAACTGCAAACCTAAGCAGTCATATCGACCAGCATACCCACACCAGCAGTGCATTTTATAAGTTTGTGAAGACTGTTCGAAAGTTGGCAGGTAAGAAAAGTGGAGTAGAAAGATTTAAAACTGGCTGCGAGAAAGACAAATAAGAGAGGAGTGTGTAACTGTTTCAACCTGCAGACGTCTGTTGGCGGCAAGTGTTTTACAAGTCGTTGATGTCGCTGTCAGACGGTTCTGACTGACGACCGTCGTGTCTTGCTTTGATCGAACGTCGTCAATCTTGCTCTGAAATGTTCAGATGTTTTCCGCACACGGTCACCAAAGCTACTGATCATCATAGCTGGCACTGGCGTGGGTAATTAGCCACACCACATAGGTCTATGGATACCGTGCAGTGTTAGTTATCTTCTTCTCCTTTGTGATTGTGGTTTTGCTGACAGCTAAGGTCACTATTATAGAACCCTAACAGGAAGTCATATCTTGCCAGTCACACTCAACCACTGGCATTTTGCTATAATAACTGGAAGTGCCCAGAACTGCCTTTGGCACCGACTCAGTTCGGCACTCAACATAATGGTGATGTGGCTAACATGTGAAATTCACACAGGTTTTGTTTTAACAAGTTTTACCAGCACAGATGATGTAAAGATATCACAAACCGTTGATCAAAGTGAACAATTAATCCGTTAACGATTGACGACCGTTATGTTTCACTGAACGATGTGAAAGTCTGTTGCTCACGTGCTTGGGTCGAGCGATGCTGGCAGGACTTGTTTCTGGCGGCGGTTCAACGTGGCGTTTCCTGGTCACCACCGGTGCCGGGTGACTGCCGTACATCATCTCCGCCTGCAGCTGCTCTCTCCGATGTTGATCCTGCATTATACAAACTCAACCACTTGTAACAAGCCGATCACAGATCGCAGACTCTGCTCCCCGTGCACAACCATGTTACCTCCGGATTTTTTCACTGTTGGTTGAACTGATGCAGCAGTTTTGGGTGTTACGCTGCCACCGCTTAGGATTACATGACGTGCCCACTGTGTGAAAACATACACCTTCCACAAAACCCAAAGTACATAATGTATCACAACACCATCAGAGGACGACCAAACCATGGCCATAGGGAACATACTCAGAAAATTAGGCGAAGTTCGACTGCGCATTTCACAATATGTGCGAGGACAGACAGACAGACAGACAGACACACTCATCACAATAGTTTGCACCCCTCCCAGAGGGGACAGAGTAAGCTAGTGGCCGCAATGACAATGTCTCATATACCACAGTTGACCACAGCATAAGTGGCACGATCACGAGAGCGGATGTGAAAACATGGATGGCGTGTGGCTTCACGTACACGGGATACCTAGCCTACCATGCTACACGCATCGTCCACTATCTGCAAATCCTGTTTAATCTGAGCAGCAGATATAGCCGAACAATTAGTCAACTAATGGGTGTCCTAATACGACTACAGTGATGCTTGCAACAGTTCAGGCCACTTTAAAAATGTCTATGATGATGACGATGATTACTACCACAGACATTATCTAATATGATTGTTCATGTAATACTTACATCACTGACGTTTTAGCTGATAAATAAGTAATAACAGCACACTTCTAGAGTGTCACATGTATCAACAACAGTTGATTGATCAACGCTTAACTAAGTACATGTTAGTTCATGAACAAACCAGAGTTTGGATAAGTTTCTAGGTCAGTTCAGCGGAAGTCGGTCGCGGGTCATTCAATATAAACAAATGCTACGTGATGTAATGTAAAATTTAGTGCCCAACAATATGGAATCAGCGTATTGTGAAATATTTTGGTCTTTTGAATATCTCTGGCATTCAGTTAGTCATTTGTTCATTGCCTCTTGCCCCTGGTGGAATGATAATTTCAGCTCTCTTCATAAGCCAGTCATCATTGATATTAAACCCACGATCTGCCAGTTCAGTTCAGTTCAATACTCTCAACCCCTACTCATACTCAACGGAGTCTTTATAAACCACATGCATTTATCTGCAAGCATTAAAAAGTAACATTCATGATTTTTTTCACACACGCATCTTAATTAATTTGTCATTTTTCATCTGGTTTCAGCACATGCATCTGGACTGTTTGTACGTGTCTCGTGTGTGAAACGAAACCGTTGTGGTCTTCAAATACCCCACAAGACTTCAGATGAACGTGGTAAACAGTGGTGGATCCAGGAATTGGTGGTAGGCGGATGTTCAAAGTCTTACTTGTTTTGATATTTATATGTGTGTCTCTTGACAATACCATATAGCGCATTAGAGGTTCCACGATTATGCACTATACAAATTTATATTACATTACAAATGGAGAGACACTGAAGTGCTGAAGCCAGACAGGCCTTAACGCCAAAATTTTGGCCACGATATCGGCCTTGTAACATTGGCCTCAACTCAACGAACCCTTTTGTGTTTTTCCATCTCCTTGCGATTGCTGTAGTCGTCCCACTGACGTCTGATGTACACATCATATGACAAGCCATGCACGGTGATCTTCCGGCCCGACTCTAGCTCCAGTGAAGCTATCTGATGCTTCAGCTGCTGCTCAACCTACACACAGCCGTCCCACCGGTCCATCTAATGCCAGCGTCCCTCCGTTCTACATGCATACTGACATCATGTAAAATATAATGTTTACACAAAATGGTGATAAATTGCACCTTGGTGGATGATAAGAGTTTATGGTTGAAAGGATTAGTGAAACAGGTATGTTTTGTGCCGGGAGTGAAAGAACCCGGAAGTTATCGATGATAAGAGCGGAAAATCAACAGAGAATGTGAGAAGTGTAAGAAGAGAAGGGTGTGAGTTGCAGAGACTGGAATTAGGTTGAGCAGTAAAGCTGGCTGCAGAGACGAGCTGAAGCATACTGAGAGAAACAATCAGATATTTGTAGCGAGGGCAATGAGTGAGTGAGTGAGTGAGTGAGACTGAGTAGTGAGTAGACGTCACACAGTGCCGCTCACATCTCAGTTCACGTCCCGCTCAACACAAAACCAGTCGTTCAGGAGATGCTCGTCTGAGCCACGAGCTTTTGCCCAGTACCCAGAAAACGCATCCCAACACTTCTGTCTGCTGCTTCACTGCTCTTGTTCCACGTCGACTCTCTGAAAAGACGGCAACTCGCGCGGGACTGGTTTCCTCAGAAGCAAACGTATGAGAACAACTGGTGCAGGTTTCTCAGAGGCCGGCCGAGCTGGGCTGACAATCTTATCACCGAGTCCGCAATGTCAACGTAGCAAGAGAACAGCAAGCAAAAACTCAATCAGAGCATATCATGTTTGAACTCATTCTTACTTACTTCATCAATCACTGGACTCATGACGCAGCAGCCGTAGCAGCCAAATAAACATGATGCTACGTAACCCTAGAAAAACCGCTCCTGACTGCACATCTAGGTCACACCACGTTAGCACACCGACACATTCTAGACCCTAGCGACGCCCACTCCCATTTATCACATGATGTTTCTCTGGGTAGCTGCAGCCTGCAGCACCATGCTGCAGACATTTATTATTACTAATATTATTATTATATACAAGCACAAATAGCAAACACTCTAAATGCTGGTTGTGGCAAAAGACAAGACTTAACACATCAACGTGTTGTGCACACTCATGTACCTTGGGCAGTGCTTTCAATAATTTCTGTCTTTCTTTCTCCTGAGTCATGACGCGACAGCCACGATTAGACAGCAGGCGTTCACGATCGTTGGCCGATTCCTGCAGCATTCAGCACACACTGTCCGTCCGATAATAACATCCACTGTAAAGTAGAACTTATTTCATTTTCAATCCAACTCACAACTAGTCATGTTACAAATTGAATTGAGCAAGGTTTAACGTCCCACCAAACACGTTATAGGTCATATCGGGGACGGGTTTTATAGGTCAAAAGACCCAACCAACAGTGTCAAAGCACTAAAGGAAGAGAGGTCCTAAGGACTGGGCTTCAATCCCATTAGATCCACCCCATTGTGCAGACAATAACACAACATATATGCAGTGCTAGCGTCAGATGATTCTGCAACAGTGATATCCCAGAATTCTACCAGCCCGAGGCAAAGCAGTATCACTCATTCTCAGCATAGCTCTGCTATGCTAACAAACAATAAAATGCAAGTCTGAAATGCATCTTAAAATTATTTAACTGAAAATGACTGAGCAAAATTCTGTTCACATCTAACCAGACACTGGCTTTCACTGTGAAATGGTCAGATGTATCTCAAACTAAATGATCAAAAGCTACTACTAATCTATTTCAATCACAATCCTAATACACAGTATATAGGGCACAGCTTCGGGTGTGACAGAAAGATATCTGAAACAAAATTAAAATTGTGAGAAATGTCGAGCTATATCGATACACAGCTGCATCATTCAATACTAGAAAAAACTGACTTTAATTGAGGATTGAGGTCAGCGCATTAGAGGTTGATAACTTTATGCGCTATATAAATCTACTTACTTACTTACTTTACTTACTTACCGCACATGCTACAATCAACTGCTGCCATCGACCTCGGGTTTGGCCAAGCTCCATGCCTCGCCAACATAATAAAAATGTCCTATCATGGCCAACTGGCCATCGGTCAATACTCAACTCTAACCCTTGACTTATATGTACTGGTTAGGCTTAGTGTTTTTACTTTTTTTACTGTGCACTTAGCTGAATTTCATTAGTGATTGTGTGAGTACTGTTTAGCTGTAGTGTTTTTATTTCTTTTTTATTGTGTACTACTGTACAATTTAATAATAATAACCTGGACTTTCGATCCCAGGTGAACTACAGTCATGTCCCATACATGTACAAAAACTCAGTCGGTCTAAAAGATATGGACAGACGAACAGACGGAAACTACTAATTGCTTTAGCTACCCAGCTCACCTGTTGGTAGCAAAGCCAGTTAACAGCACATAGTGAAAAGATAATATTTTAGCCAGCAAGCAAACACAGTATCAAGCACAGCACCACCAAAGACGTGTGAATAAACACCACTTAAATAAAAATATGAGAAACAAATGGTGGAAAATACAAAGGAAATAGCAGAAAACAGGCTGAAGAGAAGCATGATAATAACAAGCAGTGAGAAAATCAACATCAAAACTGTCTGATAGTTGGGTCAGAATAGTAAGCACAAATGCAGAAGGGGAACTGAATTAACACAACATCTATGTGGCGGGTGGTAATTCAATCCTACAAAGTTAAACCTACCAGCTTACGAACGGCTAGCATCACTATCGGTCTACAAACATATCAGCATATAACTTGCTAGTTAAGATATCTTTCTCACACTCAGTTAAGACCTCAGATACTGGTACGAATGAATACAATAATATGCCAAGGACTAACATTTAACCAGCTTAATCTACTGTCAGTCAGCAAATAATAAAGCAGGCTGTTTGGGACACATTTTCCAACACAGTACAGTAACGACACACTTGTGGTATCTTATTGTTCTTTTTTAATATTTAATAATTTTAATAATTTAGTGGATGCATTTGCGTGTATGTATGTTTGTATTTAACTGTATTGTTCTTGCTGCCATTATGGCATAATAAAACACGATGATGATGATGATAAGTGAATTATAAACAACAGTTCTACAACCCGTATACGGTTCGGTGAACATTAGTAACATTCCTAGTTAAAAACAGGAGTGTTTTGATTGTAGAAAAGTTATACAGCCCACATGCCCTTGCTGACAACAACGGTCACATATTAAGTTTTATTCTCTACTGCTGGACCACAACTCCTGAACAGTCTACCTGAAGACATTCAGACGGTCTCGTCTCCAACAATATTTCGCCAATAACTTAAAACTTTATTTATTTCAATAATCGTACCCAGACATACAGAACTATCGCCATGGTGGACAATGACGTTTTAGCTTACTAAATGGTTTTTAATGTAACGTAATGTATTTAGGGAGAGTTCTCATTGGCAGCGTAGCATACAACATCTGTGTACCACGATGAAAAAAACAAAATGCAAATGGCAAAAAAGTAATACGTTCAATGATATGCAAAGGAATCATGGTGACAGTCATAGTGTGTAAACGCAGTCCAAATACAAACTTGATCTTTATTGAACCTGATCGGATTAGACTGGCTATAACCCAAGTCGCAAAATGTGTGAGATATGAAACGACTCTGGTGCATATTACGCAAAGCCACAGAACCTGTTGTGATGCGAGTTACATATGCAGCAAACTGAAAGCTCACAAAGCACCAAAGTGACACGATGTTAGGAAAAGAAAATATCTCAGCCACGACTTACTGAAACGTAGTTATATCAGCATTATGTTTAATGTAATTAGCCAACATGTATTTAAAACTACTAAGCATACGCAAAATGTCAGTAGAGCAAGCTGGGACTAACAGGCATCTATAGATAGAAACAGATACTCCACATTGGACACAGATATGCTTCAAAATCCAACCAAATGTTTTGCATGCCAAGGTCTATCACTTCCCAAAATTTTACACAACTAGAATACCTAGTGGTATATGGTCGCGCCTCTATGGCAGCTTTCCGTCAGCTCTCAACACATGGTCAAAAGTTTAACCCTGAATCCTTATATGAGCCTATGTAATTTTAAATTTTGCACCCATATTTGGTCAACAAAATTTGTGCCCCCCCCCAAAAAAATGTGGGCCAAATTTTTGGGTTCATCAAAATATTTTAGGGGATGTTACTCCACAAAACCCCCCAGCAACCCAAATTTCGTCAAAATCGGTTAAAAAATGCCTGAGATATCCACAATGAAAACTTTGTGCTCCCCGAAAAAATGGGCCTCGGACATGTTTTTTTTTGTCACGGATAGAAACGTGACTACTTGAGTCGTGCCTCGCTAGCGGCGAGAGGCGCGACTAAAAATGATACTTCTATTATAGGCATTATTAATGTCCAGCTTATAAAAACCTTCCAGTTATCCTAGAAGTTCTTTTTCAAGGGGTTCAGCCCAATCCGGAGAAACTCTATAGAAAAAAAAGCTTTTTCAGAAAAACCTAAAGTAATAGCATAACAAGTAAGTAAGTAAGTATGCGAGTAAAAGCATAAGAGCATGTTCTGTGTTAACAGCATTATGTCTTCAGTGCTTTGATACTGCTGGTTAGGCAATACGAAGGGCAAACAGCGGGTAAAAATCCTTTTTAAATTTTTGCTAAGTATTCTCCTCCAGAATACGTGGAAGAACAGGGTGCAATGGGTAACCGGCAACACATAATTCACCGGGAAAATGCCTTTAAAATTGAGGTGGTGGTGGTAGCGTGTCATGAATTTAACAGCCAACCACATGCAAAATGCACCAGAAATCATAACAGCATCTTTGCTCTAAGCAACCAGAATAAGAGAGTCTAGCACTGGCTAGCATGGCACGAGATGATTCGCCCGCAAGCAGCACAGCAGCCGCAGCAGCACAGCGGCCGCAACGCGCGGTAAAGTGGGATCGGAATTTGAAACCTAAATTAGCTATAATGCGCCAATGCATTTCCGTCACAGACAGACGGACAGACAGACAGACTGGCATCGTGGCATAAGCGCGAGATGTATATATTACATCTCGCGCTATAAACCGTCCAACGGCATGCACCACACACAGCAGCAGTTAACATTTCCTCATGCAATTAACGGCCACCAGCACTCGCGTACGTGTAAACAAAAGTAGAAAAATAAATGAAAATAACACATATCCGACCTCGTCCAGGTCTTGTGGACTGTCCTCATAGCTGCACCGTACTGTACCGTTGACGTGAGTTCTCTGGCGGTTTTCATGCGACGGATCAATCGGACAAACCAAGTCTTCTTTGCCATCGCCGCGACCGAGGCGGAAGATGCCTTTTTTTACCTATTCAATTCAATTCAATTCAACACCAGCATTTCTATAACATGCACACAGGCATGGGCAGTCACTAGGGGGAAGATGGTGTAGTGAGGGCAAGGAAACACACAAGAAATCATGCGTCTTTAAGAAACCTCCTTAAAAAATTAACAAAGAATTCAAATTCTCAAGGAACATTTCATTCCACACTGAAGGCGCTGCATAACGGAAGCCTTTGACAGTAGAAACTGCACAACAGTTGTTCTGATCCTGCGACCATAGATAGATAAATAAAAATACAAGATCACTTGTACGTTATCAACCATGTCGACTCTATCTTAAAAATAAAATTCCCTGACTTTACCCCCAACTTTCATCAACAATATCTGGAATTTTTCCCCGACTGTCCATAACCACATTCAAAATTATTCCGTGACATATTTTACATACAACAACAGCGTGGACTTACCAAAACAGGCAACAATCGAACTCTGGTTAAAAAAAGTAACAATCATAATGCAACTGCTAAAAACATGTATGATGTATAAAAATATATAAAAATTTCATTGACCACTACCAAAATTCCCTGAATTTTCAGGTCAGTAAGAAAACTAGAAAAATGTATACCTGTAAAAGTCCAGCAAAAGTGAACGATAAACAGGAAGTGCAAATGAAGTTAAATCAATAAATTTCTTTAAGGGGTATGCACATCATTCATCTTATCTAACCTAACCTTATCCATACTGACCTAAGTTCAACAAAGCCGAGAGTGCTATGAAGTAACCCAGTTCACCGTCGCTGCGACCAATTAAAATGAAGTGTGCAACCTACTTCATTCCGATTGGCTGCAGCTACGGCAATGACAGTCACACTCACTTCAGATGAAATGAGGTCAGACCAGATGAGATGAGACGAGTGACACAAACACTTGTATGCTCTGCTTGAGTTGAGGGTTAACATCACAGCGGCCGTGCTGGCCAGCCAAGCCGAAGCCATCGTCGATTGCCGACGAACATGGCCGCCGCTGACGTCACTGAAGTGTAGGCCTATTACTGACGTAAAAATGACGGTCACTCGGCCGGCGGACATATCCGTCGGTGAATATCTGCTACCAATCGATGGCTTCAAAGGCATCTGCTGTTCTAATTGGACGTAATAAGTCCAGTGAATATTTAATGTCTGTGGTTAACATCCCACTCGACACTAAATATGTCATATTGGAGATGCTCTTCCCAGCTAATATCTTGGCTAGTACTGAGAATTTCAAAATTGAAGCCAGCAGAAAAAAACTGTAACAATATCATAAACCTAGGCTACCACAAAACTAAACCTATCACTACTAAATCGACAAAATACAAATCATCAAACAGAAAAATACGACAACATAAAATTAACCACGACAAATAATAACCCAGGTTCAGTCACCTTCTACAAAATACGACCTGGAAACAGAGCAGGCCTATTCTCAAA
>Ga0209782_1002523_pt1 | contig 10243 bp, 5 predicted proteins | sample WorMetmaBAHAMAS1_FD_187390 | JGI IMG/M metagenome (GOLD analysis project Ga0209782, IMG submission 187390) | Marine gutless worms symbiont microbial communities from Max Planck institute for Marine Microbiology, Germany - Inanidrilus... | ecosystem: Host-associated > Annelida > Digestive system >...
ACATATGATGAATGACTGTTAATGCAATATTCAAATATAATGCTCTTGGTAGAAATATCAATACTCAGAATTTGCCCTCGTGTTGATAATTCAACCAAAGTGCATCATGTTTGATTGTTGCACGAACAATCAGCAATCATCATCACATTCCGACACTAAGTGTTACAACATGACAAAATCATTGTTGCATATACCTGCGATATTTTGTAGCATTCATAAGCACGGAAAAATAATGAAGATTTCAACCCATCAAAAACGACTCTAAAATAATTTGTTTTTAACTAACTAACTAACTGACTGTATGGTTACAAGTTACACGAAGCAAAAGGAAAGAAGTGATAAGGTAAACAAAACACACAAACAATCCGTATAGTGCCAAAATCTACGATATTTCAATGGCGCATCACGCTCCGATCGGTGCCCGCACAGGGTACATGTAAACGGAACTAAAGTGCCTGTTCATTTGGCATATAAAAATTTGCCAGTAAAACCAACATTCTCTTCTTGCATTCAGAATAGATTTGATCCAATGACGTTAAAGCTGCCGTCAATCAGCAAGAATGCAGATTGATATGTACACTGAAGATAAAACAGTCAACATATTGTTGATATTATCCTCAAAACTATGACGTACTGTAATCACCACATGCAGTTACACATTGAACTCTACATCCATGGATGTAGTGCGTAGTAAACTACATTTAATGTACTACACTGTGTCTCAAAAAAAACGACACTGATGTAGCACACTGTCTAAAATGCATATTAACCGATTTCGATAATTTTTGGCAGAGATGTTGCTGAGTGAGTACGCTATTAAACGGTGATTTGTTATCTCACCTCCCTTTGCTAGTGTCTCTCCACTACCTGGGGAAACATGAACCCCAGAAATGTGGTCTCTTCAGTCATGATGTATACCGAAAATATTCTTTCAGCAATATCTCTGCCAAAAATTACCAAAATCGGTTGATGTGCATTGAAGTTATAGTGTGCAATGTCAGTGTCGTTTTTTTGAGACACAGTGTACATAAGAACAACAAATTCGTGGGTCCAAGACCATAAATACTGCAATAATTAATTAAAAGATGTCAAGTTGGTACTCAGTGAGTCAACATTTACAAACAAGTAACACATAAATAATAATTTAAGATACTTAACATCGAGATGTACTCTGTACCAAATTCAAACAACATTACAGCTAAATGGAGAATACAAATTTCTATCATCCTATGGTTGCTCATTAAGATTTAACAGCATTTTTCAACACAATTTAGGTTACGACACACCTTTAAGGTAATGATTTACTTTTTACTAGCACGGAAATTGTGCGCTATTCATCCAGTTGATATTCTGTGTAATAATTAACTTTGATGCTGAAAATGTAACGACTGATCAATGTTTCTCTGCACTGGTTTGCATTATTTTCTTTGATCAGTTGGTACGGCTCTGAGGAAAAATACCGAAAACCAAACGTACATATTATATAACTGCCATCGACAGCATATCAAGTGCAAAAACACAATCTTTACTGATCTGTCTAAACAAAGCATCACAAAAACACATTTATTGTGGCAGTGATGTGCAGTAATGTCATAAAAAATCAACATCATATGTGAATATTACTGTCAACTCCTCTCACACATACAAGGTCCATTTTGTCATCATGCAATCTTGGTACATTAAAAATTAAAACAAAAATTACACAAGTGCATTTCAGACAAGCTACATAGATGTCGCAATGTGTCGGAGAAAAATCACCGGATACCTTACCACAGGACTTGGCAGATGTTCTATTTCAACTGGTCACCGGGTATGTACTGACTGCTCAAAAAATCTGCACAAAAACCAACAGCTTCAGTGCCTAATGGCTGAAATATACCACCTGGCAGCTGTGGATAACAGGATCCGGCTGCTGCTTGATAAGCTGGCGTAGGCACATTAGTGGCAGGTGGCTGGCTGGAATAGAAAGTGATGGGTGGCAGATTATGATGCACTTCTCGGCGTGCACCATCAGTCGGCGAGACCTGGTGTCGCAGCATGTGCCGCGCAAGATACATTTCCTGCGCGTACGACTTGCCACACTGCGGGCAGATCTTCGTCTTTAGATGTTTCGTCTCGTTATGCTTCGGGATGTGATCGCGCAGTGCGGCCTCGTCGCTGAAACACTTGTAGCATGAACAGCAGCGAAACGGCCGGTCGGTCATGTGACTGCGCATGTGACTCTGGAGGTTGGACAGCTGCGAGAATGCCTTGCAACAGCCTGAATGCTGGCAAACGTACGGCTTGTCTCCCGTGTGTGTCCGCTCGTGCTGCTGTAGGTGACTCAGCTGGGTAAACCGTCTATCGCATGTCTAACCAAAGCCACAAACAAGGCAATTGTAGATACAATACTTTGCCCCCAGTCCACAACCAATGTACCTGCCGATCTTTAGTGTCGAATAAATTTCGGTTGGAATCAATGCAGTAGTTGAGGCAGTTATGATCTGTCCACTTAGGAATACACATGATGTGCCGTAGGGCACAATGTCTGAAAACACGATGTCATCCACAAAACCAGCAGTACATATTATAATGTACCAAAATTCCGACAGCAGACCGAGCCACAGCCAGTCATCATGCTAAGAAATAGAGTTAGAACAGATCTTGGTACCGATTCTGACCCACACCGGTCCACTGTAGATCAAATCGGTGCCGGTTTACTTTTGCAGACCAGCACTACCAGTAACAAATGTTGGTGTTACGTCTCCTTTGACGTTGGCCCGTCGTTATCTATGTGCGGATGAACCAGTGCTGACGCCACCAGTCACACTACTGCAGGATTGGATTACCAAACAATTACCACCATCGGCTACAGGAAACATGAGATGTTTCATTGCCATTCGTCACTATTGGACCAGGTACTGACTCGGCCAGTCTAGGCGACATAAAACTACCGATTTAGTCCAGTCCAGTTTTTTTGTGAATTGTTCTAACTGTACTCAGAAAATTTGGTGAAGTTCAGCTGTGTAGTTTTCGAGATCTGCGCGTAGACAGACAGACAGACAGACATAACCATCACAATACTTGGCCTGTGAGGTGAAGCAGCAAGCTTCTGCTTCCACGTGTTTTACACTATCAGCTTCTAGCCAACCACTGAATGCTCTGCTATGGGTTATGTCTGTCTGTACATGTCCGTATGTGACGCTAACGTGTCATGGCTTAATGCTTAACTGAATAGAGTTGGTTGCATTTTGGTGTGAGGTTGACAGACAGGTACTAGTACTTTGTATAAGATGGGAGTCTAAATACATCCACAGAAATGGAGCCTCCCACATAGGTTGAATGTTGGACGTAAAAAATCTTCAAAATAAGTGTAAAATTTATACATTATCAATTTTCAACTTCTGCCATATCTGCTAACGACAGCATAATTTTGCAAGTCAGACATAAGATACGATATATATTAAGTGACAAAGATGATGACCAATGAATTGGGAACAACCTAATTCATGGAAAAAATTAGCAATTTCACAGAGAGTTTTTAAAACTATGCCCAATTTCACAAAAATTGGAAATTAATGAAGAATCTTTACCAAATTCATGGAGATTTCATAGGCCCTATATTACATAGCAAATTCATCATCAGTTCAATTACAAATGTATCATAGCAGACAACCAGAGAGGGTAACATAGCACCAGCTGGCTCAGCAACAGAAATATATCAGCTTGCAATTGCATACCAAAACACCCACTGATGCCGTCAAGAATGGCATGCAGCAATCTAATTACTAATTTACAATTTGCTGAAGTGTGACATGCAGCGAATGACAAAATCTTTATACAAACATATTTGTATAAGTCCAAAAATCTTCATAAATGAAGTGAAATTGACAAAAATCACAAATTTCACAAAAGTAGATGTATTTCACAGAAGAAACCTAATTTTAAGGAAAATGTCACAGCCATGAAATTGTGAATTAGGTTGATCCCTACCAATGGGGCTGGTTGCATTGCACAGTGGTAGAATGTTGGTCGCTGGCTGGCAAACTTTGTCTGTCCCACACTCGACTTGCAGCTGATGGATTACCACTGTTGTGGATAAACTGCTACAGGTCAGCGAACCAGGCCAACTCTGCCTTTCATCCTTTCAGGGTCGATAGATAAGTAGTGAGCTGGAATCAGATGTGTGCTACCGTGTATACATTTGGCGCCATCTGGTGAAATCTACAGAGGTAAGCACAGGCCTGGTGGAAAGTAATGGCAGCCTACCGCTGGGTGGATGGCGTTATGTTACCTGCGGGCTGACTGCCTGTACACTGAGATCAGCTCCAGGCCCAACGCTCGCTTACGAGTATGGTAGAACTTTACCCTTTTTTACCTACCAATGGATCAGCAGATAGCCAGCACACTTATAACACACATTATTTGAAGATCACTCTTTCTAATCAGTGCTATTTCTGTATATGTTATCAGTAAAATTACTGAGTTGCAGCTGCCATACGATAAAATATTATAAAAGTGTTTATTGCAAACATGCCTTGCAAACATAGGGTTTCAGTCCAAGGTGAATGCGTAGATGTTGCGACAGATATGACGAGTTGGCAAAGCACTTGTTGCACGTCTGACACTTATACGGCTTGGCAACATTGCCGTGGTGTGACTGTTGCGAATGTTCCTGCAATTCTGTCTTGCTGCGCAACATCTGCAACAGTTCAGCTCACTGCTTGTACTCACAGGAAAGATTAGTGATTCACTAATGGACAGAGTACATGTACAACTGTGGTAACATTTGTGCCGTAATGTTAATATCTGCAAATATCTGCATGAATGATACTGTATTATCATTCATGAAATTACCATGCTAACTACTGTCACTACACGTCTTGCATGTGTGCTATTAAATATTTTCAATTGTTTTTTTATTTCATGCTCAGGTAACAAGTCATGTAATGATACATGCAACTTACATAATTTCATGAAATTCTTTGTACATAAAAAACCAGTGAGTTCCCGAAACTGCAGAAAATTTAAGTAGTTTTATAAAATTACTAAGCGATTTAACAATTACATTAAATCACTTAAATTTTCAGTGAGTTCACAGAATCACATGCTTCAAGAGTTTACTACAACACACACCTGAGCTTAGTTGCAAGAAGATGCAATTGGCTGCTGAAGACAGAGATGTTGTTACTCATCACAGCTCATCTGTGATGCACCACGAACCAAGAAAATCAAGAATACATTTTAACGTATGCTGCCAGTATGCTACTCCAAGTTAATCACACACATGCAAGTTACTGCAATATGCGGTGTTTGAAGCCAATGCTAAAGACAATAGTGGAGGATGATTTTCGGACAATGATTTTCGAACACCCATCTCTTGCAAACTCCTGAACCGATTTTGATGTTGCTTCAAATATCAAGACAGAGATAATTTTCGGACAATGTCCCCCAAGGGAGTCAATGTAGGGATTGGGGGTTTATGGTGGTCAGTCACTTGTTTTTACAATGTCACTTTGATAATGACTTCCTGTCCTTTAAATAAACTACGTTGTACTGTTTTTAACATCCAGCAAGTTAATTGCTAAAAATCGCAAATTTTAGCCTTCAGTATTTCACTTGCAACCCATGCTACCATACTTGCTACCATGCTAGCACAACATCGTGCGGTGAAAATATAATAACAAAGCCAACAAACCAGTTGACAAATTCCACACATATGCCTGCTATTTGCCACAGCACTGCCTGCAGTTGATGTGGATTGAATTAAGGGCTGTGAGACTTGAATGCCCAGATTACCCTCTGTACAAACAACAAATATTTGGCACATTAATAACATTAATATGACTTTTACATTAACATAAAAGCATAAGTAACATCAGAAGTTTTTTTATTCAGAATGTTTCATGACAGACATCAGCAAATAAATAATTCTTATAATGCATAAGCTACTACGCCCGAAATGCCAAACTTTATTTGTTCACGTAACAACGATGAATTATATCAATTAGGTGTGCGAAACAAATTTCGTGTTTTTCGATTACTGACTTTTGTTATCATAATATCATTGTCATTTTAGTTTCTGAATAACCAGTTATTGTTTCTGAAATTGCACGAGGTGATGCTGCCTCATGCCCAGTTGACATTTCAGTAAAACACCAACTGTGACAGGCAGATGAACTGACAAACAGACATAACAGCAACTGCATATGCTATGCAAATCATGCCATAATTTTGCTTAGTGATAAATCTGGAGATTTCTTACATGAATTTGCATATTCTATGGGTATTGGTAAACAATATAGAATAATGGCATTAGCACATCCATTCCATATTGTTAAAATCTGACTGGAACCCAGAGTCTGGCATGGCACTGTCGTTATTGCACATGCAACAGTATGGGCAGCGGGCACAGGCTCAGCTCAAGCAAAAATAAACTGCATTTGCACATGACGGCATTCTCATAACAGGTGCATGCATGAACAATTAAGTCATTGCGCAGTAGAAAGTGACTTTACATAGAGCCTTTGTCATTCTCTGTCTTTTAACACATGTATGGATTTGTTCTGCATAAAAACACAAGTTGTATGCATTGTTTTTTATCATTCACAGGTACTTGCGTGGAATGTCAGCAGAGTTGCATGCTTGAGACTATTATATCAAAAATTCGATAATCTAAAAAACAGCTTTTGCATTCGATAACTGATCTTTATAACAAACTGATTTTAACATGACCAGTAACCATTTAACACAACAAAGTATAACAATTTTTTCCTATACAATATACCAGTTTTAAGTAAAAACTACAGAAAGTAATGTCCATACCATTCATATCTTGATTTCTCCCAGCTTTTCAATCAGGCTAAAACAGTGCACATTACAACAACACTACACACTTCACATATTCATAACTGCATTCTATCAGCTGCAGACAATAAATATCAGAAACAAGTAAAACAGCCAACATTCTATCAACCTCCCAGAAATTTTGCACAGGTCTATAATTATACATTGACTTTAACACTAGCAATGAACTTTCATCAAAGTAACTAATACTGACATTATGATCATGATCTGTTCCACCAATACCAACCAACAACAGAAATCCCAGAACAACACGTACTTCAGTAAATGTAATAAAGCATCTACATTAACGATGTTAGTTCCCGGGAAATATCATTCCTAGGTCTTGACAGGCCAATCCTGGGACTCAATCAAGTCTTGATATATATTCGAGTACCTGTGTGTCATAGCATGCTTGCAGTCATTGCCTCATTCCCTTCCTCCATCCTGGCCTGCTAACTGGTCAAAGTGGCATGGCATCCTATATCATCGGAAATAGCAGGCAATGTTAGCGGGGAGGCCTGGTCTTGCACCCGTACCCATATGATCATTATATAAACAAAGTCATCTGCCCTCTGCCGAGTGACGACTGACTGTGGTAAAGTTGGTCCGTTTCCAATCAGTCAAAGCAATGTTCCCTGGGACTGTGCAGTGGCTTTGGTCTATTGTCAGTCTAACTGTCACAATCCATCACATTAAGCTGCAGAAAAGATGCAGCTGACACCTTTTAGGCTACTGCGACATTAAAGGACCATTCACACTAGGCATGGATCTGCACTGTTCTGTGTGAACGAGCCTCAACCCTTCATCTCTACCATACAAAAGTTTTGTTATGAGTTATGTTACTCTGATAAATAATCATGGACCTGACATCAGAAGCTATGCCACACTCTGCAATGAGCCGTATAGTAACTGCCTATCAATTTAATCAGTGTGTTCACTCAAAACAGTGCAGTTACATTGACACAGTGGATTAGCTGCTAGCCGATGTAGTAGTGCTAGTGCGTTATTTGCTTTACTTGCTAGACTCACCAGTCACCATTCTTGTCACCTCAAAAGGATGGATGACATTGTCTGAGAAACTCTGGCAGTCACCGGCAATTCACTGGTTAATCCCCATGAACAGTCACCAACTAGACCCTGATCACTTAGCTCCCTCTTCCCCTTCCCTCTCCGAGCTGCCATTACTGGATTCAGCAGTTGCGCCAAGGCACGCATTATTTAGCCCTAATTGAAACTGAACGATCGGTAACACAAAATCCCACCAACAGCGTGCCGGCAGCAGACCTCAAACTGGGCACATCAAACACGGATGCACATTGCTGCGAGAGCCTACCCACCCCACAAAGTCGGTCGTCACACACACCGCTGTCTGCAGACAGTGCGCTACTGCAATCAATGTGGACTGCACATTTGATTAACTCTCAAATTCCTGGAATTCTAGAAAACTGTTTCCAGGATCGAGAAAATTTTTTACATCTCGTGACTTGTCAGACTCGTTAACATCATTAATCGTCATGCTAAAAACCCATAAACAAAGAAATTTAAAAAAAAACATTTCTTTCACAGAGAGAGAATCCTACAAACTGGATATATACTATGTGTCTCAAAAAACATTACACCTTTTGACTTGCCATAGCTTCGAAGTACACGAAATAATTTTGACAATTTGTGACACAACTATTGGTAAAAGCTTCTCCCATGACAATCAATCAATCAATAGTCATTTATTCAGTGGACTTATTGACACTTATTGACAGTTGACAGCGTTCAGTTCCCTCGGCATCTTACATACCTGGAGGCACAACCACTATAGAATTGTGACATAAAATTTCGCGAAATACGTGCCACCAGCAGGGGCGTAGCGACAGGGGGGTATATCGGTATATATACCCCCAAAATCAGTCAAACTTTAGCTATTGTTACTAGCTTACTAGCTTTTTTGTTCACATGTGGGACATTAACATGTTTTGATTTTGAATGGAATGACTAGTTAAAATTTATACCCTCCAAATGAAATTCCTGGCTACGCCCCTGGCCACCAGATGGCTTCGTTGGCATTTAGATTTTACTAAATTCAATTTTTCGACCGGGCCGGACCCCGCTGGGGGAGCTTATGACGCTCCCTCAGACCTCCTAATCGGCTGGGGAGGTGGATAGGGGATATCTCCTTCCCATTCCCCCCTGCGACGCTAAAGGCACCTCGCTCTCGACTCCAAAGACGTCGAAAGCTCGGTGCCTTCAGCACCTTCGGCACTGAGCCTCTCTGGACCCCTCCCCCCCAGCTGTCAAAAGCTGGCTCCGCACCTGGGTTGTAATGTTGTGATGCAGTAGAAGACTGCGGAAGTAGTGGGTGCAGCAGATGGTCCGGGGATCGGAGAGCTTTTCTGCAGTGTCGCACAGTTCCTCAAATGTTGGTGTATCCGGCGAGCAGTATCCAAGGCCTCGGTTCCATGTTACTATATGTTCCTCATGTTTATAACCAGTAGTGCAGTTAAATATTAATCCGGTATTTTTGCAAATTAAAGCTTGCTAATTACGACGTTCTCTGTTGGCGGAAACAATAACATCCACACCCCTCACGTTCTTTGTCCCCTGGTAATAAGTTACCCGGTACATCTATCCTATCGTGTTATCTGATAAACTAAAAGCTCAGTAACAAGCAGCAACCTTTCAGCACATTGATACAGCATTTACTGTGACAGCGCATAATCAATGGCATGAGCAACACGGAAACTTGTGCCATTAATTACGTTTCCAACACCATAATACATCACCGCCATCCATATCAAAACATAACATAGAATATTAATATTCAAACAGTGTGAAGTTGGTGAAACTAAAAGCCGATTCGGCTTGGAAAGCATTTCTACTATCGTGCTTCATTCACAGTGTTTCGATTATCCTAGGCTCCTAGCTTAAAGGTCATTCATGTCGTTGTTGATAACACTGTGCGATTGCACTACAAAATACAAATAACGAAGATAACTTAGGTAAGGTAAATGTAGTTTCCAACGCAATCGATAAATTAATCAATTTATTAGCTCGATAAAAGCAGCACAAACGAGAATCAAATGCAAGCGCTAAGAGCATAACGTGCCAAGCTCGATAGTCGATAGGAGGAGCACTTACGGTCGCCTCTGGTCTGCCAGGCTGTCAGCCTGCTAGCGATTCCGCGAATGACGTTTAGTTTCTTTCACGCGTGATATCGATATCAACGTTATCCGACGCTGCACGGTATCGCATGTTGACGCAATTACAGTGGATGCGTTGCCGTATGCGTTGCATTGCAATGCGGTAACGTGCGCCACCGAGCAGCTGCGCATAACTTTACGGTACAACATCTTGTGTGAATAAACGTATATAGATAGATAGATGAGTCCGGATCAGTCCACGGGAATCGACCTTCAAGGAGATGGGC
>Ga0209782_1002524_pt1 | contig 10241 bp, 3 predicted proteins | sample WorMetmaBAHAMAS1_FD_187390 | JGI IMG/M metagenome (GOLD analysis project Ga0209782, IMG submission 187390) | Marine gutless worms symbiont microbial communities from Max Planck institute for Marine Microbiology, Germany - Inanidrilus... | ecosystem: Host-associated > Annelida > Digestive system >...
ACGTAGAATCACGCAAATAATGCCACACGATAGGGTTTTCAAGTGAGATGTTTTGTAGTTGCAGGATTTCTACTGACAAGTGCCTCGCGCGGTCCCTCTGCCATAGCAGAGCCACTTGTTGGATAAATATCAATATCCGGCCATATGTAAACGATTATTTTCATCAAACAGTCATTGCATTACAAATATACACTTTAACTACACGTTCTTATGTAATATTTTAGTTTAATATTTTAATATTTGTCTTCTGGTATTTACTATAACAGATCAGCATTAACACCGGAACGGACCGACAAGCCTACGTCCATTTGTCCAAAACCAGTAAATATGTAGACTCGTTGGTCCGTTCCAGTGTTAATACTGATCTGTTATTGTAAGCGTTACGTGGTTTGAATAAGAAATATAAAATACTCTGCCGTAGATCAGGTGCGTATTGTACAGCTAAACTAACATTTTCTCACAAAAAAATTTCCCATTTAAAGTTTGGGATGCGTATTGTACAAGTGTGCGTACTATATTCAAATTTTTATGGTATATGATTTGTACATAACTAGGCAGCTTTAGAGGTGTTGTTGACTAATGGCACAGCATAGCTGTTGATTTGTGAGACTCTGTAATGTTTGGCAGAGCTTACAGCAGAGGAATCTGGAGCTTTTCTTGTAGTTCTGCGGTGTCACATCATGTGACTTACATGATCTGTTACAGTGGCAGTAGGCTTTCAGCAGCATGTCAAACGGCAAAACGAAAGCATAGCATACAGTACCAAGTTCACCAGTGGTGCAGGATATATGTTTGTGTGAAGCGAAATCCCCAATGTAGCAGAAGGAATTAGAGTAAGTCAAGATTCCTACCTTACAGCGGACAGTCTAGTGTCATATTTCCATTTCTATATGGCTTTCCGTGGCTGGGCTTCTTGGTGAGACAGATTCTGCCATAGTTGTGATGAGCAGGTGTCTAGGTCAGAGTGTATGGCGTAATGTAAGTGGTTATTGGTGTTGTGAAATGCAGTGCATTGTGGGATATCGAGACAGGACAGCAGACCACATCATTCAATGGTCACACCGGTGATGTCATGAGCCTGAGTTTGTCTCCCGATACAAGAAGTTTTGTGTCGGGTGCATGTGACGCCTCAGCAAAGGTAAACAGTCTGTAATTGATAGCAGATAAAACATTCACTTCTTGACAAATACATGCATGCATACGTACATACAAATTTATATAGTGCCTAAATCGTAAAACAAATCTGAGGCACTGAAAAAATGACATTGTTCTGCTTGGTGGATAGACAAGAGGGCCTAGCAGTTGCTAGCATAGCGCTAGATCCCTCCACTCTTCCCAGCAATGATCCCTTCCCTCGTGCCCACATGCACCGCGACTGCAATGCGCGGTAAATTGGGATCGGAATTTGAAACCTAAATTAGCTATAATGCGCCAATGCACTTTCGTCACAGACAGACGGACACTGACATCATAGCATAAGTGCGAGATGTGTAATTACATCTCGCGCTAAAAATGGAAACTGACAAATGACAAAATATCCCAAGAACCATACTTACATTTTATTCTACAAAATTTGCAACATAAGATTGCATACTAGTTTTTAATTTCACATATTTGTTTATTATAGTCAGTAGCCACAAAACTATTTTGGAAGTTTTTCAATGTGAACCTTGTGTTAACTGATTTTTCACTTAATTATTTTCCTCCACTTGTTCTCTTGTTCTGGAAGAGAACAGTTGGTGTAACTGGCATTGTCTGTCACAGGTCGCTTGTCCTTTGTGTCATTGCTACAACCAACATTCGATTTAGGAATTCGGATACATAGTAGGGATGCGCCTATCGTGTAATTTTGTAAATGTGTACGCAAAACTTATAAACGTTTACCAAACGTTTACATGAATATGACGGACAATACTAAAATGCTGATGATTTTCACTTGGTTCTCAGTTACTATAACATCATAGCTAGTACTGGCCATAGCCGCCTGTAACGTCAACTTTGTAATCGTGTACATGATAGCTTATCGTGTACACATGTGCATCCCTAATACATTCACTGAATCCAAATCCAGATTCGTCTAATTGAATATCCCCTAAGCACTAAAGGGAACTGAGAACACTGAGCTCAGCCGGGAAATGTCACCCATTTAACTGGCCTCATTCTGTCTTGATGCACCAGCTGATTACGGAGATTTCGTGCTCCCTGGATGCCAATACACATAGTTGTCAGTTAATTTATTAATTTATGCAACACTTGGTCCACTACGTCATGGTTAATATCAGTTACGTTATATGGGACGTTGACAGTAACCAACATCTTAGATGGTGATGCAAGCGTTAAAAATGAAATATTGTGTCCTTGCTTCAATATGGAAAATCAGTCGTGAATACATTACTGGCTTTTGTGTTTTTTGATGATACATTGTTTAATAAATTGTTCATATATTGCCATTGAGTGCCATGGCCGATAGCTGCTGGTGAAACTGTGGACAGCCAAGCCTTGCTCTAGTCATAACAATAGACCTCAGCTATCTCACAATGGTTTGCAGTGACTAGTCAACACCACTCTTTTAACGGATTTCTCACAAATGCAAATGCTGATGTTCCAGTGAACTACACATCTGTGTGTGCAAACATAAGCATTTAGCTGTTGGTGACAGTGTTTTTAGTCGCGCCTCTTGCACACTGCGAGTCGCGGCTAAAGTAGTGACAAAATAAATTAAATTTTTTTGTCCGAGGCCCAATTGACACCCCCCTATCTCCAAGCTGGTTTGACCGATCTCGATGAAATTTGGCATGATGGGAGGTCTTAGGGGATAGCATCCCCTAAAAATTTAGGTGAACTTTGGCCCACTTTTTCCAGGAGCACAAATTTTTTTATTGTGTTAAGAGCCCATAGAGGCGCGACCATATACCGCAAGGTATTCTAGTTTAATAGCCCAGTCACCCTGCAAAAATTCTCCTTCTGGTGGGGGATCTGAACTCCCATGTAACATTGTTCCTGGAGCCCTCATGAATCACCACACCATACAGCATTTCAATTGGTTCAGCCATTTTTGCAGAGTGACAGTTGTAACCAACGCACAGTCAGACATACAGACTGACGACACTTCTCTGTCTGTAGCAGAAGGAAGTCACATCTTAGCTAAAGCTGCAAAGTGGCCTAATAATGCTGCAGGTTAATTTTCAATGTCTTATCATTTTTACATTTACTTGATTACCGTATGTTTTGTTTGATAAAAGCAGAAATGATTTGCCTTTGATGTGTTATAGTTGTGGGACATTCGAGATGGAATGTGTAAGCAGACATTTTCTGGACATGAATCTGACATCAATGCTATAACTGTGAGTGAATCTATTATTTCATCACTAACTTTACCATGTATAATAGTACAATTTTTTAAAATTTCTATTGCACTAGGCTGGATAGATTCTGACCAGAATATCACAATCATGCTTTAGTTCCATTCAGTAGTTATATCTTGCTACTGCTCGTTCTTGTAACCATTGCTATTATTCAGTGACATTCTCATAACGGTTTCTGATTACAAGAATTTAAAAAGAAATTAATTATCGAAGGGTGGTATAAGAAAGCAGCACACTCTTGTTGTCATGCGTGTGAGTGAGGTTGCCTGCCATGCTGCATTACTTGCGAGTTGCAGTAACTAAGTGGTAGTAATGGTAAATGTTTGATGACATATATGGCAGGAATTACCCAGCATATGTCAGGTTACAATGCACCACTCTTATGCCCATGGCATGTCAGACATGGTAAGTCTGAAAATTGCATGAAACTGCAGGACAGTGCATAGCTAACTCACTCAAACTCACAAGACATGCACTAGCAATTTGTAATTTATAAAATGTATCCATTTGATGGTTAATATTTTCTGATTCACATTTTGAACACTTTGGGGCCACCAATCCATTGGATGGTTATGTGCCAGGAGATTAATGTATGGCCAGTCCTAAGCTGTGGCATTATTCTGGCATTATTTCTGTAAACTAGTTTAATAAGATGCATTTACATAGACATAAAGTGTGCACTTCAATCATCAGGATGGGTTAGTGTGATTAATAAACAGTGGACAGCAGGGTTACAGTGGACAGAATAATAACATACCATAGAAATGTATTATATGCCTTTACATTTTCAGAGAGGTAATTACTGTCAAAATTCGGTGTATTTATACTTGATTTTTTTATGGTTTTTATATCTCTTTACTACATGTCACCAGTAAGTGGATGTAAGGGTGTATTTTATTTTAACTCAAAGCTGTTCATTATTTTATGTGCTACTTATTTTCAAGTTTCCTGCTGTGTCCTGCAGTTTTCAGACAGACCCTGTCAGCTACTGATTGCCACTGCTGCTGACAGACACAGCTGTTATAACAGTGGTCGGCATTAACAGACAGTGAAGTGAGATCATTGCGTGGTTCATCATGCAGTTTAATTGTATGATTCTGTCTACAGTACATTCAGTTTATTTCATGTCCACATCAGAGTTCGAACGGTCCACGAAAAAAACGGATCGGACCAAGTACCCGATTTTACGTCCACAATTTTGGCCGACCCAGAGCCCGATCCGATTTACCAGGGCACTCACGCGGTTACCTGCAAATGTCGTTTAGTTTGCAGATTTTTGCTTAATATATTGCACAACAGTAAGTAAATGTTACTTGCATTTGTTTGTCTTTTCTTTTGTTTAATTTCAATAAACTGAACACTTTTATGAAGTTTTATTTGTTTTGTTTATTCACCGAGTGACATAATTTCCGGTCTGCCTAAATATCAAGCAGGCCAATGTAACGTAACGTAATACAATCTACTATGGAGCGTTGAATGCATAATGAATGCCTCCGTGATGGCGTAAATGAATGCTTGTTGACGCAAGATCTGTCAATTAGCCGTCTGGCATGTGATGCACCAAGCACCATCTGGCACCTGATGCATCACGTATGTGACATAACGTTGCGTAACGTACAGGCGTTCGATGTATGCTTAAACACCACACCGGTATCTGAACTGTAGACACTGCCGTATGACATGTTTGTTTACATACCAAATGCGCCGTGTTTTGTGTCCAAAAACGCGATAAATTATGCAGTTAACTAAGTGTTGATGATGAATGTGATTGACATTTGGATGGACTTTAACGTAATATAAGTAAAAATACTGTTATATGCAACAAGACGAGAATTTATTACACATAAACAAAGGACAACAAATTGATTCCATTCACAGGTGTTACTGTCAGATCAGACCAGGGCGGTCTACACCCGCCGATCCGGTCTACTGGACGATCATCCAGACCGGATGCTGATCAGATCCAGGATTGGAATCGGTTTTAACTCTAGTCCACATTGATAATGTTTTAGTGATATATGAGTAACTTCTGCATACTCTAGACCTTTTAACTTCGGCTGGCTATCTGAGCTCAAAATATGTCGATACATAACGTATTATTATTATTATTATTATTATTATTACGCAGTTTTTAACGCGCCATGTGTCTATCAAAGTATGACGAAATCGCAGGCGCGGGAGACACGTGAGCTACGGATACGACGTGGTGTATGTATATGGCACTGATGAGTGTAGGATGTACTGTAGGTTAATGCAGTCATTGCAAGTTGAGGCGAGCTTCAAACACTGTACTTACTAGGCTTAATGGCTTATTCTTAAGTATGTAGCAATGCTGGTGTTATGCAACAAGTTGACAGTGGTGTAGTCTGCCACTGTGCAGACATTTGATGCAGATCTTGTACACTAAACCATCACCTGGCCTCATTACAGTTGCCTCCTCATCACTGAAGTACTCTGTCACTGTTGTGCCGTTTGCGTGATATTATTGAATGGTTTCTCGTGGCTGAGCTGCCATGGGTGTGGCAGAGCTGTCGTTTTTAAGTCTTCAGTTAGCATCTCGTAAACGAGAGAAGTATTATCCTTAGATTGTGATAATGGCATGATAATTGCTTTCTCAACAACATCTACCAAACTTATTATATTTGAATATATTCATAATTAAATGATAATTTACTGCAATGTGGACCAGAATTGATGTATTGTTTGAAACGCCTAAAAAGCTTTTCGTAAATTACGAAATCTTGACATCTGATTGTCGTTGTTGTATGATTTAGTTCTTTCCTAGTGGATTTGCCTTCGCGACGGGTTCGGATGATGCAACTTGCCGGCTGTTTGACATTCGCTCTGACCAGGAGATTGGCATGTACTCACACGATAATATCATCTGTGGCATCACGTCGGTGGCATTCTCAAAGAGCGGTCGACTGATGATGGGTGGATACGATGACTTCAACTGTAATGTCTGGGACACACTGAAGCAGGATCGGGCAGGTACAGCAGTGTGCATTTCACTTTGGTCGTAAAATTGTGTGCAGTCTGACAGTGAAGTTGCCGTTTCTGCTTAGATATTGTATTGTCACAGCACAGTGGCATGTGTTAGTCAATCAATCAATAGTCGTTTATTATAGGCATGACAAAATGCAGGTGTATCCTATCTGAGAAAATGTAACACTTTTGACTGCTACTCTGTGAAGCCGCGTCAGCCTCGCTGCATCAGCTGAATGTGTGCATGTACTTACGTGTGCTGGGTAATGTTAGATGTTACTAAATTGCATAGTGACGGGTAAGTTATAAGTTATTACGCATATTGATGCTGTTGTTGAAAGAGTTAGCAGAGCAAGTGGTTTAGTGATACCAGATTTTCAGTCGAGCAGGTGTTCAAGAATATGTTGCACCTCACCACAATTTGAACACTTTGCGGCTAACTTAAGTATCCTTTGCCACGAGATTAATGTATGGTTAGTCCTGAGCTGTGGCATTATTCTGGCATTTTTGGAAACTTTGCTGATCTCTTGCTTCTGTATAATCATCATAGACTATGACTGTCTATGCATGTTGTATTTGTACACAATGAATAATTATATCTGTTTCATGTATAAGATGACACTGGATATGCCGACTAGTCAACTAATGATTCTAGAGCTGATACCTCTTTTGCTGCTGCAGTTTTTATTAATATATTTCACTAAAGCTTATTGGTTCAGATCGTGATAGTTTTCCCAATTTTTTGCTGCAGGTGTGCTCGCCGGGCATGACAATCGTGTCAGCTGTCTCGGTGTTACGGAGGATGGTATGGCAGTGGCAACGGGATCGTGGGACAGTTTCCTCAAAATCTGGAACTAGTCCACATGGAGCGATTAGCTGTAACCACATTTCCATATCATCCTAGTTCGACTGACTGTGTAATAACCGGCCATTGTGTTCAGAACTGCAAGCATGTCTTCGTCTTCTCTGCCATCTTCTGTTGCACTCGCTGACCTGTGGTTAACTGTCCATTGACACTGCCGATTGTATATGTACTTAGCGTGCCGCTTTCGAGCGTAGTAACGTATTTTCAGTTTGCGTATCTGCTCGTCACAGTAGGTGATTGCATTCATCTCATGTCTTGTGGAGGTTAATCATTCTCGTGTGGTGAACGTTGTGCTGAACGACTGTGGCACCTTCATCACTGGCTGTCTTATGGTTGCCGCAACTGCCTTTAAGCGTCAGTTATGCATCTCGAGTCTGTCAGCACCTCGGCAGCGTGTATCGTAATGTAACTTCCCTGCGTGTGAAGCTGTGTGTTTTTGCCGCCGTGCTGAATGAATGGGTTTTTCTAGTGTTGTGGCGGAGACAACGACCGATGCACAAGCTTTGCATGAGCTGTATTTTTGTGACTGTCAACGATGCTCTGCCGCAGCAGTGCCCACTGTGCTGTCGCTGTGTGTCTATTTGCTCTGTGAATTCCGTTTGTACTGTAGACTGTATGTTCCAGTTATCGTTAAGTGTCCAGTGTTGTACATGTTGTCACTTTGAACATTAGCAGGTCACTGTGGTGCGATTTGTGTTGCAAGGAGTGAGCTTGATGGACTGTTCTGTTTGTTTTTTTTCCTGTTGAGCTACAGTCTACAGTCTGCTTTCACTGTAGGCTGTTGGCATGTTTAGTAGTTTTGTATGGTACACCTTTAGAAAGATGTTTAAAAATTGCTGAAGAAACAGCTTTCCACATTTACCAATAGGCAGTTGTTGTTTTTGCTGACTGTTAAAGTGGAGCAGACTTATTAATTACACTACACCTTTCTCTGTTTTACAGCAATATTCCAGCTGAATTTGGGTTAGCCAGTTGCTACATTTGCTCTCTTCCTCTGAAGATAATCTTTGGAACAGTTGGCACATGTGTTTACAAGCCACGTGCACTTCCTGTCACTACACCATCAGTGTCCGAACACTGAAGGAAGCCAGCTTAAAACACTGATCCTGACCAGTGACATTCATCCATTTCCTCATCTCTGCTCGATCCACTACTGTTGCTTCGTTTATGTCAGGCTGTAATATAATGATGCATCTTTTGTTTTAATATTAAATGAAGAGTAGAAATTTATTTTCAGTGAAACGTATTGGTATAGCAATCATGATGATATTAGATTAGTGATTACAGAGGCTTATTGACACGAGAACGTAATGGACCAGTAGTTGACAATTTCAGCATATTATTGTGGTTTTAATTACTGCATTTGGATCATGAATTAGATGGGGCAGCTAAAGATGCAGGACTGGGCAGTGTATAGTGACAAATGATGAAATTGTGTGGCTGTAAAATCTAGGATTGATCAGCAATGACGAAAATTATGTGACTGGGAAGTGTTATATAATCGATTGAGTTAAGTTTTGTACATCCCATTTGAAATAGATCATTTTGGAGATGCTCTTCCCAGCAACTCTGTATCCTAATCTTGTTTCTTAACTCCAGAAAAACACAGTTGCTCTGATGCAGTCTTTTATAGGGGATGAGATTCTTCTTTGAATAAAAGTGTCTAAATTAAAGTCCTAGCATTCAGCTTCTTTGCAGTGACTGCAAGCTGTTAAAGTAATGCATTAAGTAACAATATAACAATGAGTTTTCTGTAATTGGTATGTAAGCAGAATTTTGCAGTTTGTTATTATCCAGTTCTGCATATGATAGTCCTGCATTTCGAGTTCCCCAAGTCGTATATCAAGTGCATAACTTTATTTTGTGTTCCTGATGTTTGTAGTGCAGTTACTGATACTTGGGTTTTGTTTTGCCCTCTTGGGATTAAATGTAAACTTTAAGGTGTTTTACTAATGTAATAATGTTATTGCAAGGTTTAGCTCATGATATGCCATCCTTGTTCTTAGTTTGCTTCTTAATTGGAAAGGCAGCTACTGTGAAGACATACATGCAGATGTGTGTATGGATATATTTAAACTGGTACTGTAATTAGTTACATAACCCAGCCAGTCACAATGTGTATGTTTCTTTGCTTTCCTGGTTGTAAAAACTTCACACCCATGTCGGTACAGTATGTCACTTTCATTTTCAACGGCATTACTGCAGACAGAATCATTCCACTGATGCTGACAGTGGTCTATGATGCAATTCGATTTTTTTTTAATTCAGTAGCAAATTTATATAGTGCCATATGTTGAAACCGAATTAGAGGTGCTGTGGCGATGACTAGATGCTAGACTGTTCACGGTAGGCTAAATGAAACAGTTCAGATTTAAGCTTGCGCTTAAAAGTAGTTACAGTTCAGCCTGTTTACAGTTATGGCTGTACAGCCATGTTGACCATTAGCTTCAGTTTCTAGCATGCACTCCTATTAGTGTTCTGTGGTAACCATAGCCATAAAATGCACCATTTTTGAGCTAGGGTCATGGGATAGACAGACAGATGAATTGCAGCATTGCTTAATGTTCCTGTACTGTGGGGTGGGGGCATAATAACATTGTAACCTTGATTTCTGATTTATGGTTACGGTATTTTGATGACAGATGGAGTAATGTTGTGGTGCATGAGTGGCATAGATGCAATGGGTGGCGAGCTGTTAAGAGCATATTTGGAAAGTGCGTTGCCAAGCATTTTGTTTAGACCATATTAGCAATGAATTACTGTGAACTCATTCTTTTAGGTCCAGTTTTTCCACAGCAAATTAATCTACCGTTAATTTAATCCGGCATTAAATCCGGCAGATAATGATCAATTTATTCAGATGTCGTTTTTCCGCAGGCAGTTCGTCAATTAAATCGTCCTAAACAGACGATTTAATTGACGAACTGCCGGTGGTAAAACGACATCTGAGTAAATTGATCATTATCTGCCGGATTTAATGCCGGATTAAATTAACGGGAGATTAATTTGCTCTGGAAAAACCGGAC
>Ga0209782_1002525_pt1 | contig 10237 bp, 12 predicted proteins | sample WorMetmaBAHAMAS1_FD_187390 | JGI IMG/M metagenome (GOLD analysis project Ga0209782, IMG submission 187390) | Marine gutless worms symbiont microbial communities from Max Planck institute for Marine Microbiology, Germany - Inanidrilus... | ecosystem: Host-associated > Annelida > Digestive system...
GGGTAGAGTAGACGGGGGAGGGGCTATGAGTAGGATTTTTTTGTCAGCATGCCTAGTCAGTCTGTCCGGGCTGTCAGATGGACAGGGACCATGGGGTGGTCACCAACATGACCGGATCTCATGCCCAGCATACCCAGCTATAGTTTTCAAGCGAGTTTGAGCAGTTTTGATCCTTTTAAATGCACTTTTTGGGCCCAGACAAACACACACACACAAGGCAAAACCTATACATCCTCGCTACACGGGCTGTAATAATTCGGTATTTATATAGCACCCAAGCGAGTGAAGGATGCTACACCTTAAGTACACACCACACCGACAGAAAAGTGACAATGGTTTAATACAGTACAAAGTTTGCTGGTTTGGACAAATCGGGAAGTTTAGACCAACAACACAGTGAGCAGTCGACATAAAGCGGGTATGACTCACTTCATATGGACCAGGATAGTAGCCGCCAGTATTCATTCCACGCATCATCGGAGACATCATCATGCCTGGAGGCTGTTCGTTTGCACATACAATACATCATCATCAGGTTTATTTCACTGGACAGCCAGCGAGTACAAGCTGCTACATAAATGCACCAGGCTACTAGCCAACGACATGAGAACGCATCACAATATCCATCCATGCCTGTAACTTCACATACTGACCAAGTTTCTAAATTCTTTACTATGAGACATTATTGTAAATTTGTAATCCATCATTAGAGATACCATCATACAAACATGTGCCAATGCATCTTGTATGCACCCTTTCTGGCATATGTACAGAATGCTTTACAGAAGCTATTCATAGCTTATCAAGCGAAAACCACGTCGAGACTGACAGCAGAGCACTCTGTGGCTACGAGACAGTCGTTTATAATTCCCAATTTTGAACGACTACAGACCACCCCGTATATCTCAGACTGATCCTTGTAGAGGTAAACCTTTGCCAAAATTTCACAATCCATCCACGCACATCTCCACGCAATCCTGCTGACAAACTGCAGGGTCCGCACTGCCCACTTTACACAGGCTAAAAGCTACATGAGATGGAAATAACGACAGGTACTACGTATGAAACGACGACTGCAACTTAGATCCGTAGAAGAACAAGGTTCATACAACAAGCTGCACGCATGTGAGATGAGCGGAGCACACACACACTCACCATGCCAACTCCCTGCTGCATCTCATGCTCAATGCACTCGGCAAGCTTGGCCGATATTGCCGACTCGGCCTGCGAAATGTTATCAATACCGCCACGGATTGCAATCACACGGTCCGGAAACAGGGCCGCCATTTCCTGCGCACTGACAACACCCAACATAGTGTTCAATAATCAACTGATGCCTAGTTTGCATTTATTAAAAATGACTATTAATACACACACAGTCATAACCATGGACAAGGCAGCTGTCACCATGAATTTTTTAATCACTATGTTGTGTCATAGGTGATTTTTCTACATACCCAGGTAATTACAACAAAAAGTTTTCGGTCGCTGAAACAACTTTCAAATGTCTCTCGAACATTATTTGGCATATTACATATAACTTATTAAATGACGCAAGTCTGGCCGACTAGGTGAAATTGTTCATGTCACCTCACCTCACCTCAACTGACCTCATTTCACCTGAACTGAGCACGCTGTGATGAGTCTCAGCCACACAAGCTGGGCCACTTCACCCAGTTTGCTGTGGCTGCAACCAATTAGTTGAGATGAACTGAGGCCAGACGAGAGAAGATTAGTGATATATGAATAGCCCATAACAGGCACGTAGTCGTACTTTGAGACGGTGATCTTGGTGACGGTGTCTTCTCGTATCTTCTTTATCATTTTGCCTTCCTTGCCAATGATACGTCCACAGTATCGGTCGTCGGCCAACATCTTCAGCATCACCTCGCTGTTTGCACACATGCCACACGAATCAGCTGCTGCCAGCCGAGTCGACACAGATATCAACAACGGATCATCATCTATCTGCAACGTGCTTGCACAGCTTAGATTTCTGTATATGCTTGAAGGAATTTCCATCATCAACAAAAGACGTGTTAGACAACATCTCTTCCTCTGTGTCTGCCGTATTAATGAGCATTCTATTCCAGTATTCACTCACAAACATGCCACCATAGTCTGATAACACCAGTGACGCGACAAAATACAAAAACACGGCAACCGGGAATTGCAGACTTTGTCCCTGACCTACACTCATATTTATAGGAGTGTATGGTGTTACAAAAAAAGCTTCTGAACTGATAAATTAAGACGACGTCAAACTGAGTTCAACAAACCCGCGATTGTTGTTGGCCGATTCCTGCTGCATCACTTGCAGTATCTCCTTGCATGCGTTGGTGCAGTTCTCTGGCTGACCAAAGATGGAGATCACCTGCACGGTACAGCATCATCACACTCCCACCATGTCACCACTGAGCTGCTTTGCAACAATTACACCAGGCTAGTAGTGAACTTAGTCGTGTCTTGCGGATAACAGCTGCTAAATCAGACCGTACCACTCTTAAACATTTCACTAGAAAATTTGCTCCAAGAGAAAACAGTCGTTCCATCACTGAGGCTCCTTCCTTCTCTTCAGTTTCACTGGTTGTCTGGACGTAGCTGAGCTTGCGAGCTGCTAGTCAATTTTCTTCCCACACTTGTGCCAGAAAAAAACCCGCAGTGATGAGAGGCACAGGGGCTTTATACTGGCTAGCTGCCGTTCCTTTCAGTCAACCAATACTGTCAAAGAAATGAACCACAAAGCACTAATGACCTCAAATTCACAATGAACCACTCACCTTCTCAATCAATCCCGAGTTCTCCTTGCCATGTACGTCAACCCTGCAACAGTGCCACACGCACGTACGTGCTTCACAATCAAACTGTTGCTCTGTCTCTTCAACAACATATTTGCACAAAATCTAATCTACAATTTATACTAGTCAGAAAAAAGTACATTATTATTAACAGTTTTATTTAAATAAATTCTTTGTGACATCACAACAGACACTGTGATAACATCACATAACTGGCTGTAAAAATTATGATGTCAACATGTGATAATTTTTGTCAGTGGAACTCAGTAGACAAAAAACAGAACACTAAAACAGTGATCACTATACAGCAACTTAGTCCGACATTATCTGCACAGAAACTAATCTCACTAATAACTAATTCAGTCATGCAAAAGTGGCATTAATATGGGTCAGATGCGGCTAGTTAGTGAACTGATTATCTTGCCGATAAAAGTTTGACAAAATCCGACAGAGAGCAATCAGGAATGCCATTTTGAAGGAAAATTTCAGGATGATATTATCAGTCTGAAAACAGGAAATAAAAAAGATTGAAGGCAGTTTTTACTGGTCAAAGAATTCCATAAAGTCTGCTGGGCAATGGGCATCAGGGCTTTGCTTCATCAAAGTATATCTACAACTCAATAACTTATAGTGACTGGGACAGTGATAAGAGTGGATCATATTCACTAGTGACATTGTATAGCAGCACTACCTAAAGAGTAAAGGTGGGAATGTCACCTCTGCCGGGTGGCAGGTAATACTGTGTGATCCCATATGGCACGTGAGTTCCCGTAGCGGTGAGGCTTGTTGCGAACTGCTATACCCGGTTACTTTATTTTACCTACCTAGCCTTGCAGCGAGTAGTGATGTTGCGGATAGTCTGTCCCTTGCGGCCAATGATTGCACCAACATACTCACTCGGCACCATGATCCTGAACACACGTTCAGTTCATCAGTCATACGTTACAACAGCTCAGTTCATTATCATCACAGAATACTTAACAACAATACAATCACCACACTAAATCGGTACCATCAAGTCAATACAGTACTTCTGCTGCTGCAACCGACATCATCTCCTGGCTCATATCTACGTGCAGCTCTGTATTACAGACTACAGTTAAAACGATCCACAACGAAACTGAACTGTATCAATTCATTGATTTTATGTCGGCTGAACCAGCAGAGTCAGACCGTGGTCCAGTAGTGATGAATGGGGATGAAACGTGCCATGCTTCCTGCAACAGATGCTGGTAATTAGTTGATAATCATGCATAGAGTGACTGACAGCACCAGCACCAGTGCATCTTGGTACTGGTAAAATTAAGCATATATACAGCACAACCACCCACGTTGATAATGATGGACAACACCAATTACCAGTACTATAGGGCCAGTGCCGATCTATAGAGATAAACTGTCATCGAGTCGATCTACAGTGGGCAGGATGTGGTCAAGAATTAGTACCACAATCACTTCTAATAACACTATTAGACATGTAATTACATATGAAACAGACAATACTAGATTCATAAACAATGAGCTCATTACATATAGCAGTTTAAAGAGTGCCCAATACAGTGAAAAAATGATCAATTACCAGGGTTGATAGTTACAGTGGTAATTTACCACTGTAACTATCAACTCTGTTATGCTTCACTGATTTATAGTTACTATGAAGTAAAATGTCCTTTGTTACTCCACTGCAGTCCTCTAAGCTCTTCATAAACTACTAGTTCCCAGACATTTCTAGCCGGCCCCCAGTTCAGCTTCCGCTTCAATTCATTAGCCATTAAAAATCTCGAACCCAAATCACTACACACTGCAAGTTCTGCAGTCTCTTCAACTGGCATGTTTCAGCATTAATGACAAGCGGAGAAGATGAATAACATTCTACCGAAGTGGGTAGCCACTGCCACGCGGCCCAGGACCTGCCATGACACCCATCCCAACACTGCGCGGCTGACGAGGTTTCAAGTTATTCTGACGACCAGCAGCTGGATTACTGTTCATAATTTCCACCTGCAAACATACACGGCAGACAACTGTAATATTTTCCACATTAAATTTAGCATGCACAGTCAAATTCATTGCAAACAATAAATGCAGCATTAGACCAAAACTCACCAAAAGACAACCCTTTACCACATAAACAATATGAACAACTTCCAAACCTCCCACTGGACATGAAATACTATAACTGTCATAATATCCATGTTAAAAATAGTTCACAGCTAATGCACTTCAACCAATGTCACTATCTTCAGTGCAATGATAACACCACGCAGCCTAACAATAGGAACGATCCATTTACAGTCCACTGCCTGGATTTAGTTTCTATGTTAACGATGTCTTCAGTACCTTTATGTTGACTGACAAGCTGTATGCATTTGTTATCTTAGCTTTAGTTACTTCAGTACCAAGCCGGAACATTACCTGACAGAAGTCTACGAAATTATTCGTTTTGTATAAAAATGACATATAACCTACTGACTCACTCAACTATAGTGATGGCAAATGTGAAGAAATTCTCAGCATGCAAACAATTAATCACTACTTTAATGAAGCTGTCATACTAATGCCTAATCAGTAAATGGCTTGGTACATTACACAGAGTTTAAGCTAGGTCTACAACATTTCCCACTAATCATTATTATCTTCATACTGTTCATCGTTCTATGCACAGAGGTCGGTCAGCATGACGTGGAAGACTACTGACCGACAGAGCAGTTGAGTCAATCATGTAGTTGTTTAGAGATTCGCAGGCTCTGCACACACACACACAATCATCAAATGCTCTATCAACATCTACTCCACCGAATATACTCCTAAGCCTGTAAACGCAGCTTCAAATATGAACACTGTGCTAATCTGCAGTTCTACACTACTAAAGTAATGTTCATTTCTGTACAAATATTCTTAATGTTTCTATCAGAACAAATGGCTTACTTCGTGGAAATCCTGCCCAGTGACCAATTGGACAAAATAACTGTAATTGCCACAAAATGAAAAATATGCACTTGGCTGCTATTGCAAAGTAACATGACATCATCTGCGCAACTGAGAAAAGCAGATCAGAGTTAAAAAAGCTGACTACCTTGACAGAGTAGTATTATAAACATAACAGTATCATAGAGAGAATCACTCACTGTTGTGCTTCTTCTGGAGTGTCAAAGATGACTGTAATGTATTCGCCGTCTTCACCATTCACTGCACGACATGTCATCACAACCACATCTTACGCTAAAACTTCACACCCACACTGCACACATTATGCAAACAACAAACAAACGAAAATTTTTTTGATACAAAAACCCAATCATGGTGCACAATCTTCACAAGCAACTAGTTAGTTCACGACACATGCCAACTGCCAAAATATTCTTGATGTAATACATTCACAAAAACTACTGCCACGCCAACTGCACAGACGACGATGATATAATACTATTTAAACAACACTAAAATGCACTTTACGAACTGTACATAACAAAATCACTGTAGTCAAACGTGAAATTAAAAAAAAACACAAATAAGCAACTCAAATTAACCAATCACTACAACGTGCACTGGTTACACAGGTATACGTTTTAAGGCAATAATGAAATCTAAGAATGAAAACTTGAGTGCATACCAAGCTGGCTTTTTTTGACAGTGCCATAAGCACTAACGAGCATATCAATTTGATCTTTGTTCACAGCTGCTGGCAGATTGCGTATCTGAATACGATTACTGGGCCTGAAATTCCAAGCCACATCACCAGCCGAGGTACAACAACCAACAACGAATACATGAAACACACAACACTGACAAACCAACATGCAACTTATTACACACGACAACCTCACTCCATCATGCACTACGCCACTAAGCTACCACATCACGTAAACAAGCGTTTGCAAATACAGCAATAAAAAATAATGGGTGTTCAAAAAGAAAAACACCAGACATATACCACACATAATATATTTAATTGCTCTTTAAGAAGTTCAAGTATATAAGCTGGTTACATGACGAATCAAAGTGGAAGTTTAAATGCTCTATAGTTATACCCATTGGCATAGTAATGTGCGGCTCGACACTGCCTGTATTATAAGTTTGAAACAGCTGCTGCAGCAAATGCAGTCCAATATTCAGTACAGTAAACTAGTTTTGGTATCTGATTTTAACTAGTCCAGTGTTCAGAGTTATTCCATGTTATCTCGCAACATGTCACGTGAACATCTGTGACATGGTGAACAGGTTTCTACATAACTGCAGCGTGTAATCAATAATGGTTGGTTATCAGTTCAGGCTTCTGCATGTTGCTAATAAGTGCCAATGACCAGTTAGAACTATCTAATAATATCATCCACTAACTACATGCAAACTACAGCAGTGTGTCTTCTCCACAGCAGTACTATTTCAGCTTCTCATTATTACAGCCTTGTGAACCATTATTCACCGTATTGGTTTCTAACTAACTTACTGGGTGACTTACTTAAATGCACAACAAGTCCATTAAGCCCACGACTAACAACACACTTTTGGTGTGTACAACAGATATAGTTAGTGGGCAAAGATGTCAGTATTAAAACTGTTCTAACAACGATGTTCAGCGTTTGTTCTACAAACTGTGCATGCCATCTCGACTCAAAACTCTGTGTACACAGCTGGCAGTCAAGACACCATGTATGAACCATAGCCTGAGTGCCTGACTCAGGCTAGATGCTAGAGGTCAGTAAGTATGGTATGTAACAGCATTAGTTGATTGCAGGTGTAACTAATTACTGTGTTACAAATAATGTTTCTGCCAACAGTTTCTAACTCACTAAAGACATCCAGATAATGCTATGTGCAGACTGCAGCCAACTTATTTTATGACCATTATACTAAATGCCAGCAACTGGATTAAGTAATAATGCTCCATTTCAATTATTTACCTGCTTATGTCTACATGGATTCTGTACAATATTCTACCTAAAATGTTACTTACACAATAGGGTGCCTGTCAGTCAGTATGGACTGCAATAAGTAACTCTGACTGGCTGTTTTAACTGACCTAGGACTGATATAACAGTGAGTGTAACGAGGTGTGGGCAGAGTAGAGCACCTGTAGGACAGGACTGGGCTGAATGACATTGATCTCGCAAAACTGCATCAGGTCATTAAAGACGACGTAGTAAACCTGTTATTTTGGTACCAATGTCTAGCTTAAATGCTAATGTATTCACATTATGCATATAAAAAGCACAATTTTTGCTACTGATGTGGAAATCAAATGCAGTATGACACAGTAACACATAGGGGAAAGCATTGGTGGCAATCTACTGCACGCCAGAGTGGGCATGACAGACACAATGGTGGCAACAAATACAATGACACTCCATAACACTGTTCAATCGTCTTTTAGTCATGCCTTGTGTAACAATGCAGGTCACAAAAATTTCTTTCTTAAATGTCAATAAACAAAGACACTTTAGACAGCTGTTTCACTTATTTTTACCTGCGTTTTGCAACGCCAAGCGCAGGCTCTGCAGGATTCAGTGATCCCATCATGTTTGCACCATTGTTAACGTAACCTACAAACACAAAAAAATCCAATAATACGGCCTTCACAGTTTGATCACTACGCTACATACATCAACTACATTTGCCACAACGCCAAACGACCGACATATCCCTTGCGTGGTTAAACTGCACAAAATCCTGATAAATGATGTCCTAAAATAGCTCCTAGCCATAAAAGCGTGAATGTGTACGGACGGCATGCCTATCCATCGTCTGACAGACGCCATCTTGCATTGTTCCCGGTCCACTCACATAACTAACGAATTTTCATAACCAGTACAAATGCTCAGAAACAGCAACACCGCCTATTTTGTCCACTGTCACAAGTATACTGATTTACGTAAACTTCACAGCACTAACCATTCATAACTGTAAATAAATTGTTGAAAATAAACACCTAAATCCTACACGCTACCCAACTTCCACGAACAACCCAGGACCAAAGTACTGCCAATGTCTGTGTCTGTGTGGCATAAAATACAAAATTGCATTCATTCGTAAAGATTTTGTTGTAATTTCACAGCTCTGACCACACAGTTATTACAGCGTTCGAAGATTATCCAATATTGTCTACAATATCATAAATAATTAACTAAGGACTGCGAACTATATACAGCTTGCGCGTATGTATATGCCGGCGACGGACGAGACCACTTCTCATTGGGGTGACAAGTCTACATCAATTACAGCTTGATTTGTAACGTGATTTGTGGTTGTACCGAGATGACGACTATCCTATAATAAAATTTTGTTGTGCTGTTCGAATTCATATTCTGCAACCTATAGGAGTTAAAACACTACTAGAAAATATATATGTGCAGCAGTATACCTTGTGTGTAATGGTATGCCCAGTAGCACGTGGACTGACCGGAGTGACCGGTCTAACCGGGCCAGCATGGGCAGTGAGTGAGTGCTCTAGCTGGTGCGCGAACTGTCTATGATAGCAGTCGAGTCGACAGCTGGAGCTGGCGCAGTTCGGTGCCATCGTGATCATTGGTTTGATAAACCTGAGTGGAACGTCATTGGTGAAATCGTGTAACTGTCAGCATTGCAGACGAAACTCGAGGGCCTGTAGTGCAGCTGTGCTGGTGGACAAAAAAGCAAGGCCGTGCACGAGTCCACGACGTTTAACTGCCTATTGCCAGTGGTGCCCTTGCAATGCCCATGTCTTTACAAGTATCTGCTAACGCTGATGGATCGCGCGACTGCTTCACGTAAAATCGACCATATTGCACGGCTCACCAAGTATAATTACCAGGCAACGAGCGTTGATCGACAGCAAATTGCTATGCAGACCAAGAAATTTCAATTATTACCACATATTTGAACGATAATGCTCAAACTCCACTTAATCGATTTGTTGTCTGTATATTATATAGGCTACAACCACCTTTGCAACAAATACAGTGACACATCGAACCGATGGAACTTAGGCAGGCCTTATAAGTGTGGCCTCGAGCGCCGTAGGTGCGATAAGCAGTAGTCCGTCATCCCCGACTGAGTACGTGCTGTGGAGAATTTTTTTCTAACTCCACAGTTGTGCATACAAAAATGGGTCACGTGAGCAAAACCACGCCCCTTTTAGGGGTGATTTTTCATCCCTTTGGTAAGACTTGATATAGTCACCCTAGCTTTGTACAAAATTTGAGAGCTCTAGCTTCACTCCTGAGTTGGATGCATGTTGCATGGGGCCCCCAAAATTTAAAACGTGTCACGTGACGTAACCACCCGTCAAAAAATTCGACGTCTGGACGACGTCGTGACGACGTCATGCACTGGTCCTGACGACGTCGTGCGCCGACGTCGGTCGACGTAGAAGCGTGAACTCCCCACGACGTCGTCACGACGTCGTGCAAGACGTCTGTATACGACGTCCGTACGACGTCGATTACTGACGTCTGTACGACGTC
>Ga0209782_1002526_pt1 | contig 10232 bp, 4 predicted proteins | sample WorMetmaBAHAMAS1_FD_187390 | JGI IMG/M metagenome (GOLD analysis project Ga0209782, IMG submission 187390) | Marine gutless worms symbiont microbial communities from Max Planck institute for Marine Microbiology, Germany - Inanidrilus... | ecosystem: Host-associated > Annelida > Digestive system >...
AATCGATTAAGTGGAGTATGTGCATTATCGTTCAAATATGTGCTAATAACCGATATGTCTTGGTCTGCCTAGAAATTTGCTATCAACCGACGCTCATTCCTGGTAATTGTACTTGGTGTGCAGTGCAATATGGTCGATTTTTACCGCGCGACGCTATACTAAGTGCAGTACATGCCGTCCGTCTGTGTGAGTGTGTCTGTCACACTTCGGTATTGTGTAAAAACGGCTAAACGTAGGATCACGCAAATAATGCCACACGATAGCGATAATTTGTAGTTGCAGAATTTCTACTGACAAGCACGTCGCGCGGTCCCTCTGCGATAGCAGAGCCACTTGTATTTCCCATTGACAGCACTGTAAAATTGTAAATCAACTCCAGCAACGTGTGACGGGATCTGTGCAATGAACATGCACTAATTAAGAATAACAAACACCAAGGTTCATTTTTTGTCTGATATTTGCATGATTTCCCACACTGCGAGACTCACTAAATCGTGGTCTTGACGCCTAGGTTTCGTGATTTTATCGTGTGCATTCGGTTCGCAACGGCGATGGCATGACAGGTTGACGGGGAGTTTGCCGTTAACATCTTCCAGCAGGACGTCATTAAATACTGAACGGAGACGGAGAAAAACTGGTACGAAGACATGATGCAATCTCGGTTGCTATAGGCTGTATATGCTGCCTGAAGGGTGGTGCACATCGGATGTGTTGCGTTGAGATATGCGGCGCCGTACAGCGCCGCGCTTGTATTGCGTTGCCTTGCGTTACGTAAGCGACTGTAGCAAACTACTGTATCTTGCGGTATCGCAGCAGACTGCGGCATATTGCGCTACGCAACGCACTGCATCCGGTGTAAAAGTAAGTTACAAATCTTAATGATCTATACGGTTCGACGTGCTAACATAGTCGGTGTGGTCTATGCACACCATAGATGAAAAAAACTTCCCCAGAAAATAAAAAAAAACGTTTGTAAACGTTGAAAAAACGTTACCTCAGTAATTTTTGGCCGAACCGATAAATTTGAGATGCCTATAGGCCTAGGACAAGCAGGATATAAAGTTGGAAGCAACAGTAAAGTTAAGATTGCACTATACTAATTACTAGCGATAATATTATATGATCGTTATATGATTTGTTTATTGTTATCTGTTCGTTATTCTGTTACTGCATTTGTTGCAACTATCGAAACGAGATGTGGTAAGTATACTTCCCGTGGCCCACAGTGGAAATGTTAATGTCAGATTTTCAATGTTTTTTTTATTTTAGAAAACGTAGGAAAAATAAAAAAAACGTCAAAAAACGTAAAAAAAACGTTTTTTTTACATCTATGGTACACACCGCATTACAACAATGACATTATGTAACGCGACACTTTTTGACAGCAGACGACACGACACACTGACTCAGTGCACTGCAACGTCTCTATGTTTGTCACTTTCAATGCGATTTACGATGACGAAAACGAAATTCTACTAACGTTTTAGTTTCAGTTCAAGATAGCCTGAAGATAATTCAACGTTGCAAAAAAAAACGTTTACTAGTCGGTTGAAATCCTGTGAGATAAAACTGGCTATCTACATGTCCGCCAATGAGAAGCTACGCTATTCCGTACAAATCACAAATTGAGATTCGGAAAAAAAAATCATCAAGGCGATGAGACGTGTTTATACTTAAGGTTCCTAGACAGAGATTCCGAGCTGCGCCCTGGCGTCCACCTCCGCCGGATACGCCACTGACCACGATTAAAACCGAAACTGAAACAACACTACTGTCTTGGCGGTATCAACGAACTGTAAACATCTGTCAGCGCCGGTCGGGGAGCGAGTGCCTGTCGTATGTCACAGCTTGACAGCACCTGCTGCTTGTATCGTATGACATAACATGCATTGCATTCGATGTGGCACTGCACTCCACACTTCACTCACGCGGTGTCCCGTTAACTATGTGTTTACCACATAACTCAAGTTGCGATACTGCACAGAGCAGTGACACTGACCGTTGGCAACTGACCGGTATATAGGGTCCGTCAGTAAATAAAGAATATTTATTCCAGATCCAGTTTTACTCGATATTTAGTAAACTTCCGGTTATGAGCAAATACGGTTGTAATCATAACAGGTTGCGTGAAAGTTGCAAATTCTACATTTTTAGTAACAATTAAAAGGACAAAGTGGGCTGAGTTATCGAGGTATTATTTATGCAATTGTTTTGTAAGGTAATTTTAGATTGTTGGAGACTAACCGTAACATGATGCATTAAAAGTTGCATTGACACCTGTACTAAGCTTACCGTCTTTCACCGGAAACAGAAATAACATAGATATATGCTTATATAACTGACGCGCCCTATTTGACCTCGCCCAGTGCGCGGTACTGAAACACTAGACCGCGGACACAAGCACAACTACCTATCTCGATGGTCACCATGTCAGCGGTGCAACAGAAAATGGCTTTATATCTATCAGTCGCCCGTTCGTTCGTATATACAGAACGGACGACTTAATAGAGAACGCCGGTGATTGTTTTTAGCGCGAGATGTAATATATACATCTCGCGCTTATGCTACGATGTCAATGTCCGTCTCTCTGTCTGTGACGGAAGTGCATTGGCGCATTATAGGTAATTTAGGTTTGAAATTGCGATCCCAATTTACCGCGCATTGTGGTCGAGGTGCATGCGGGCGCGAGGGAAGGGGTCATCGCCGGGAAGGGTGGAGGGATCATCTCGCGCTATGCTAGCCAATGCTGGGCCCTCTTGTTTTTTCACGTTTGAAAGACTTATCACCCAGACGCGCTAACGGAGATCACGGAAATTGTTGTCGACGTATGTCGTCGATGACAGTCTTCACCCCAGGTCTTAGTTTTGGGGGATCCCTCCCCGATTTTTTCAGGGGCAAATAATCAAAATTCTACAATTGCGCCAATGAGCTTTCACGCATCAAGAACAATATTCTCAGTGGAGATAATACTAGTCAGCGTTGTCGGGTTATTCAATTATTGTATCCACCAGGCGAAAGAACGGGCGACTCACTTTGGGACGTGTCCCATCATTTACAATTTGTATTTGTATGTAAACACATCGACTGATATTGCAATTTCGGCTAATTTCAGTCGCCTTATTTACGGCTACGCCGACCTGCAGTGGGTTCGACTTTCAGCATTGGGTTTCCTTACTGTTCTATAGCAACATAGCCCTAAAATGCTCCGTTGTTGAGCTAGGGGCCTGGGACAGACAGACAGACGGACGGACAGACAGATCGCAGCATCGGTTAATGATCCCCTATGGCATAATGTCTGCATTAGTAGAGGTGACGTGACACAGGACATATTCCAATTCATGATAAAATAAATCACGAATTTATTATCATAAAGAAAAGTATTTTTATAGGGGGTCAGAATCTTGACGATAGCTTTTATAGAGATATTTCTACGGTAATACAGAATGATAATTGCAGGATTATTTACTTCGCTCCCGGGACGGGTATGAAGTGTTGCGATGAGTGTCTGTGCGTTTGTCTGTCTCTCTGTCTGTCCCTCGCATATCGCGAAAACCACAGGGCCGAACTACGCCAAATTTTCTATGCATGTTGACTATGGCCGTAGCTCGCGGTCCTCGTCTGGCAGCGTTGCGATATGTCATACACTTCCGGTTTTGTGGATGACGTCACGTTATCACATAATGGGTCCTATGTCGCGTCATGTATATTCATGAGCGGCGATGGCACTGCGTAACAGCCGAAACTACCGCACTGATTCCAACCAAATTTTGCAAGTGCTCATCGTAATCGTGACGTGTGCACCGGGCGTAAAGTTTGTTATCTACGACTGCCTTGTTTGTTCTTTCGCGAATGCATTCCATAGGGTATTATTCCGCTAGTAGCCTAGATGATTGGGATCGTGGATAGAGAAATCAAGACGTCGGCGGCACTGAAATGAATGCGCTCCCGATTGTATATGCAGCGTTGTTTGAGAGCGCCATTGGGTGGCTTGTTCCCATTGTGCGACGACAAAGCGACAGCATAGCTTTCTCTCACCCGGGGCGGAGTTGTCATCCAGAGACCAGAGTTCATTAATATACGTGAGATAGCCGACCGCGTGGCGTACGACAACCGAACGTTTTCTTTTGTCCAACTAACGGGAGGTATTCCTTTATTGAGCGGATGGGAAACTCCTTATAACAGCCCACAAAGTATGGCTGTCCTCCGTAAACGGCGATGAGTTCAGACGCCTTTTTATTTTATTGGTATACTGGAAATAATTGCTTGGCTTAATACCTTTATGCATGTGCATCTTAAACTTGGTTACAGTATGTCCCAGATTCCAGATCATATATAATACATAGCTCACTCAAAAAGATACCAACAAAAATCCTGTCTGTGCCCTTATCATTTCTCGATTGGGGTCCGGACCCTCAGTTAAGTTCTACGACACTGAACAGTGAACTTTTCAGTTTCACCAATCCGATGAGAAACTCCTGGAGTTGTGGATACGCTCTGATGCCGTCAAGGTGAAAGAAAGCGTGTAGTATGTTTTGGACCACCTGGCTACACACCTGCGCCGCTGGAGTACGAAAGCAGCAAACGCACTATAATGACCGTCCATACTAGCCAATACCCGGTCGCCCGAAGCCCCAACTGCAGCTGACATCCATCTCCGTGTCTCGCCACGCCCAGCCAGCGACTCTCTGTGACCAGCCGGCATATGGGCCCGCCCGCTTATACGAGTCTCAGTCGTTGCTCAGCGATTAATGCCCGCCTACCTGCAGCACAGTCAGCCTGGCAGGCTCTGCGCCTGATATGGCAATAACATCGGTTGCAAACACTTTCAGCGTGACGTCCTGTCGCTAATAGTATACACGTAGATAGAAAGACGTGCAAACCAGCAGCGCACCTTGCAGCTGAATGGCCTGCAGAAGAACTAATGAAGTCGTCACTGTCGGCATCGTTTTCATCGTCGGCATATTTTAGATCGCGCTTCCGGTCGCCGAGCTCCAGCAGTGCCACTGTGTACCAGAATTCTCCGCGACGACGCTGGGCTCCGTAGATACGTCGACGCTGACTGTTTTTTTTAAACTTATTTATTATTCCGAGTCGCCGTCACGTCACGACATGACATGATGGCACCGGCAGTCACGCAGGTGACACTGACACAGCCTCCGGGCGGTCACGCGAAGACTCGATATACTGTGCACGAATACTGGATCTTCATTTCATTCTCCTGCGATTATATGCAACAATTCGCATCATCGATAGTTCCACGAACAACAGGATATTACACCGGCAGAGCGGACAATAGTTTTGAAACTGCACGAAGTATGTCCTCTTACGTAGGCCTATACATGAGCGCATATTTGGGCCCATTCTATGGGGCCATAGCGGTCCCATCTGTCACACGTTGTCGTTGTTGTCGTCGTTGTTGTCGTGGACATCGATAGCTATAGCGCAGGCGGCGTGCGACAGTAGCGACACCTGGTGAATGGCAATGTAAAACAGCGGCGTGCGGCGGCTCGCAGCGGCGAATGGGCCCAACATTTCTCAAATGCTTCTTGTTAAAACTGTTATGATTATTTTAACTAGGCCTGGAAGGCGTACGAACGTGACAAATTAGAGTGAGACGACAGTTTTATGAGCGCATAATGTTTGCACATTTGGCACAGCGAGGAGGCATGAGTAAGCTTACTTGTAATTGCAATCCGGGCGGTTCTAGCACTTCCACTTTGGGGAAGCCAGTGGGGGGGGGGCGGTCACCCGAAAAATTTTGTCGGTTATGTGTACAAATATGCAGTTTTTGACATAAAACTAACATATAATCACGAAATTTTCATCCAATGTGTGTTTGCACTCACCAAAAATTTTATTTGGGGGCCGGTGGGGGCAGACTCGTTGTCCTCCCCGCCTCCCCTTAGAACCGCCCCTGATTGCACTTATACACACCGCTTAATCGCTTATCTCATCGTCATAACAAATGCCGTGATTTGCTGGTAAGTAAGTAAGTAAGTAAGTACTTCAATTAAACCATGACATACGCACATGCATACAATGGAATAATAAAACACAAAATATATATGGTAATGGTACGGATGCCTGTTGCCGTCAAGCAGAAGATGGAAATGGCCTGCCTACAGCATACTATAAATAAAATTAAACAAATAAAACCTACATATTAATAAAGATTACCTTTTTTAAATTTATCACTGCTACAGAACATGCTTGAACTTACTAGCTACGGCAGACTCTCCAAGAATTTCCAGAAGTGCGCTGCGGACGACATTGAATACATTCGACAACCTACTCATAGGCCTACAATATATTTATTATATGAATCGTACATTAGTACATCAAATTAAAATAGAAAATGACTAGGCCTATTCAGTACATAAAAATTCAATGCTATAGACATAACAATGTCAGCTAAATCAAGCACTGGCACAGATGCAAAATCATACTTGACATTCAGCATTTCCTTGATGCGGTAAATCCGACGTTTTATTCACGAGACTGCAATTTCAGCAGCGACATGCTGCGCAGGTGCGCGGTCTTCCTCGACGATTCAGATGCAGTACGATGTATTCAACTCTGCATGCACGAACTTCCTCCAAACTGAGCGCTCAACAAAGACTGAGCGAGCGGACGTCGTAGACGTACAGTCGTATACTCACTTTGGCCCGGCTCCGACTTCAAGTGTCTTTCTCTCGACGTCTGTCCGTGTCGCTGTCTGTCCGTCTGGCTGTCTCTCTGCCTGTCTGCCTGCCTGCTGTCGGCTGCTGCTGCTGCTGACCAGTGGCGCATACAAGTATTTTCACGCATACACTGTGTCTGAGAAAAAAAAACGATACCACCCAACCATCAACGATAATCTTAACAGTGGTTGTCCGATTCCAGTTATTTTTTGGTACAAATATTTCTGAAAAATATGCCATCAAAAGGTGGTTTATTTTCCCACCTAACTAGCTGTTTAGTGTACGCAGCTTACCTTGGGAAACTTTAGAGACCCGAAAATCACAAAGTTAGCAGTTTCTTTTTTGCTCTCATGAAAAACTCATAAAAAGTTTTCAAGTCGCTTTCTCCATTTGTTGATGGCCGCGTCAATAATCGTAGACTTATTTTCGCACAATAACCACACAGATCTACATATATAAGAAACCGTATCTGAGGGGTTACTGCACCGAAGTTCACCAAATTTTACACGATATAGCTGCATCATCACTGGTGTTAATGTCTTGAGGTTACAGTTTCACATTTAAGTTGTCATCATGGGATATGCGCAATTTGAGGCTAAATTCATGGTTTATATGGTCTCAAAGTTTCGCAAGGTAAGGTAAGTACAAGCAGCTGAAATTGGAATTTAATGCACTATTCGATGGCATATTCATTCACTATTTAGTTGTATCAAAAATTATTGAAATCGGGCAATCATCGTTGGTGGTTGGGTGGTTTCGTTTTTTTGAGACACAGTGTACGGCAAAGCGTGCGCACACAAAGGCTGCAGATCAATTACTCAACAAAATACGACATCAATTTTTCAGCGAATGTGAGTAATTTCTTGACGGTATATCAGCACATCATACGCTATTCAATGCCACGACAAGGTTGGATTAATTTTCTGGCAAACACACAAAATTCACGGACATAAAAATGGAGTTGGCCTATTTTACAAGACGTTCGATAATCGATCACTGGAAAACACGTGAAATTTTTTGGGGTAAAATGTCACCTTCAGTCGCCTCCCTGGAAAATTTTGGTTAGAGTTGAGACTAGGCCAATAAGTGCAATCGTGTGGAACCAATGCAATCCTGCAGTGCAAGTGTAGGCGATCGATCGCGGTAATAACATTTGAGAAATTTTTGACAAACAATCGCGCCAAAATTTCTACTTAGCTGCGCCTCTATGCTAAATGTTCCAGTTCCACTGCTGAACCAAGGCCGCCCAGATGATGGCTGAACGCAGATGTAGCTTGCCTTCAGTTACGGTATTCACCGTATAATACACGGTGCATTTGCCTGGCTGTTCGGTCAGGGACGTCTAGTAATAGCATTTATTAAGTGGGAATTCCACGACGCCGACAACGACACGACATCCTCGCAACAATCCGACGAGGATGTCGGTGTCGGTGTCCGTGTCGGCGTCGTGGAATGCCAGCTTTACTAGACGTCGGCTCAATCTACTGTCTGCTAAATGACCCGCGACGGACGCCCGTCCAGGCTGTTTGTTATCACAATCACTGCGCACTGAGCAGTTTGTTCCATCTCCAGTGATGGGCCACTGTTCCACTGTTACATGTTTTCATTCGACACACTAAATATTATTGATATTGCGAAAAAGAGCATTCCTGTTTACGGCAGCCTGCTCCAGTTTTTGCGAAAGCGTGAGGTCATGTTATATTTTATGTTAGCCCTATTTGAATTTTGCATATGATCATTATGTTTGAAGTGTTCAGAGACAGTCCACAAAGATAAAGTAGAGATATCGTTCTGAACAGAACAGGGAACTTAATTCTAGCGGGTTGAACTTCAAACTAGGAAATAAGGCAGAAAACTCGAAGGAGATGAACAATACTGAAACGAAACAGTTGATACTTTTCGCCTACTGGTCCATCACTAGACCCTATTACACTGAATCTGAGTTGCAGAGGCTGATAATAATTAGTGTGCACCATGGCAACGATCATGCCGTGGACGAGGCTATATACATCGTCCGTTTACTTATCCATGCAGGTGTTCAGTTCTGTTATAGTCGTCAGTTTAGTCACAGATACCTAAAAATAACATGATGCATATCGCAATTTCGCAAACCACCGCAAATTGATGTAGGCCTACGCCTATAGGTACAGTTGGAAATAACCAGGTCATATCTGAGATACTTGTTGGATAAACTTGTTTTGGGTTCATTAAATTTCAGCTTTTGGGATCGACAAGTCGCCCTGAGGCCCTTCCATGTAAATCCAAAGAGTGTTCAATTTGCTGTTGATCTCATTTATTAGCCATCGACTGACTGGTAAGTATACCGTATAGGCATACTGCTGCAGCATACTACGACGACAAATAAAGAAAGCGCATTTTCACCGTGATTTATTATGCCATTTGCAGTTTTAATATTCCATATCTATCTACAATTGCGCATTCGGTTCGCGCGGTACACGACAATTACGACGATCATCAGTATACCGTAGCTTAAATTCCACGGCAGCAGTTTCCTCGTAGCTTCCTCGTCCGACACGCCCGATTTCCTTGTGACATGTTGGCGACATCCTCGCGAGGATGCTACGAGGAAACTGCTGCCGTGGAATTTAATCTTACAGGCGTACACGCGAGCCACACCTGGCCGCAGGGCGTGTCAGCTGGTGGAGACACTCCCATCCCACCTGACATGACCCTGCTTACCTTTACTCCTCGCCAGGTGACGTGATGATTGCTGCAGGCTACGGCAACTGCGCGTATAATGTAGGCCTTCGTATATACGGTATAGGGCCTAGGCATAGCCATACGACTGCAGTCGCAGTCCTATATGCTAGGCCATATGCTTTATAGGCCCTAAGTATAGGCCTAAGGGCCGTTCACACACGCGCTGATCGCTGTAATCGATTATTGAACTCGTCGTTTAGTATTTTCAATTTAAAATACTAAGCATAGCGACGTTCACACTGAGCTTTGAGCACGGAAATGCGAAACAGTGCGTAGGCTAGGCTACTCCTGTATAGGCTTATGTGTGAACTTCTTCGCTGTTGTCAATCAGCTCCATTGTACGCTATAACAAGAAGCATTTGAAAAATGTTGGGCCCATTCGCCACTGCGAGCCGCCTCACGCCCAATAGCCGTCTCGTCTAATTACACTGGCACTTGACACCACTGACGCTGCAGCTAACAGTAGGCCTAACAGTTTATTGCCAGTCCTGCCCGGCTCGACATCTCTGGTCAATGCAGTGGAAGCTTGCCGGCTACTGCTGCTGACGATGACGGATGGCTCCAAGTCTGACGACTCCAGGCTACACCTCTGAGGCTCTGTCTATCGGCATCTTTGTGAGATGTGCAGTGCATGTGCACTGTGAGCTTTGAAAGAGATTAGATTACCCAGTATGCCACCAAAACGTAATTAGACCACACTGGACATCCTTTTTTAACCGGCCGGGAAAGACACGACGACTCGATGACGAGCCGGAGCCTTAGCCTACAACGTCAAGTTCAGGCCTCGTTGCTAACCTTCCCCCCCCCAAAAAAAAAGGCACAATCCATTGG
>Ga0209782_1002527_pt1 | contig 10232 bp, 9 predicted proteins | sample WorMetmaBAHAMAS1_FD_187390 | JGI IMG/M metagenome (GOLD analysis project Ga0209782, IMG submission 187390) | Marine gutless worms symbiont microbial communities from Max Planck institute for Marine Microbiology, Germany - Inanidrilus... | ecosystem: Host-associated > Annelida > Digestive system >...
CCATGAATAGTCATTAGATCACTACATTAGATCAATACGATACGAAAAATAAATACGATACGATCACGCCATTTGATAAAGATGGTGTCTGATAGTGACAGCGTTATTGACGAGATTCTAATTTTCGCAATTTTCACACTCACCGATAAAAAGCGGCGGACAATATCTATTAATGACACAATTTGTAAGCGACGGCAACTTGGTGAATATCATCGCTATGACGTAGCTTATTCTTTTTCTTTATAGGCCTAATTTTTTTGTTATCGAAGTTGCTGTCAAAATAACTTGTCACAACAACCGTAATATATTTATCACTGAAATCATCATTAGGCCTACAATTGCTATTCCTTATATTCGCAAATCAACTTTAAAAACGTCATAGGCCTACACAATGTTTCTTCGCCTAATAACAGCTACGATAAGCGTTTCGTCCTCCATTCTATGAATTGAATATTCATGACCTTGTCACGTGCCACAACGTCGCTTGCCATTGGATGATCAACACGGCGTGGTCGGTCGTAGACGTCCGTCGACGGACGTCTCGACGTAGACGTCCGTCGACGGACGTAAACGCGCTTGATGTGAACGCGCACGCTTTTTAGCATGTGTTCGATATCGGCGTAGACGCGCGTCGACGGACGTCTACGTCCGTCGACGGGCGTCTACGTCCGTCTACGTCCGTCGACGGACGTAGACGGACGTAGACGCGCTTGGTGTGAATGGGCCTTTATTGTTGAGAGTCGTCGTGGTTACAGTGGGAGCGCTGAAACTACAGGACTGGACGCTGACGGACCGAACAGCAGCCAACGGAGTCAGTGGTTTGGGACAAGCATGTTGAGCGCAGAGCGCAAGCGTATATAAGGGGATAAAGGGGCAGGAACCCCAGCGGGATCCAGGGGCAGAACCCGTGGTCGGGGAGTCAGGGGCGAAGAACTCCCCGCCCCTTAAACCGAAAGCTTTGAAGCATTTGTATGCCTAAACGCCAATACCGATTAAATATTTGGCTAGACATCTGGCTACACATTCGACGTAGACGTGATGATGAGTGGAGTGGCTGCAGAAAATTGTTAGCAAATATTTCCCGCTTTGCTGTTATTTGACCGTAAATGTGTAATTTGTTATTCGTTTTTTTGCGAAGAAGTTTTTGAGCATTTGCAGCGTGGTGACTGCCATAAATACAGCAATTATTTAATTGGGCTTATTCCATGGGGCCATAGCGGTCCCCTTTGTCACGCGTTGTCGTTGTTGTCGATGTTGTTGTGGACATCGATGCGCAGGCGGCGTGCAACAGTGGCGGCGTGCGACAGTAGCGACACCTGGTGAATGGCAATGTAAAACAGGCGGCGTGCGGCGGCTCGCAGTGGCGAATGAGGCCAACATTTTTTCAAATGCTTCTTGTTTTGTCCAAGTGTTAGGAGGGGGCCATGTCCCGGTTGTTCCTCTTTTAAATCCGTCACTGGTTGCACGTAGGCGCAAGCCCTATTAGGGGAATGTGCCCCACAAGCCCCGCCCCTCCGCTCCGCCGCCGCACCTATGCGGACAATGATGGACCGATTGTAACTAAACTCCCAAGATGGCGCCATTTTTTGTCTAAGAATCAAGATTTAACTGCTTGCTTTTACATTGCTTATTTTCTGTGTAACAGTTATGCCAAAAATTACAGAAATTGGTTCATCCCATTCTGTGTCTATTCACGTTTAGACCTACGACGGGTTTTGCAAACATTCAAGCATTATATATCCAACTTCGTCCGTCGTTGTCCAGTCCTGCAATTTCAGTCAACCCTGTGACACTACGATCAATGAATGGCCAACTGCAGTCTGCTGCGAGTGACGTCTGCGGGCGGACTGCTGTACGAATTTTCCTCTGAAGTCCCACTGCAGCCAACTGCCCGACACGCAAGCCAGTTTCGTTTTCGCTTTCGTGAAACCACAATGGCGGCTTCGGTGCCGACATGGGTATCTGTGGGTTTGTCTTTTCGCGTGTAAATCTCGATTTTCTTGGCGTTCTCCGTGTTGCGGTCGCCGCCCAACGTTTGGGTGATTTCGAGGCAAACACTGGTGGCAGAATATTCGGAGTTCTGTGCTGCGGAGACTGCGATGAAGCCATGACGCAATAGTTACGCAATAACCGCACTGCGCCGGCGCGTGACTAATCCTATATAGGCCTAGATCGCGCACCTGCCTGCCCGGTAGGCCTACAAGCCGTACAGGCATTAATGCGTGACGGTGGACTCGAATTCGACATCGGTTGTACGAGCGCTTTATAGGACTGCTAGCATTCTGACATTCATTGCTAGTGTGACGTGAATACAGTGCTACAGTCATCACTCGTAGTAGCCTATTGCAGGTCGACACATCGCGGCGAAAATAAACTGCTAATATGTATATCGTGTACATAGGCCGTAACAAGCGACAATATAGGCCTACGTTCAACAGGCCTTACGCGGATGCCACGGGCGTCTGAATGGGCGAGGTCAAGAAGTAGAAATCATACAGAATGTTGTCTGATGTTCAGTGTCATGAATGGGAAATATTTTAAATCCAAAATCTGAATCCATCTGGACCATATAACCTCGGATTTTATCGGAAGCATAGGCCCTACAGTTCCAGACCAGATCTAACAAATCCACTGGATATCTGGTCGAATCTGGATAGGGAGCCGATCTACAGCACGAGCCCTCCTCATTTACGTTTGTTTATTGTTTTTGGCGACGGCCGGTCTGCACGCGGAACAGTTACGAATATGATGTCGTAATGATGTCTGTCTTCTGTCAGTAATACAGACTAAATAAATTTATTATACAGGAGACCAGCTCTGATGCTGTTTACCGTCTGGTATAGCCTTCCACTGTATTACATTTACTTTGTCTGAAATTATGTTTTTCTTATTTTGTGCAAAATAAAATATCTATGATGGCAAGTCAGCAGGTGTTGTTGGAGGTGATTGGTTCAACCGATCAGCGACACACCTGGTCATTGCCACGTTGCCATGGTGCAGCAACCTGTCAGTTACAGCGGCAGCATCAGGATGATGAACTGATGGAATCAGCCGAGCTGCAGCGAGCCGAGGTCACTGCTGCTAGTTGGACGTCACCCGGTTCTGGGCACGAGTTGGCGGGGCACGGCGGCAGTGCGGCGGCGACTGGCTGTGACGCGCGGCACCGAGTCCTCGACCACGATGGCTTCCGGCCGGCGGCTACCGAGTATCTGGTTGTCGATGCCACGGAGGCTGGTCGGGAATGGAGCTTCGACGGTGTGTCTGGGTACAGCGTCGGAGAGCTGGCGCCAGCATTCGACAAGGAAGCCTCGTCCGATGTGGCTCGAACGCTGGACACTGAGCTGCCAGATGACGATGCTACTGCCGACGACTGGACGTCGGCTCCTGAAGAGCCGTACGACAGGGCGGATGGTTCTGCTGCGAGTCGCAGCCGACTACACACTGCCCTGCGGTCTCAGTGCGCCAAACTTCTGCTCCAGAACTGCACTTACTCGGACATCGAAGACCGGCTTTTGCCTCACGGTATGTGCATAATATCGAGTGGCGTCTGGGGGTATTTGGAAGTGGGGGATAACTAACCAGGGTTGAAGCAAGTGGCGGATATAACGCGATTGCTTTGCACTCTAGCTGTGTTTGTAGTTTATTCAATTCATTCATTTGCAGTTATTAGGTACCATGTAACGTAATTTTACATGCAGTTTTGCCTGAAAAGTGGAGAGGATTATCCCCCCGGATTTAAAACTGGGGGATCGATCCCCCTCGTCCCGGCTCCGACGCCACTGATATATTTTTACGTCTTATGGCGCCAGGGCGCCTGTAGTGATACTGCATGTACATACGAGATTGGCAGGATTTTTCCCGAGCTTTTCGCCTTTTTTCGCGCAGTAGACGGCCTAAATGCCGTGGCAATCTGGCTTACTGGCATTAAGTAGGCCTAATTCTTTAGCTTAAAATTTTGGACATTTATTTAGTCCAGGTCTTAATGAGTAGCCAGGAAATTTTGCATAGGGGTACGAATTCAGACGGTATGGGGACAACATTTCTACAGCAGTCGGAGAAGGGCGACTTAGAACTTCCTCACTGCATTTATGACAATCTGACAGGCCAATGAGGTCACGGCTGGCGTCTTCTGAAACTCCCGACGTTGGCCAGCCTTAAGTCTCTAGGATTTAACCAAGTCGTGTCGTTTATTGAACTAAGTTAGAGACGGTCTGTGCCACGCCCCATCGACTTTTACATGCACTAGCTTTTACATTTAAATCTGGTGACTGACATGTTTTAAATATCATAACGCATGTGATGATTTTGATTTTGGCTGTATTACAGCCATGACTCTATTGTCTTACACTTGCTTGTAAACTGGCAACCTTTTACCATTATCTAATAAATAGGTATACGATTACGTGAGTTACGTAACGTAACCAACCTGCCGCTTAATTAGTGGTTTCACGTTGTTACCAATTGCTATCACATTGGACGATCACCACTTGCATTGTCGCATGCTATATAGGCATTCAAGACGTTGATTCAGTTGTATACAACGGTGAAATATATGACCAGGAAGCTCGAGTTGCAGACATTTTTAATGCAGAGGTAATAGCTGTGTATACTCATAGTAGCTTAAACTATATACTATATAGACAGGATCTGTGTTTGCAGTAAAATGCCAGCAATTAGATTAGACCGCATAATTTTGAAGGAGGACATTCATTCTGTTAAATAGACATTGTGCTGTGTTGTTGTTCGTTTTCACAGAGGCTTGCTTTTGAACTCTAAGAGTATACTACGGCCTTTATCAGTATATAATCTATAGCATACAGCCATACATGCCCCAGAATTCTACAGCTGTAGCTAGTTATGCTATAGTTTTACATGTTTTGCCACAGGCCTAAAGATCTAATGCACTCAGTAATAGCTCTAGTGAAATTCTGCTGTCAGTTTACTAAGTCAGTGAATTCTCTTAACAAAATATACACGAGCCACAATTGTGGCCTGTGTATCGTGCTTCGCGCTCGTGATGCAGACAGACCGTCCAATTATTATAATATAGATTATTTTGTAGACGAAGAAAGAATGGTTCAATTGCATCAGTAAAATGATCAACTGCAATGATCGATATTGTGACGATCGCCAGTGTCAGAAGGTTTGCATATCTTCATTTTAACATTGCCAAGTTTATTAGTTAACTCGAAAAATAGGGATTGTGGACTGGTCATTATATTAACCTGGAGACCCATGCTGGCAGTGTACCTGCTAATCATGTGACCTACTAAACTTTGACCTTTTGACCTCAGGGTCAGTGCATGCCTTGTGCATGCCATGGACTATCCGTCTACTGATTGCTGTTGATACACTGTAGCTCAAACCATTTTCCTTGTATATAGAGCACTTATAACCTGTATTAGTCAGTTGTCTGCTTGATCCTGAGGGTGCATGATTGCTAACCATGCATGGATATCCTGCCACCGGGCCGCTTCCTCGCGCACTCGGTGGCAGACTGTGGGTTCTCTGCGAACGTGTGTGTGGCGCTACGGAGAGTAACAATGAACCATGAACGCAGCGGATCGAGAGTTCGCAGTGCAGGTCTGCCTTTATTTGCCTCCAAGGCTGATATTTTCCTCGTGGCAGTCAATTCAAGTCTCTCACATACACTCGCTCAGTCACACGTCGCAGAGGTCATCACACGCAAGCCGGTAGCTTGACTAGCTGACGTCCGAGTCCGGTAACGAGTCGAGCGATACTGACCCTGGTCAGCGTCCGCGTCCTCTCGCGAGGCTGCGTCCACCGCCAGGTGGCCAATCGATCTGTAGCATGGGGCGATATGGGCTAGTTGTGGCGTACCACTCCAAGGCTGGGGCGGTGACCACGCAGGGCGATGAGGTGTAGGGGTGATTTACTGCCATCCTTTCCGATAACGATCCAGACTGGCCTAGGGCTTTGAAATTCAAACACTGAGTTTCGCCCTCACGGACCAGTGACGGATTGCATCTGCTGGGTAAAATTGGGTCTGTGGGTTCGGGTTCGTCCCCCCCCCCCTTAGATATCACTCTGTGGACGTCATCTTTTCTTCATCCACTTACTTCTGACAGAAGAGACATAATTCCCTTTGTGTAGGTGTAGTATACTTACATAAAAAGTATACCTAGGCCTATACCTCTCTCACAGTCAAGCACAACTCTGGGTTGGACTACCTACTTCAGATTTCAAACAGTTGTAGACAGGCAAGTGGCCTTAGATTGGCAGTGGACTTTCCACTGAAAGAATCCCTGACTCTTTGCAGAGTTGCATCTGTTCTGAAAGCCTAAGATACTAGTAATGACAGTTCATATATACTACCACCAAAAATTGGCATGTTTGCAGTCCTCGCCGTTAATTAGTGATTCAATGTTAATATTGTCGCACTATACTCCAAGCCTATTTCTTCCCTGGCAGTTGTTGCAGGCTAGATCATTTATGATTTTACCACTGGTGGCCACCTCATCACCCACGAGATGCTCGTAACGGTATCAGTAACTGTAGTTAGTGTGACTGTGCTTTGGGGCAGTGCAGCCCAAAGTACCCTTGGGGTATCCTGAGCACTGTATATAGCCATTAAAATAAAATACTGTCTTTGTGTAATAAGTCTGCTAGAGAAACTAGACAAGTGCTGGTGTTGAGACAGGGAAGAAAGATGGTGAAGGAAATAGAGAGAAGTCTGCAAGCTGGTGGGAAGTGGTCGCCCACCAAGGAACAGCGCCAGGTGCTCTATATGTTGGTAGAACATGGAAGAATGTGCCAAGATGTCGTCTTGTGTACAATGCCATGGTGCTTCTTCTTCTTTCAGTGGTAAAATTCATAGTGTCTTCTGAATATAACTGTGTGTGTATGTGTGTGTGTGTGTGTGTGAATTTAATGCAACGGCGAATGAGACGACTGACTGCTTTCGATGACTGCTTTTGAACACTGGCGTCACTCATTAGCAGGGGCTTGCGTCGTTTTAGGGGCTAGTCGAGGGGGTATTCTAGATCAACATTTTCAAAAAATTAGGGCTAGGTATTTTAGCCGCTGACACAATTATTTGGCAATTTGCTACTCTTTTCTCGATACTGTTTTAAAATATGTTGTTTCCTTGTTCCATTTCTGAGAAACAAATATATTGTTTTAACTCTGCCCGTATGTGACTCATGGGCTTAGAAAGTTAGAATCATTACTTAGGCTACTCAGCCCCTCACTTTTTAGTTGCTTCTAATTAGTAAATTTATATTATTTTCACGTACAAAACTAACTCGGGCAAACATCTGCCAGAACAGACAGAAGTGGGCGGATGACCTTGCGACTGAAGCAGAAGCAGATCTCACGGCTGGAAGGATGAAAGACGCCCTTTCAAATCTCTTATGCCGTCTTCGTAGTGCAGGACCAAGGATCAGTAGCCCAGTTTCACTTCCTGGTGGCACCCTGGTATCTGACCGTCGCCAGAATCTTGCGAGTTGGAAGGACCACTAAACGAACGTATTAAATCCTCGACGTATAGCATCCTCCTGTGGGTCGGTAGAAGAGGCAGCAAACGTGCAATCAACATTGGCTCTCATGAATGGCAAGGCACCAGGTATCTGCAACATTTCCTCGGCCAGAGCCATTCAAGGCATCTGGCTCTTCAGTTGCAGAATGGCTACCTGCAATATGTGTCCGTGCCTGGACAACTGGCCACATTCGAGATGATACTGACGTCTTACTATTCCACAGTGGGAAGGAACAGGCAGATGGGAAATTGAAAACATAGCACTAATCGTTAACTAGGCCTATTACACTTTGTCCCCATCAAATTTGGTGGTTTGGTTGGTTAAGTAATAAGAGAGAAACATTAATACAAATAGGTCATTGTTTGGTAGGCCAGTAGTGCAATTCACAGTTGGCAGCTTCAACATTCTCCAGCTGGAAGGAAAATAAGAAATCCTAAAGCAACAATGTAAATTGCCCATTATCACTCTATGCACCCACCAAATTTGGTTGGGTATTTTATGTTCATAACTAGATAACTCACTGTATTTTTAACGTCTAATCGTTTTGTTATTTTCTCCGATTTCATAACTCATTTAACTGCATTGGTTTGTGTTTGGCATGGCAGTGATGACCTTCCATATAACCAGCAGATGGCATCACTGCATCGATTTTACCTTGGCGGTGATTGGGCCGAGTGGTCTTGTTTGTCTGCTGAACAACCAACTACTTGTTTCTTACAGGTGAATTTGCAGTTTGCGTATATTTATCTGAAACAGTTGTTAAATTAACTAAATCATATGTTTATTATGCATGGCATTTACATTACATTCTCATTATTCCAGCTGCTGGGGGACCTTGCAATATTGCATTCTTTGGGGGTAATTAATTATTAATCATTAGTTAGCTAGTACTTTGGTTTGGTGGTGTAATGGTTTAGGGCATTGAACTTATGACTTTAAGGTCGCAGTTCAAACTTCCGACCATTCTGCTGTAGTAACTTCAACAACAGTACCGGTAGTTTATAAATGTTGTTTGGAGCTCCTATATTTATGGAGTCGCAGAATCTGTGTGTATTGTTTTTTTTGTACAGTTTGACAAGAAAAAAGAATGGCCGTCTATTGTAGGAGAACACTTCGATTCTCCACGACCGAAGTTCGACTTTCGTATCATTGACATAAGTTTTGACAGAATGGGCTACATTAACTACATGGCTTACTCTTTAACCATTCCACCAGAAAATTTACATATTACTCAGGTAAATGATATTCTTCCACTTTATCAGAACTGAAAGCATAGTACTATAGCAACTGACAACTATTTCAGCTGGTCCTGTTTGCAATGCAGTTAATGAGAAATTTTAATAAGAAAACACAAAAAGTTGATGTTTAAAGCTAAGTGTTAAATAGTCCTTTGTGGCAGTCCTGAAATATGACAAGAGTGTATGGTGGGAACTATTAGATAGTTGTAATCTGGGAGGGAAAGAATAAGGGAATTATGGATAATAAGAGTAACGTTTCAACACAGAAAGATGATGACAAGTGTAGGAAAAAAGTCAGAGAATAGATAGACGGACGACGACGAAGAAAGAAATAAGAAAGTTGATTCCAGAGACCAGATGAAGCATATGGAAGAGAACAACCAGTTATTTCTAACAAGAACAATGTTGATGAATGTGCCAGAATGATAAAGAGCAAATGTGTAAATGTAGAACAGATTATGCAGACGTGAAGGTTTGGTGCTTCTTGACGACTGAAGACAGCATATTAATGAGAGAAATATTCTTCGTCTGTGGATCACACCATCCCATCCCAACCTAAATCAGGATGGCATACGTGAAAGCAGCGTGGAGGTCACTTCGCCGAGATAGGCATCGTCCTTGCAGCGTCTAAAGCGTGGCCTATCACAGCAGTGTCCTCCTTGCAATGCGGGGGCCGGATGCCAGTCACTGCACGTCGACCAGAGGGCCCGTCAGTAAATAAAGAATATTTATCCCAGATCCAGTTTTACTCGATGTTTAGTGAACTTCCGGTGTTGAGCAATACGGTTGTAATCATAACAGTTTGCGTGAAAGTTGCAAATTCTACGTTTTTAATCTCAAATAAAATGACAAAGTGGGCTGAGTTAGCGAGGTACTATTTATGCATGTTGTTTTGTAAGGTAATTTTTGATTATTGAAGACTAATATAGGAAACTTTGTGTATTGACGCCTGTAGGCCTACTAAGCTTACCGTTTTCACCGGACACAGAAATAACATAGAGATATTCTTATATAACTGACGCGCCCTATTCAGCGCGCGTCCTACCCACGTGACGTTTCTCGCCAAAATGAGGTCCAGCAGCTGAAGCCAGCATCTCGACTGGTGCCTCAGTCGGCGCAGAGTCGGTGCTCGGGAGTGACTCAGTGGATTCAGGACTGCATGTGATCCGAAACATTCAGGACGCGAGTTGGCATGCGAGTTGTGAGACATTAAAGCTCTACAGTATGTGCTCGCTAATTTCCCGTATCATTCTTTATGGCTGACCCGGGGTTGGTCACATAAGGCTTAGGCTTAATTAATCTAGTAATATTTACATTATTGTATACTGGACAAACTGTGCCACTTTACTTTTGATGACGACTTTAAATATTATGATTCAGACAAACGATAATGTTGCTTATTCCACCGTCGCACTCGTGCCTCCTATGTCTACAATGGATGTCTGGCATGGTATAACGTAGTGTTAACTCACGGATCCACTCAAGCGTGAAATTC
>Ga0209782_1002528_pt1 | contig 10231 bp, 7 predicted proteins | sample WorMetmaBAHAMAS1_FD_187390 | JGI IMG/M metagenome (GOLD analysis project Ga0209782, IMG submission 187390) | Marine gutless worms symbiont microbial communities from Max Planck institute for Marine Microbiology, Germany - Inanidrilus... | ecosystem: Host-associated > Annelida > Digestive system >...
ATGGACTTCACAACTTCGGTGCTCGCTGGGTCAGGCTCCGCCTGACATGGTACCATCTGCCCCCCCCCCAAGCCAAAAATCCTAGCTACGCCCCTGAAATATATAGCCCAGTCGGCAAGTTGCTGAGTGGCTAAATAAATAGAAGATACCCATTACAGCAGCATCAATTTTAGCCGAACTAATACTAAACATATTTAATTCCATTAGTAAATGGTTGTCGCATGATGTGCATATTTGTGGCTAATTTTGATAGAAATATTGTAAGATTACTGGCATATCAAAAGTTGAGCTTTACAATTAGTGTGGTTGCTGGCTGCTAACATGGGACTGAAGTGGGATCGGAATTTGAAACCTAAATTAGCTATAATGCACCAATGCACTTCCGTCACAGACAGACAGAAGGACACTGACATCGTAGCATAAGCGCGAGATGTATATATTACATCTCGTGCTAATAATAATAATATTTTCTTTTAATAATCATTTACAAACTGCAATGATCGATGCATTACACGTTCTGTGCTGGTTGTGGCCAGCTTAACAACACGAGATACATTTGTTGCTGTTTGCAGCGGACACCGCGAGTTGATTTCTCCGCTAATCCTTACTCTGAGCCATTGTTTGAGTTCTACGACCAGCGGCTGCTGCAGCAGGTCACGGATTCTGATGCAGACGTTCATCAGTTCTTTCGGCTGCTTGCTCTCTGCCACACAGTAATGCCGGCAGACACCGATGGCAAGTATATACACATACACAGGGATGATACAGATATGATTATTTGTATAACTGAGCAAGAGGCTAGCCGTCATGGAGTGACCATTTTGATTTTGTTACGTTAATTGGAGGCCACATGCTATCTCAGTCAGTGTGTGTACCAAGTATATAAACAGACTTACATAATCGATATCAGTAAGCTTGATAAAACAACATACAAGTAAATTAATATAATTGCAACCTGCAAAGTGACTGTGCTGTGTTTGTCACAGGAAAACTAGAGTATCAAGCACAATCTCCAGATGAAGCTGCACTTGTTAGTGCTGCTCGGAACTTTGGTTTCGTGTTTAAGGTAATGTAAATGTTTGCGTTGTTCGGATTTGTAGTACTTTAATTACAAGTAAGTAAGTAAGTAGCACAATAGCACAGTTATCGTCAGGAACCTTTAGCACGCTGAGTGCAATAGTATCGTGTGAACATTTAAGTAAATGTCTTAAACAGTCGGCAATGATCATCAGGTCACAGATTAAGTCTGGGAGAAAGTTCCAGATCATGGTGCCAGCAGCTGAGAAGGCCTGATAGCCGTAAATGTTGAAGTGTAGAAGTATTGAAAGAACAAGTTTATTACAGTCGTAGCACAGCATTTGTATAGTATGAATCCGGTGGTGACCAAGTGGAGCTTCAGTCTGCTTTTCACCAAGTAGTCGTTGATATCATTCAACTGATGATGACATTGATGCAGCTGTCAGCAGACACTGAATGCTGTCAACTGATGTCAAGTGTGCCTGTCGGGTGTTCTTGCCGTGAATTTTACATTCTTTGTGGTCAACCACAGCATAGCATTGTTCCAGTCACCTGTTCTACTGAACAGTGACTTATATTTTGAAGTTTTGTTTAATCCTTAGTTTATCAATTATGTCATACTGATGTCGTTCACCTTTTTTGTTTAGGCCATTTTTGTGAATGTTTACTATATAACTCAACAGTTCTTTTTGTGAGTGTTGGGGGTTTTTTAGTGTGCATTTCTACACAAAAATGGCAGTTGTGAATGTATTTGTGCAGTTCTAAAAGGCAGTTTGTGCAGTTCTAGGGGGTTTTGCCTCAGACCCCCACCGGGTGGTCTGTCCCCTGGACCTCCATTGGGGCTCCACCCCCAAACCCGTCATACGCTCACACTCCACGCATGCCATAGGTCCAAAAATGTGCAGTTCTAAATTGATCCTTTAAAATACCCTTGGGGTGAGTGGTATGGTCACAGTGTTTGGTTAAGGGGCAAAGCCCCTTTGAACTGCACAAACTGCCATTGCATGCAACTAGTGCATGTGGATTAGAGAGAAAATGAGAGTTCATCCCCACACTCTCATTTTCTCTCTAATCTAAATGCACTAGTTGCGTGCAATGGCGTGTGAGCAGTGAGACTATACTTTAACTAAATGCTTTGGTTTTTAATTTCAGATGCTGGCTGACACAGATTAACTTGTATAATGGCTGTAAAACAGTTGTTGTTTGTTTCTTTGTGAATGATTTGAAAGAAAGTCACTTGTTCAGCTGTTTTGTTATCTTCTTTATCATATCATATTTATGTAACAGTTGCAGTTGAATGCAATTTACGTAGTTTTATTTATTGTGTAGCTGTATGCTTATTTCTTTGCTAACACTAATCGTTGTTTTTTGTTTGTAGTCACGAACGCCAGACACAATAACTATTGAAGTCTTGGGCAACGAGGAGGTTTATGATGTGCTGAGTATCTTGGATTTCAACAATGTCCGCAAGCGCATGTCGGCAAGTGTTTCTTCTAGATGTCTGCAGATAAATAATAATATTGCTATAAATATTCTGAAGTTTTGAGCCAAAATAACACTCACTGTAACCTGCCTCCGTGGCTTAGTGGTCTAGCGATCTCGGGCCGCGGTGCAGTAAAAGCCTGGCTGGCTATTCGGCAGGGCGTGGGTTCGTCTCCCACCCCTGCCGGCATGTCGAGTCAGGTTTCTGCATGAGATTATTCTCGGGCAAGGTACAAGGTACGCCTGTGTCCTCGTTAAACTGTGACAGGCCATCACACCCGGATTGGGGGCGTCTGGGTGTGGTGAGAGCCGCCGGTGCGAATAACAGATGGCAGGGGCCAGCGGTCCTATTGGAGGCCCGCACACGGCACTCTGCCAGAGAAACCCGCCGGCTAAGCTGGGCTCTATAAACAAACAGTACAAGGCCCAGGGTTAGAGGGGACGCGCACTAGGCCATGTCTAGGCCTCAGCGCTGGCGGTGGCTGAAGGCACATCGAAAGACTGCCAGCAGTCAACCGCTGCCCCTGATGAAACGAATGAACGAACATTCACTGTAGCCGGCGCTGCATGGTGACACAACAAGTTCTGTCATCATATTCTGAGCTTCATTAGACATACGTTTGCATGTGTGTTGATTAATCATGTGTACTGTTAAAAAATGTCTGTAAATGGGCGCTACTGAGTTGCATTTTGTTAAAAAATAACATTCCTTTAATTTAAAAATTCTGGGAACCTGTCATAGGTAAACTGATGGTCTTCAAAAGCGTTGTTAAAATAGAAAATTAAACTAAGAGTAGCAACAGTTGTCAATCAAATACTAAATTCATGGGTTCAGTTGATCAATGAGTCTGGCCTAGAGGTCTGAACCTGAGCCACGATCATAAAGACTGGTTTAGATTTTCACAAATCCACTGAGAGTACTTAATTGGTACCTCATTCCTTTCTCTATCTGCTGTGGGTTTGATCACGAGTTTTCATTTAAAATATCCTCCCTTCGACAAATTTTCCTGGCCATGCTCCTGGATACATTTGCAGACAGCATCTGTAATGGGTTTGTACTGAATTTATGTAACTGCTTGTGCTGGAAATTGTACCTGAAACATTTCGTGTAGTTTTCAAGCTACAGTAATGCCGTGTGAGTTGAGTAGTTGCTCTAGAAACCAGCCAAGTTGTATTTGGTCTGCTCGTGATGCTAAATAAACCTCAGGAGAGTTACGGGCAATGTCTGCTGATAACAGGTTATAGTAAGAAGCAAGCACGGCGGAGACATTATGCTGTACTGCAAGGGTGCTGATTCGACCGTGTATGAACGACTGAGTGCAGATAGTGCTGATATTCAGGAAGCCACAACACTTCACCTCGAGGTTTGTACTCAGCTGCTGATGTGATATGCTGTTGTACCATCAGTTTTATTTTCGTTAGTGGTCTGTTTATCCATAGTAGAATGGACGACTACGGTTTTGCTGCCGATTTTAAAAATGTTTTCACACCTAATCTCCGACACATGCCAGGAATATTATTATTGACATATGTCATGTAGGTGCTGATTTTATTGTCCCGTTTTAGTTTTGGGGAAACTCTCCCCCAAATTCTTTTAAGGGCAAAAATTAAAATTAAGTTTTACAATGGCGCCTATGGGACTTTTTCTGTGGATGCAATCTCCCAGAAATGTAAATGGAGATTGAGGAAAATTTCCCGGATATATGTCGCTTAGATATTATTGAAATAGCAGGTGTCAATATTAGGGGACCCAGTTCGTTTTTTTCTGGGGCAAAAAAGCATAAAATGTTACAGTGGGACGTTTAATTTTTCCAAGCCCAAACTTGCATATTTGCCAGCTAACATTGGCAAAATTGTGGTAGATGCATGTGGCTTAGGTGCCAATTTAGTAGGCATGTCTTAATTTTGGTGGACCCTCTTGATTTTTTCACTGGGCAAAAATAACATTTTTTAAGATATTTCTGATTTGGCTGCTTAACTACTTTTCAGTGAAAACGATTATTGGAAATATAAACGATTCAGTTAATTGCTGATTATTATCCTGTAACCACAACAAATTTGGTGTGGTTGGACAAATGGCAATGGAGAATGATGTCGGTGTTTTGTTATATGCGTGTGGGTCGGTCATATTCTGCAGTCCTCAGTAGGGTTGCTGGATTTTTTCTGAAGTCAAGCTGCCAACCACTTGCAAAAGGTAGCTCAAAGTCACCTAATTTACAACCCTGTTAGTAGCCCAAAATCAACTTAAAATACCACCACAAATTAACAGAAGCAATGCTACATTGCCAAATTCTTTTACAAGAAATTAACACTGCTGGCAATACTTAAGTCAGGAAATTGCAAGATCACTCACCAGTGTGCGACTCACGTTGGGACATGTGCCAGCATTTCTAGTTTTGTTTTTTGGGTTACCTGGTCTCCAAGAGGGGTGCAAAGTACATGTATTGTGATGAGTCTGTCTGTCTGTCTGTCTGTCTGTATGATGGCTCACATATCTCGAAAACCACATGGCCGAACTTCACCAAATTTTTTGTGCATGTTTACTGTAGTAGTGGTTCAGTCCTTGCCTTTGAACAGCAGTGCACAGCCAAATTCTCAATAGAGAAATAAACACAATAGAAACTCAACCGGCCAGTTGTAGATAGCAGACTTTGCCCCCAGTGCACAACCCATGGTGGTCTTTATCACTGAGAAAATTTGATTGGGAATAATACTGTTATTTTGGCTGTTAACTAACAAAATGTGGATATTACTTATGTTGCTGTTGAGTTGTTGTGGGCAAAAGTTAACAGGTGCCAAAACACAATTTCTGGTAATTCTGGTAGCACACAAATGGACTCACAAAGTATGACTTCCTATTAGTATCCTTTATAGTGACCTTCATTCTAGATGGAACTGTTGTCGAATTTTAAGCATGTACACATAATACTGCAAGGGACCCATTAGTTGAATACATGACCTAATCCACAAAACTAGGAGTAAATAATGTATTATGGCCTCAGGCAACATACACCAAAATTTGGTCAAGTTTGGTACCTGAAATATCCTAATGTACCAGTACACACTCAAAGACATACTCACTCATCACAGTACTTGACATCCCTACTGGGGGTCGACGTACAAATATATGCAAACAGATGACACATAGAAAGAAAATAGCTAAAGCTTTCTAAACCCCAGCGTGTTATAAAAATAAGTTTACCTATGCAGTTATACTATTTCAGTCATACCTTATACGATACTAGCACATAGTCTTGGCATTTTAGATTTATTTCACAGTTCCGAACATCCAGGCAGATGGAGCCATGATTATGATGCTACAAAACTAAATGTCAAGTACAGTGGAGCACATTCTGAAGCAAACTATATTTGAGCAGATAGCATTTGAAAATTGATTTTTTCTTTTCTGCTAGGTGACATATAGTATATATGCTGTAGTTAGCATTTTGACATCATAAGATCAGATGGGCAAAGTTAAAGTGTGTGCGTGGTAGACGTTTGCTCAAGACGGTCTGAGGACTTTGTGCTGTGCTGTCAAAATGATCGATCCAGCAATATTTGAAGAATGGTGGCAGAAATATCACGTTGCAAGGTGAGGTTTTCAGCTCTAAAGTTGTGACCTAGTGGTATTGCAGTACTGAAATGTGTTGTGACTAGTACAGTTGTTTACGTTTGGTATAATATAGCACATTATAATAGACAGAGTGAAAGATTTTTCCCAAGCCATAGCTAAGTGCATAAGATGGTTCCGATCATACCGATGTAGCAAAACCATGGACATATTCCAGGTCGGATGGTGTCACAGTTTCCTTCTATCGTTCACTGATACCAGTATATACTGCTTGGTTACAGAGACAATTCCCACAACTAACATTTCCATTGTAATGGCCACGTTGTAGACGTTGCACCTTAGTTTTCTTCCTGAAACTAAACTGTTCTGGAGGAGAACTTTGGAGTGGAGAGTCACAGATTACTAATGGGTAACATGCTCTTTATGTTATTCAATCGACACTGTCTGAGTGCTAAAGGAAAATAGGAAATGCAAATTATTAATCTAGATCACCGGAAGGAAGGGGCATTGTTCCATTTATCATTGTGAAGCCTGGAGATGATCCCAGTATACAGGCAGTCAGCCCGCAGGTGACTTTAGGCCATCCACCCATTGATAGGCTGCCATTCTTTTCGCCATACCTGTAGTTACCGACCTGCCTCCGTGGCTTAGTGGTCTAGCGATCTCGGGCCGCGGTGCAGTAAAAGCCTAGCTGGCTATTCGGCAGGGCATGGGTTCGTCTCCCGCCCCTGCCGGCATGTCCAGTCAGGTTTCTGCATGAGATTATTCTCGGGCAAGGTACAAGAGGGTCCGCCTGTGTCCTCGTTAAACTGTGACAGGCCATCACACCCGGATTGGGGGCGTCTGGGTGTGGTGAGAGCCGCCGGTGCGGATAACAGATGGCAGGGGCCAGCGGTCCTATAGGAGGCCCGCACACGGCACTCTGCCAGAGAAACCCGCCGGCTAAGCTGGGCTCTATAAACAAACAGTACAAGCCCCAGGGTTAGAGGGGACGCACACTGGGCCATGTCTAGGCCTCAGCGCTGGCGGTGGCTGAAAGCATGTCGAAAGACTGCCAACAGTCAACCGCCACCCCTGATGAAACGAACGAACGAACCTGTAGTTACCACTGTAGCTTTCATCAGATAGCACCACATGGTAGCACACATTCTATTCCAGCTCACTAATTCATCGACCCCGAAAGGCTGAAAGGCTGAGTTGGCCTGGTTGGCTGACTTGTAGCGGATGGTTTACCCACAATAGTGGTCACCCATTAGCTGCAAGTCCAGTTTGAGACAGGGAAAGTTTGCCAGTCAGAGACTGATGTTCTATCACAGTGTAACGCAACCATCCAGTCAACTCTGATGGCCATACTAAAAGTCCATGTATTCTGGGCAAATTTTGATAAACCGAAATTTGTTAAGCAGCCTCACTTTTCACTTTCTCACCAAGCTGTGTCCATTGATGATGACAGTAAAGCTTGTTGGATCTTTCCTAACTGCATTCTGAACTTCATCCAGTATATCAGTGTATCGTGTACTGGCTTCATTTAAATTTAGATGGAACAGACAAGTGAGTGTGCAGACGTTCATTAAGTATTTATGTAACAGCTCTAAGTTATTGACAGACACTAGTGCAGTTACAAACTGTTTCGTTACCATGTCACATTATGCATTGAGTGGGTTGTTCCAATTACAATGCCAGTGAGGAGCAACAATGATATTTCAGTGCAATTTATCCCCCAAAGATTCTTTTTGAATAACTGGAGGAAGAAAAAAAGGGTTAAGTGGGAAATATTTAGGTCTGGTGCCTGGAAATTGGCAATGAAGGCAGCCGGCATGTGTCGTTGATCTGTTGCAGTTGTGCTCTTGAGAACCGCGAGGACCAGTTATCGGAGGTCTATGAAGAGATTGAGGTTGGCATGTCGCTGATTGGAGCAACGGCCATTGAAGACAAGTTGCAGGATGGAGTTCCAGAGGCCATCGCCAACTTGGGACGTGCTGGCATTAAGATCTGGGTCTTGACTGGTGACAAGCAAGGTATGCTAGGACTATGGCAGACATGATTCTTTTTTAGCTGTGTAGCATAACAGTAGCAGCTGTATGGATACCTCATGTCATTCTTGTTGTTGTTGTTCTTGGAATTGTGGTTCTGCTGACTTTAGTGGCTCATCAGCAGTACCACTAGACTTTAGAACACTAATGAGAACTTTTATAGGCATTATAAAAATTATTGTTTTCAGAAGTTGGTAGGATTTTCTTGTTTTATAGTTATGCTAAATTGCTGATTTTTGCTAATGATCTCATTACAGCAGTGATATTTTAAATCTCAAATAATTTACTAATTTAGTTCTGTGCTATTACTTTCAATTTATCTCAGTTTCAATTTTCACCTGTGAAGTAATTTTAGTTACATTTTAATTTTAGTTATTAAATATTACTTTTAATTTCAGTTTTCAGCTGCAAAATAACTTTACTTTGCACACTTTATTTAGAGATATTAACCAGTTGTTCTTATTGCAGTTGTTAAACTGCAGTGCAGTTTTATGTAAATGTCAATTTCAATTCATGGACGTTTGCACAACAAGATTATATCAGGTACCTGATGTGTGATCCTGATGTGTGGTGCCACTTTTTTCTAATTAACTTTGACAATACACATGGTGACAACAGTTAATTTTTATTTTTATTCATGTTTACAAATAATATAAATTATTATTTTGTTCTTGAAGAATAACTTTAGTTTTATTCCAATTACTGTTTTAAAATAATTTTAGTTCTACACTGTGTCTCAAAAAAACGACACTGACATTGCATATTATAACTTCAATGCACATCAACCGATTTTGGTTATTTTTGGCAGAGATGTTGCTGAGTGAGTACACTATTCAATGGTGATTTGTTATTCCACCTCTCCTAACTAATGTCTCTACACTATCTTGGGAAACGTGAACCCTGGAAATTGGGTCTTTTCCGTCATGCTCGGAAACGACATTGCTATGGCTTGCTATATCTTCGACACTCATCAACCAATTTTGATATATTTTGTAGACAGTAAGGTCGTATTATGAAGTACAGCATAGAAATAATTATTATTTCTCTTCTGGCCATTTTTGTAAAACACCAGTTCGTGAACAAGATCAATGCAGACGATGCGTCATCGGGCACTGCCGGAAGGATGGTCGACCAACCCAGTAACCTGTAGCTATTGCAACAACTTGTAGATGCTGCTAACATTGCAGCCTTTGCTGGAAAACCCTCTGACTAAATGCTTATCATTGTAGCCTTTCAACACAAACAAATTTTTAATCAGAATCTTACCTTCTTTAGTAAACGGCATGTTGACCAACAACCAGTGACGTCAAAAATGTGTCATTTCCACCTTCGTAATCTCGCAGCTAATTAACAATGTAATAGCAAATGGACATGATAAATTAAATAGGCTTATGATAGCTCAAGCTCCATCGCTATTTCCTGCCAAAAATTATTAAAATTGGTTAATGAGTGCTGACGATACAGCAAGCCAAATCAGTTTCATTTTCAGTATACAGCATGACTGAAGAAACCTAATTTCTGCAGTTTATGTTTCCCTCGGTAGTGCAGATACACTAATTAGGAGAGGTGGAACAGCAAATCACCATTAATAGCATACTCACTCAGCAACATCTCTGTCAAAAATTGCTAAAATCGGTTGGTGTGTATTGAAGTTATAGTGTGCTACATCAGTGTTGTTTTTTTGAGACACAGTGTAGTTATACTTAACAGTTAATTGAAATTAATAATTAGCATTAATGAATATATTATTGCTTTACAGTCTACACATTTACAGCTGCCACATTTAAATTACGAATTATGCAATGCAGATTTTAGCCAACTTTTGTAATTGTTCAGTTGTAAAATTTACATTTTTGATACTTTGTAGAAACGGCAATCAACATTGGTTACAGCTGCAAGCTTCTGCGAGATGAAATGTCAGAAATTTTTGTAATCGATGCAGACAGTTTTGACGGAGTAGAGCAGCAGCTGAAAAGGGCACAAGAAGTGATGATAAGAAATTTAAATGAAGCCAGTACACGATATGATGATATACCAGATGAAGTTAAGGGTGCAGTTAGGAAAGATCCAACAAGCTTTGCGGTCATCATCAATGGACACAGCTTGGTGAGAAAGTGAAAAGTGAGGC
>Ga0209782_1002529_pt1 | contig 10231 bp, 6 predicted proteins | sample WorMetmaBAHAMAS1_FD_187390 | JGI IMG/M metagenome (GOLD analysis project Ga0209782, IMG submission 187390) | Marine gutless worms symbiont microbial communities from Max Planck institute for Marine Microbiology, Germany - Inanidrilus... | ecosystem: Host-associated > Annelida > Digestive system >...
GAATATTTATACACGGCGCAAAAAAGCACCAGTCACTATGCGCCGCAGCCCTACACAAACCAAAGTGTCTTCAAAAGTCTCTTAAACTGTTCGAGTGAGATGTCTCTGTCACGTAATGCGACAAAGCCAGACTGAGAGACATTTTACACTGGTTGCTGCTGCTGGGACTGAGCTATCTTCACTGCTCTCTCTCTCTCCTCAAGTCTGCTGGTCCCGCCGTCGAACTTTTCGCTATTAGACGCCAGCATCTTGGCTGCACTTTCCTGCCGTTCGCATTTCGCATTTTATGTTGGACCCGCAGCAGTCGGTCACGTCGTTTATAGCACACTCTATATAATCATTTATTGCGTCTGTGCAACGAACGATCGTAAAGGTGAAAAACAGCCTTGACATCAAAGTAGCGATATAAACATATTGGATGCCTGCTGGCGGCTTGGGTAGGCCTGTTACCTTTCCTCGCACATATAGACTAGACAGTAGGCCTGAGACGAAGTTCGCATTTTCATATCGCGGCGGCGGCGGCGTCCCGTCGACGTGATGGTATTTTCACCTTGTACGTTAAGACCAGCACGCGTCCAGTGAATATTTATTGCGGAGCAAGGTGACCTAGGCCAGCTGACTAAATTATTAATGCGGAGAATTTGGCTTTTGTGGTGCGTGATGAGGCTACACTTGCCGCCGTACTGAGAAGTAACGACGTGTGCTGTAACACTTTCAAAGGGATGTTAGTAATTATATTGACCATTGGCATGTATAGCGTAACGGTATAGAGCGTTCGCTCGCGACCCAGAAGGTCACGCGTTCGAATCTCGGCCGGTCGGCTTCTAGGTATGTGCTTCTGTCACCAAGCAGTATAATTTGGTATACCGGCCTATGGGCGGTGACACTCTTCGGCTGGGAAGGTAACCGCAGGCCTGGCGGAAAGTAATGGCAGCCTACTGCCGGGTGGATGGCTTAAAGTCACCTGTGGGCTGACTCACTGCCTGTACACCGGGATCAGTTCCGGGCCCAACGCTCGTAAACGAGTATGGGAAAATTTTACTAACTAAAATGCTACGATCGTTGTCCCGTTTCTTACATAATGCAGTTGGACGATGCTCGCTGAACAGTGAAGAGTGGTTAATGATTTAAACGTGTAGTGTCCACTCGTACTTCACTGTTGTGCGTCAACACAGGCGTTTGTATTCACGGATCAGACAAGCGTGTGTTCGACCACTGCAACACTGCTACAACACTTAAGGTTCGTTCACACCGGATGCGTTGCGTTGTGTTGCGTGCGGCGTCTCGTAGTGTCTCGGGACACCGCACGTCAACGCACCGCGCATCAACGCAACCGGTGTGAACGAACCTTTAGACTCCCGTAATTTTTTTTTGAACTCTGTGGGCTTGCAACGGAGCAAGAAAGAGAAACGTCTAGAGTAAATGATACTCGCGTAAAATGGCTGGTAAGCGAATCAGTCCCCATCCCCGGCATCTATTCATACCGTGAAATATAAATGTAGTCTAGACCCTAGCGGTGCCGAGAGAATTCGGTCAATGTAGGCGTATATTCGTCGGGTAGGCCTAAAGTTTTACATCTACTCTGCGACTAGGAAGTGAACGCGCGCCGCTCTAGATGAATAAAACATGAGGTGGTCGTGCGGTGTACTCGACGGGTTGTCAGAGCTGACGCCATGCACTGAACTACTGAACCTTAACCACGTCTTGCGCATGCTAAGTACACGATGCGCCACCGTCTCAAAACCCAATTTATGATCGAGTGTTGGCTTTGAACAGTCTTGCTGCCCGCACAACCAGCTCTTCTGATGGTCGCACACGTTTGTTTGGGCCCATTCCATGGGGCCATAGCGGTCCCCTCTGTCACGCGTTGTCGTTGTCGTTGTCGTCGTCGTCGTCGTCGTCGTGGACATCGATGCGCAGGCGGCGTGCGACAGTGGCGGCAGTAGCGACCCCTGGTGATTTTGAGGAGGCAAGTGCGAGCATTCTGTTCTTTATGTGGTGTGTGAATGCCTCCGGGGTGGATATATCTACGTGCGTGTAATAAATAGCCAACGGTACCGACGTGTCAGATTTCACTGCAGTTAACAGTAGAAGATAACGACGATTGCATGTCGGTCATCAGTATGGGGTAAAAGTAAAGTGAAGTAACCGGATATAGCAGTTCGCAACAAGCCTCACTGCAACGGGAACTCGCGTGCCATATGGGATCACGCAGTGTTACCTGCTACCAATCAACATAGGTGACATTCCCACCTTTACCACCAGCCGATTAAGGCTGGTATTTGATTTAGAGACCCCGGAGATACAAGGCTGAGTTGACCTAGGTGGCTTGATGGTTACATACCGAGGTGGTATACCCGCCCCAATATAAACCTGGCTCAGCGTAGAGTACCTTTGTTCGTGCGACGAACGACGCTACCGCTGCGCCAAACCGCCAATGCGGTGCAGTTCTTCGTTAGTTGCTTGTGTTACTCTGAAGAGTTAATTTAGCCCCCCCCCCCGGCCGGCCGATCGGATTGTAGTTTCAGTTGCTGTTTCTTCTCTTTTTAACGCCCATCGCAGAAAATGCTATATAGCCATTTTCAACTAATTATCGGGATCGACGTGAAGCGACCCAGTTCGCCGTTGCTGCAGCTGCACTCAATCGAGATGCGGTGAGATGAGATGTGACATTTGAGCGGTGTGGTTGTCGATGTTGTGCTATATAGTTCGTCGTGTTCCGCCACACTTCTCGATCCTGCCCGAGAGCACCGAGGTGGCGTCGGGCGGCGCGGTCAACCTGACGTGCGTCGCGGTCGGGTCGCCGATGCCTCGCGTCAAGTGGCGACTCGGCGCCGTCGAGCTGACGCCCGAGACGAGCGTGCCGATCGGCAAGAACGTGCTGCAGCTCAGCGACGTACGCGAGACGGCCACCTACACGTGCGTCGCCGCCTCAGACCTCGGCAACATCGAGTACGACGCCGAGGTCCGAGTTAAAGGTACCGTCACACACTCAACTCGTCGCATCGTCTCTCTCCGATTTATTAGCGCTAGACGTAATATATACATCTCGCGCTTGTGCTACGATGTCAGTGACCGTCTGTCTGTCCGTCTGTCTGTGATGGAAGTGCATTGGTGCATTATAGCTAATTTAGGTTTCAAATTCCGATCCAAATTTACCGCGGCGAGGGAAGGAATTATCGCCGGGAAGAGTGGAGGGATCATCTCGCCCTCTTGTGTCTGTTACCGTAGGCGTAGTGGGACCCGCGGGAAGCGTCCCCTATAACTTGTGTGACTGCCATTTTTGTTGGTCTCCACGTGTAACTTCAGAGGCATTTAAACTTTACACCAACCGCGATGGGAAGCTTCTGGATTTGAGGAGGGTGGGGGTTGGAATGGATGCAGAAAGAGAGTGAAGTCAGTGAATGCAACAGCGGTCGGGGCAAATAATGTCGACAGCAAGAAGGGAAATGATGAGGACAAGGAAGGAAATCAACATCCAGCCATTACGTGTTATCCGCTCCAGCTTTACAGCCGTGGTTCCTGTGTCTGTTACTAGGATATTTCAATTATCAGTGAGTTATCATCGTGTATGCCTACAGCTCTGTACTAAATCTATCTATGTACTGCGTCAGAAAATCGAGCAATTCAGACGAGCTGTCTGTAGCGTCGATTTTACATTTTCAGGTTCTTATTTCAACAGTTTGTTTTCTTTGTGTGTTTCACTTGACGCTATATTCTCTATAAAACGTCCGCAATTCCAAGCAGAGACCTTCGGTATCTATACCACGCTACATTTAAGACTTAATTAGTAAGGTTTTCAGCATCCATTGAAAACCTGACAATGCTTGACGACCACAGACAATATTATGTTTCGTTTTGTCGCAAATTATTTAAGTGTTCTTGTCGTTTCATCGTTTAATGTTTCAGTGTTTACTGCATGCTATATCTTCTTATGTGACTCGATCATGTCGTTTAGTGTTATTTTAAAATTTGTTCGGTTAAATATTATACTAATTTAAGATTATTTCATCTCGGTGCCATTTCTGTTAGTCAGCTATAGAACCTCTCTTTTCTCTGTTGTCTTTATACACGTTTTACGAAACGATATGATTTTTTTCCTCGGTTTAATTCTGTTCATTTAGAACATCATGTCTGTTTTTGTTTAGTTTGTTGAGTTTGTTACGTACTTTTTGTTGTGTTTATGCTACGGTTGGTTCCTACCCTGCAGCTTTGCCGTCTCGTCCTATCGCAGTGGCTATTGTTCACGCCACGGCGACCAGCGTTCACCTCATCTGGGCGTCGGGTGACGCCGGACCGCCAGATCCAACCACGTCTTACACGTTATCCTACCGGGAAGTGGATAGCGGTCGGGCGGCCGCGCAGAGGGAAGTGTCTAGCATACGGACGACGGAGTATCGGATCACGGGCCTGTCTGCGTACACCACCTACCTGTTCCGAGTCACGGCGGTCAATAACGTCGGTCGCAGTTTGCCCAGTACTCCGCTAGAGGTCACCACGCAACAGCTCGGTCAGTAACAAATAGCCTCTACTGCATGTAGTTACATCTTTTCGATTTTTCCGTATCACCCGTTTATGGTATAATGAATTGCGTTCGATTTGCGCGTCATATTTAGTTAGCTAAATTCGGTTTATAGCAAGGTTATTGGCCATGTTGTGGCGGTTCGGATTGACGATGTGGTTGGACTGCTGTGTCACGTCAAGTTACGGCGAGTAGCCTGATTGGTCGTGTTGCTTGCATCGACCACCACCAACTCAGCCTTCTATCCCCGCAGGACACCAACTGATTACCAGTGCTGTGAGGCTGGGAAGGTAACCGTAGGTCTGTCGTCGGCCATGAGTCGCAGAAGGATAAATTAAGATGAGCAGCCGTCCTACGGACGTTTGTTTGCTGCAGTTGCTTGGACACTTTGACTGGTGACAGGAACTTGGAAACGCGTCCGGCCAGTGCTGTATATCAATTATTAGACGGCAAGTTTCACTCAAAATCGATACGATCCCGCTAACCCAGTTTCATCGGTAAAGCTTAAATTCCGCGGAAGCAGTTTCCTCGTAGCAATGATGTCACGAGGATGCTACGCGAGTAGAGATAGACGGCAGGTTCTGGACCATTTCTTTTTCCGGTCCGCCATCTTGGATCAAAACCGGCCGTCTGTCCCTATACTTACGCGGAAAATGGTCCCGTGGAATTTAAGCTTAAACGGCTGTTATAACAAAGATGGCGTTATATTTGTAGTAACATTTTCCGTTCAAAAGTCGCTTTGCAATAATCATTCCTTCTTGCCGTTTGATGATAATTACAAATACGTGTTTTAAGACGTATAGCTCTGATCATTTCGTGTTGCGTGTACTAGCTAGCTCCCTACTGTAAGGATCACACACATCAGTTTGTCACGTTATCAACTGATGCGGCCTCTATATCGCCGGATGACTCTGTGTTGCTTAGTGATAATAAACAATAAATTACATATAATTATTATATTGCTGGCTGCTTGTGGGTGCTGCATATGCATGACACCAATGTTTCAACTAGAGTCAACTATGAACCTGATTGTATGTGCTGCTTCTCCCCGAGTGTGTTGGTGCGTATTTGAGTGAATTAATATGTTAATAAATTAATAAACTGTTGTTGTAATGCATGACGATCGCTATTGTTTTCGTGCATCGTGTGTTTAACAGACTAACAAAACGGTGAAACCCTGATGAATGTGACTGCTTGTTTGACATAATTAACACAAATAACATGTATGTTCCGACTTAGTCTTTGTTTTCTGTGTAAAGCACGTTCTCACTGCGGCCAACGTCGGGCAACGTTGGCTCGCAGTGAGAACGTTGCTTGAGTCTTATTCTATTACCGACACAGATTACTAACCAATAGAAGAGTTTATCAGCGAGGTTTCAACACTGTATCAGTACAGTTGCGCTGGTGAAATTTTGTAACTTGTTTTATGTGCAAACGTTTTCAGTATTTACGTTTGAACAGCGTAAGCATCACGTAAAACAACGAGCAAAAATCATGCAGTGTTCAACTGAGCTTTTTGACAACACCAAAAAATATGCAGAAGAATTATAGTTTAGTTGCTAAAGCTGGAACAGAGTATAAAAGGACCAACCGAAAAGGTCAAGATATATTTGTGTGTATTAGCATTTATCGTATTATGTGGCAACTTAATGTGCTTTGTTGCTGGACTATTGCAAAAAAGATATACTAACGGAACGGAAGTTATACAAAACAAGTTTTTTTTCAACTGAGTAGGTAGTTTTGCCAGCAGTGTAAATACGTGACGTGAGTGCCAGATGAGTCAGACGAACGCAGATTTAAGCCTCGGAATATGTTTAGAATATATTTAGAATTACATAATTCTACATATACTCTTGAGTCTTCGTCTTGAGCCGGACTGTCACACGTTTTCGTGGAAAATTGTCGGAATGAAGGAGCGAATTGGACGGAGCCGTGAAGTGAAGACTGTTTGTTATCACGTCGCTGCCCGGCTGACGCTGCGCGGCGACTGTATGTCAGATATTCACACGAAAATGCACGTTTACACGGCTCCTACAAGTGTCTTCCAGCCGTGTCCGGGTTGAATCGGCAACGGTCGGAATCAACTGTTTGATCAGCCGATAATCGGCTGATCAAACAGTTGATTCCGACCGTGTGAACGGGTCTTTAATCGGGCGGAGCATTGCGGTTGGCTGATGAACGTTTGTCGCATGTCGTCCGCTTGTTGTTGACGTTGCGTCTGGCGCCCGCCGCATGGAGTGAACTAACGTGAGACGGAACGACCAACGACGACGCACCGGTGTGACGTAATGAGTGACGTAATGAATGATTCTGCAGCTGAAGCTGATGCTGTGAAAGCATCATTTCACGTGACGTCACGGTGGCGACGTGACGTCATAAGGACACGCGAGGGTGACGTCACCACAACTGACGTCACTGTCACTGACGTCATCGCCGTGTCCTCGCCACCGGTGACTCATCATGAGCGAGCTGATGATGTCGATGACAGACTGGCGGTTGCTGACGTCCAGACAACTCGTCGCAAGGACGCCGCCGGTATGCATCTAGTCAGTCTATAATAATAATAATATTAATAATAATAATATGAAAATTTATAACGCGCACATAGTAAAGCACTAATCACGAATCGGATGCGCAGGCAGTCGCCAGGTGGCTTGACGGAAGTGTGTCAGTTGTTAATGAGTTGATCCAATAGGCGAGATTTTAGTTAGGTGGCGCTTAAAACCATAGGTGATAGATGCGGCGCCGACCAATTTCCTCAAAAATTTAACCCCTTACCCCAGGAAGATCTGGATCCCGTATAACACGTGCTCTTGGGCTCAGCAGACCCATTAGCGCGAACGGCATCTGACTGGAATCAGCCGTTTTTCCACAGTGCATACACGCTTGACGGACAGACAGACCGACAGACAGAACGACGACGGAACTCGACCGGTAACAACAGACCGCTTGAGCTATATGTGCGACGTGGCTCATATTAATAATTATTAGAGCAGTCCTCTCGACGTGCAGTCCCACGCCAGCAGCAGCAGCACGCTTCACTAGCAACGTGCGACTGTAACGTTTGTTCATAACCGTGTGACCTTGACTTTTGACCGTATGACCGCAATTTCTTACCGCGGCTGGCGGCTGCCATGGTCTACGTCAGTGTGCCAGCATTATAGACATTTGGCTTGCTGGTTCGCCTTGACACTATCTAGGTCAAATTGGAAGGTGAAGGTCGTTGCAAGCAGGTCACGGCGTGGTTTCGTGTTGCAGTGCCGAGTGCTCCGCGTGACTTCGAGGTGACGTTGAGTCAGGAAGATCCTCCGGTGGCGAGGTTGACGTGGCGGCGTCCCGCGCAGCTGCACGGCGATCTACTAGGCTACCGACTGACCTACGGTTCACTCGCCGCGCACTACGTCGTCACTGACCAGAGACTCTTGGACCCCGACAAACGTAGCTTCACCACCGGCTTTCTCGGTCAGTATATAGCGCGCCACGCCAACGGTTACCTTCCCAGCCAGCTCACCGGCTGCGACTGTAATTCGTTAACACTCTTGTACCGCTGTCACCACCAAACAGTATAATCTGATAGCAGCCGAGCGGCGGCGATGCTGAGCGGTCGGGAAGGTAACCGTTGGCCTGGCAGACAGAGAGTACCGGATGTCACCGCTAGGTGCGACATCACTGACGGGTGCTTCGCTAACTACCACGGTTCTTATGAGCACGGACGGAACCTACTTTACTTTATCACGACCAATCGCCTACTAATAATGATAATTATTAGTAATTATTAAACTAATAATTCGCCTACAGCGAAGGTGTCTTAGTCTGGTGGAATAATCCAGGTCTGTTCAGTGACTGGGCGGGATAGACTGAGACAACATCAGTTGAGTGCGATTGGTAGAATGTCTGCACTGAGGTTACTTCGCCCCCACCCCCCTTGGAGTCTTCCAAAGTACTCTGGTCTGTTTGTCTGTCTGTATGCATGCTTGCATATCTTAAAAACTACACGGCCAAACTTCACCAAATTTTCTACGCGTGTTTAGTGTTTACTGTGGCTGTGGATCGGTACTTGATGTAAAAAGTCATGTTTTTTTGAAATCTGAAAAAAAACGTAAAATACTGTTCTCGAACACTGCTGTCGGTTGCGCACTGGTCGGGCGGGCGAAGTCTGTCAGCTTCGATTGCCTTGTCGTTGTTGTTGTCGTTGTTGGTTATAGAACGCGGAGTGATGTACGAGTTTCGTCTTGCTGCCAAGAACAACGTCGACTTGGGCGACCAGGCCAGCGCCTCACTAATCACCACCGACGGACGTGAGTCATCCACCACCAGTGACGTCACCGCTACCACGTGACGTCATCACACGTGACCGGAAGTCACCGTCGTCGCGCCGTCGTGGCAGCGGCTTGTTTGTGCTCGTAGAATGCAGTCGAAACCATAGTTGTCCTGCTTGGTGGTCAGCGGCATACACTGTAGAATCCAAGAAATATCTTCACGTCTATCAAACTAAATATAGACACAAGAATACTGCACGAAGTCAAGGAACTTAACTAGCGCAACACCTAACACGTAAATTTTTCCGTGTCAGAAAATCTATTAAGGAAACTATTTTGCTATTTGATGATCAATTGTTTCACAGAATGCGCCGCTAAACGTCAGCGTTCAAACATGTCTGTCTGCTGAACGTAACTAGTGATGTTGAGTTCCTTTCTAGAAGAATTTTCAATTTTTCCGAACGACAGCCTGCCAGCCTGTGACCTTGAGTGCGCCACTGTCTGTGGTTAAGCCTAAATTTCACGGCAGCATCCTCGTAGCATCCTCGTCCGACACGTCCGACACGCCCGACTCGTGACTTGTTTGCGACATCCTCGCGAGGATGTCACGAGGATGCTACGAGGAAAACTGCTTCCGTGGAATGTAAGCTATACGCCAATGTAATAAAGAAGCAGGGCTTCTGTCGGCGTTATAATGTGATGCTTTATGTGTTGTGTCAAGTTCTCCGTTAGTTCGTTATTCAACGTTGTTTATTTCGATTTCGTCTCGTGTTTATTTTCGTGCTTGATGTATTTTGCTGTTGAGTTGGACTAAGACGACGACTGACTACGTGTATACCGCCCTCATTTCACGGGCGGAATCAGTCACACTCAGTGAGTGATTATCGACAAACAAAATTTATAATATATCAGGAGCTCGCGCGTAATGTTCGATTACTTAATTATTCTTTGTATGTAGCAGTGTACTGCTGTATTTTTCAAGATAAAGACAGTGGAGAAGCTGGGGGGGATTGAGGGCCTGAAGATCTAAGTCCCAGCGTATCATTTCGTAGCCGGTGCAAAGAACAGTTTAGGTACTGAAAGAATTGTATATACAGGTGAAAATGTCGCTTTTCTGAGTCCCATCACGTGATCGCCCAGTGGAACCACACCACGCACCCGTCTCGCCACACCTGGGTAAACCTGAGCCCCCAAATCATCACTACAGTACCTCCCCCCACCCGAAAAGCTGGCAGAGAGATAATGATGTGTATGGGAGCGTTCATTCACTCATCTCATCTCATCTCATCTGACCTCATTTTATCTGAACCGAGTGCATTATGATTGGTCGCAGCCACGGCGAACTGGGTCGCTTCACTCGCTTGAGATGAGTGTTGTGAACGCTTTTTTTACCTCCAGCCGTCTAATTGTGTACCAGCGCCCTGACATCTCAAGCCCCGGCTCGCACGAT
>Ga0209782_1002530_pt1 | contig 10230 bp, 6 predicted proteins | sample WorMetmaBAHAMAS1_FD_187390 | JGI IMG/M metagenome (GOLD analysis project Ga0209782, IMG submission 187390) | Marine gutless worms symbiont microbial communities from Max Planck institute for Marine Microbiology, Germany - Inanidrilus... | ecosystem: Host-associated > Annelida > Digestive system >...
TACCATGGTGAGCCAGTACTAGAAAGGTGAAACCAATCTGGATTTTACTGATTTACTGGATTTTACGCAGTAGCATCACCTGGCCCACATGCAAAAAACAATGAGAACTGTAATCAAATATTTTTTATGCTTAAACAGGAGGAATAAGTGTCAGTATTAACATAAAAATGACAGAGTACCACATACAACATAAAACCACAACAGCACCACAGCAATGATGAACAGCCGTGAATGAACATACCATGGACACTTGAAGGCATAAGAAGACGATAACCGAATGAACTATGACGTGGGTCATTCACACTCATAATCACATCTTTGTTTGATACATGTACATCAGGCACGTCATGAAATTCACCAAATACTGACCAGATGTTGAACTCAGTGCCTACATCAGTGATGTCAATCTGTAATATTAACAAGCAAATTTCACAAAAAGGCACAAAATACGACCAAAAACAAACTGTGTCGCAAAAAATGTCCCACCTCTGGCTCACTATAACTGTAACAAATGTCAACCGATTTTGCTTGGTATAAAAAAGTAAGCAATCACCAATTTAAAATTTTTACTTTTTTTCACAACTCATGTAGAGACAAAATTGTTATCCGTAACATAGTTAGTGGTAGCTGATGCTTGTTAAGACAATAAAAATACCACAGTAACATTCTCAATTGACTTTCACTCAAGACTAATTGATGAACTGTTTTGATTTTTGACACAGGCTAATGTCATGCCAAATGTCAAATAGCATTCTGCATCACAAAAATACATTTTAGTATAATAAGTAAAAATTAAAAAAACAATAAAAATAACAACAACGACACCAACACCCATTTAACAACCCTTTGGTGCTTTTGCACCACCTGGAAAACATGAAACCTGGAAACTGCATCTTTTTACTTAAATGCTGTATGCTGATTAGTCAACACACACGCATAATCCATTCAAATTATAACCTAGTCATAGATGCATCATCCTTCAATTGCAAAACAGTCGACTGTATTACTTTTTTGCAACCAAAACCTAGGAAGGGAACACAGCATGCTACCATCTGCTGCTGCACACTTATCAATTGCCAAGCAGGCACGACATTAGCCTGTGTCAAAAATAGAAACAGTTCATCAATTAGCCTTGAGTGAAAGTCAGTTGAGAATGTTACTGTGATATTTTTATTGTCTTAACAAGCATCAACTACCACTAACTGTGTTACGGATAACAATTTTGTCTTTGAGAAAAACACTACACCAGCACATGTTACGCATGATATTTTTTAACTAATGCAGTCCACGACTCTCAGTTTCATTACTTGTGCACTAAAAACACTGACAGTCCAGAGCTGAACCCCACTGACTATAAGATTTAGTCAGTCATACAGTAACGTGAGTATGACCTGACTTGCAAGTAAACAACTTTGAGCAATAAATTAGAGAATTATGTTTTACTGAGAGCAAACTAAGTAAGATCATATAACAGAGCACCTTTTTCCGAAGTTTGTATCTCATCAGGTTGTTGATGAGATCTGAAGTGACATCATGTTGACACTCAATGAGCACAGTGGCTGTGTCTGCCTTCAGCCGATACAGTATCAAGTCATACAATACACGTCCCTGTCAAAGAAAACAGCTATTATTTCAGTTTACAAATTTACTATTATACAATACCGGGTACTAAATAAACAGTTAATAATTGCAGCTGAGCTGGATATTCAAAAACTTCAGTAAACAGTATTCTTTACCGACTTACCAATTCTTCATTTACAGCAGTACCATAACCATAAGCACTTTACCTACATTTGAGCACTCTATGCATAATAAATACTATAGTGAAACAATCAGAACATATGGTGCAGGAAATCATACCAGCATATGTCAAAACTTGCTGCAATTCTGATATTGCACAGTAGACTAAACAGCATAATTAAAAATATTTAAAAGTTACTAGTTGTTACTTCTTCCACACTTTTTTTACTAATGCTACTAGTATGTCAATTCTCCTCCACCTAAGCATAAACTTTACTTACAAAGATGCTGCAGCTTCCTGAAAGGTTTGTCATTCAGACCCCTCCCTTACTGAGATTCTACCCCTGGACTCACAACCCGAGATCGTCTCTTCCAATCCATGTGCTATCAGTCATAGAGACTGATCGGTACTTCTGTTTAGACAAAATGCAACAATGTACTTAAACAGTAACACACAAATTATACATGCCTGAACATTAAGCATCATTGCATATACTGATGAACCATCGGTTTCCAACAATTTCACATCATTTGTCACTAAGCCTTGTAGAAATCCTAGTACGTCTGTACCACAAACTCGCACCAGAGACCGATGATCAAGTTTCTGATATGACACTGTAGCAGCAGCATTGTTGTGGTTGCACCTGACCACCGAAAAAAAATAGTTGCAAGATAAGAGTGGATTTAGTTTGGTAGAGTAAATGTGATGCCTGTGAAAAGTTATCCATCTACAACCAGTGAATGGTGAAAGAAATGCCGTCAAAAGAGCTCTTGCACAGCGATCCATTATCATAGTGGAATGACGTCAAACATTCAAGCTACAAAAACACAAAATGCAAAGACAGGAATAACTGAACCATTATTTGTATTTGTTAAACACAAGGTGATATTAAAAATTAAAGACAAGATGCCGATAAATTAATATCTGACAAAAGCTAAATTGTGTCGTGTTTGACAACATCAAATCAAAGTATGCTTATGCATAGACCTGGGAGTGGACTGCTTAAGTTAAGTATAGATGGTGCAACCCGACGTAGAATATTTATACTGTGGTAGGAGTCTATGATACTGGTACTGGTTACAACTTACAAGTTACAACTTACAACTACACACGGGTGGCAATTATCTGGTAGGATTGCCATTAGTCGCAGGGCCTCGTGGAATGCAGCAATAGGACAGCTGGACTGAAGCTGCAGGCATTGAAACAAGACGAGTGTACAGAGGAAGGAACATATCCATGGGCGTTGTGGCTAGGATCACGTGGGCAATGAACTGCCAGCGCAAGGAAACAATCATTTTTTGCCCAGCGGACAGATCAATCGATCGCACTGCTCTATCGGTGGGAGCAATGACTGCGTGAGTGTCATCCAATCGTGCGGCGTGACCGATCGATTGTTGCACAGATGACAGATCCATCACTAGCGCTGCAGAACCGCCAATTATGGAAGGCAGAACTTAGATTTCAGAGAATAAACCGACTGTAACAGGCGTATGTTATGCTGTCGGTTTCTAATATTGTGACAAGGTAAGTATGTACTCGTGATTACAGCAGAATAACTAGAGGGAATGATCTTAGGTTCAAAAAAAGTAGAGTTAAGTATGATTTGCGTAAGTATTATTTTACTAATAGAGCATTAAATATTTGGAATAGTCTACCTAACTGGGAGTGGTTCCAAATTACGATATCAATAATATTCTCTTAGAAGAAGTTGAGGAAATAAAAGATTTAGGTGTCTGTTTTGATTTGTTACTGGTTTTCAATAAACATATATGTGAAAAAAAATTAATAAGGCTTATATGATGTTGGGCATAATTAAAAGAAATTTTGTTTATATTTCAAGGAATTGCTTTGTAACACTTTATAAATCATTAGTCAGATCTCATTTTAAGTCACTTAGAATATGCTAACAGTGTATGGTATCCAAAAAGAAAAACAGATGTCGATAAACTGGAACGAGTTCAAAAGAGGGCTACTAAGTTAATACCAGAGTTGGCTATAAAATCATACGGTGAACGGTTAAGAATATTAAATCTTCCTACACTTAAATATAGACGATATCGAGGGGATATGATAGAATTATTCTAAATGATTAAAGGTAAATATGACCCGATGTGTATACCTTATGTGGAATTTAGGGAACTATCAGAGGACTTGATTAGGACTAGGGGAAATAGATATAAACTTATTCAACATCCCCATATGGAACAGTTTATCTGATCATGTTGTCTCTGCCGAAACACTTAACACTTTTAAGAAAAGGTTAGATAGATTTTGGTCTAATCAAGATGTACTTTATGATTATACAGATCTCCATGGCATCAGAAACTGCACTGTTGTAATGTAGTCATTTTGGCTATTGAGAAGCACGGTAACATCTAGGCTATAACCATAAAACTACTTGCCACTGTATTTCCCCAGTTGCCTGTATGCTTCATTGCCATTTCATTACTTACAACTGGAAATTCCCCCCAGGCCTGCAAGCACACTGACATCCAGGTATCCTAGTAGGCCACAGACTAAACTTGCGCAATAATACATTTGCAATGACACATCATGCTGGGATTGTTTAGGGTGGGTTACTGAAAAAAATGCCAAAATGTTCAAAATGTGCCCCCTCCCCAGCTAGAAAAAAATCAAAATCTGACTGCCGACCACGAACTACTTCCAAAGAAAAAGAACACAATCGATTAATGAATCATTGCGACATCACAGTAAATAACGAAATATGATGTCAACATTTTCGGATTAAACGTCCAATAACAACAGTTATAAATGACTGACAGAAAGCCAACACAGACAAACAGGTACACAACAGCATGCTTAAACTTCGGTACGTTCGCTTTTTAATTTTTATTAACTAAAACAAAACAGTGCGTCTGCTTCACGTCAGACAATGCAATGCATTTTTTCCAGATGCCCATCCCCTTCACTGGCCCCGTTATTTTATGTATTTTAAAGTATTAGTTTTAAGTCTATTTCTCAGAAACAGAGGCCTTTGGAGGCCTGCTTCTGTCTTCTTCATGTGATGTGATGATGGTAATGTCTGATACAGTTAACACTTTTAAAAGTAGACTTGATAGATTCTTGCATGACCAACCAACTATATATGATTTTAAAGCAGAAATTCAAGGCACCGGAAACCGAAGTTGGTATTAGAAATTAGCATTAGTACAGTAAATATAGTTTGCAATATATGATGCGGGCACAGAGACAGGCCTGCGCTCGCAATTTCACTACGTCTACATCTACTTTACATCGGTTCTGGAAACAGTTAACACTTTTAAGAACCAGTTAGACAGATTTTGGTCTAATCAGGACGTACTTTATGATTACAGAGCAGATCTCCATGGCATCAGGAACCGCACTATTGTAATGTAGTTAGTTACAGTATTTTTATACATTATATACTAGTAGTTTTAAGTCTATTTCTCAGAAACAGAGGCCTTTGGAGGCCTGCTTCTGTATTCTCCATGCGATGTGATGTGTAAACAAAGACTTTCGTCAATACATGATCTCGTTCATTTACGATTTTCAAGTTCAAGTTCCATGTTCAACTATACACGTTGGGACTGGGTAGCAACGTGCAACCAAAAAGCAAAGGTTACCAAATATGGTTTTCATGAAGCTCTTTATGTTCTCTTATTAGATGCTTTTAATACGCATTTATACGTGCACAACTGTATAATAAATCAACATCTCAATTCTAAACAGAATGAACACTGTTTGTTTATTGTTTACATCAGCTATAATTATATATTCATTAACTATTCATTAGACTAAACACCGCTTAGGCGCGAGTGTGGTTGGGTTGCACCATCCATGGTGAAATGCATGGAGATTTAAGGACTGCTTAAGTTAAGTATGGTCGATGGCGCAACCCAGCCCACAGGTGCAACCCGACGTAGAATATTTATACTGTGCTAGGAGTCTGTGGTACTGGACTGGTACTGGTTATTACAACTACACGGGGTGGCAATTATCCGGTAGGATTGCCATTAGAGAGCCACCCGTCACGAAATATGCACTTCATCATTATACTGTTTTTTCCTTTGGTGCAATTTAGTAGTTTCTTTGTATGGTATTTTTAAAAGTTTTCATCATTGTAAGGTAGTCTCAAATTAAAAGCATTGCCTTTTGAGACTACCTTATTCTAATTTTGAAATGTATTGTTGTGATTGTCATATATTATGAGGCAATAAATGACTTCATTCATTCATTAACTCCAACAATTAATATTATTTACTTTTGCTAGTTTGTTTACATCCAGTTTGTTCAAAAGTTGTTGTATCATCAGTCTTGCAGCCTCCATTGTACTTGGTATCTGTCCCTGAGTTATTTCATTTATTTATTTAACTTTAGCTGCGATTTCCATACAACATAATTTACACTTCCGATATACAATGATTGGCAAAATGTGAGATTCATCCCCACCAAATTTTTAGGGGTGAGGGAATAATTTCGAAAGTAGCTTTTAAGGATTGACCGCATAGCTTATGTACAATTTTCATGGTGATCTATTAAGGGATGGTTGAGATAGTATCTATAAAAAATTACTATGGAAAAACATAAGCCATTTGAAGGCAGGCGGCTAATAAAACATCACAATATGACTGATATTACAAAATATATTGTGGCTCCCTCATTCTTCATGGGTTGGATTCATGTTTGATTTAATAGCACTTTCAACATCAGTCTTCATAAACATGGCTGTCTTAACTGAAACAGATCATCATATTGCCTTCAGACATCAATGAGAGGTTGGTTATTTGATTGATATTCAACAACCGTCTACATTTAGTCAAGAGTGCATACAGAGTGGGCCAAAAAACTAGGTCACTACATTTGACTACATATTCAAAACGTCTGAACTGATCTGCATAATTATTGGTACAAATAAACAATGTTTTGTCTGAACAAGTCTGTTAGTTCTATACTGAATGAATTTATAACATAAGTGGCACCACCTAGTGATAAAATCAACTCAAGTTTTTTACTTACAAGATCAAGTGAGACCACCGCATTCAAATGCCCATATCTTTAAATACCTCCACCAATTTGCACAAATTTGTGGCACAATTGAATGTTGTGATATTCTGAACATGCTCATTGCTTCATTTTGATTAACTGCCTATTAAGCAACATTCTTGCATTCTGTCCACATGTTATAAAAATTGATTTTATGAACTTCATGAACATCATTGTATCATTTAAAGATCTCTTTGATGTCAGTGTCACGATGTGTCCCTTGATTATGCTGCAAAGCATGAGATATGACAACACCATTTGCTGATGTGTAACACAGTCACACCCATGTGGCTTTCCATGATGCCTTGCTGCAGAGTAAATCACCAACAAGCACAATGTTTGCTACTGTTCAAGCAGATTTTGTATGGCCTCCATATACCCATCTTTCAGTACACTGCTGCTGTCAATTTTATTCATCAATTTGTCCAGACTAGTTCTGCTAAACATGTTATTTTGTGGTTAACTCCATCCTTCCATCCATCATCGATATAGTGCTTCCTGCCAGGTACCAAAAGGGCCCACTTGTCCACAGTGTGTTCGTGTCTGCACTTGCGAGTTTGGTCGACAAAATCATCCTTCCTAACAGCACAACGTCCTCATCTAACTCTACAACAAACATCCCTTTAAGCATTCGTTGAAAGCAAAATCCAAGTTATTAACTTTTGTCAGGTGGTGCCACTCTGTATGATGAATTTGCTGAATATGGATTCAACTGATGTCAGAATAAAAAGGCACTGAAGCGTGCCAAAATCCCAGAAATTGGTTTAAGCGTTTTCAAGAGATGTAAGCAGAAGATGTGAGCCTTCAAATGTAGTGGCCTGGTTTTTTTAGCCAACTATGTAAACTGTAAAGTAAACATTACAAACAGAACTGCAGAAAGCGCCTGTGACATGACTGCATTATAACAAAATAACCGACATCCAAAACCAAAATTTTGTTGTTAAATACATACAAGAATTAAGTGCACAAAATAACACTGCATCACTAACAACATAGCACCACTTCACTAACATACCTTATTGCTCAACATGCCATTCATACCAATAGAAGGCTATCAAGCACAGTTCTACAGAATTTTCAAACATTATTCAGAATAAAAAGCAACTATTACAGTAAAATGTTCGCTATGCAGTAACTATGCAGCTCTTTACCAATTCTCTTACTGCCCTCCTCAGCCCCGCCATCTTTTTTGCTCATCTTATTCCTCAACAGCCCCACTCCCTATTAATAACTTTCTGTATGTACATAACACATCTTCACACTTAGAAACAGTAGTCAGTAACTGTAACCATCAACTGATTATATTTCATTCAGTAAAACAAGTTTACAGTTATGTTTGCATAAACAGCAATGCACTAATGCAAATGAACAGTAATCAAGCCCAACAGTAACACAGTCTCAGTAGTTACCAACAACTAAAAAGAGAGACACATTACACAAAGTTGTACAAATGTTTCCTGGCATTACATCATGTCGACTTCTAGCAGAAGTTTCGAGTTTTCAGTTTGAAGCAGATAATCATAAACATGAAACTGACAAGAATGACACTAATCAGTAGAAATATTAACGTGTGGCATGGGGTAAAAATTCACATGCTGTACAGCAAACATAACTAGTCAACTATCTACTTCATCGTGGTTCATTATCTAGACAAAACCTGTTCCAGTGGTGGTGGCTCAATAATACCATTGTTACAGATCAGAAAACCTTTCAGTCTGCATTTAGGTTTTAGAAGTACTGCACAGTGGCTGAAATGTGTACTGCTGTTGGAGAACTGATGTAAATAGACCAAGACCGTGTTCCTTAACAGTAGACCAATAGTGGATGAAGAAGGATGAGGCCAACTGACAATTTCTCTTGGTTGGCATACGTGCCTTAAGTTTCCTTCAGTGTTCTGACAATGCTAGTTGGGTGACAGTAAGAGCATCCAATTACTCCAAAAGATAATCTTCCAGAACAAGCGGAGAAGAAACTGAGGGAACCAGATAAACCAGGTTCACCTATAAAATGACCATTAAAATTGTGACGATAGTAGTGCACAATGGTTTAAAATGAAAGCAAGAGGAAATGAAAAGGGCGGTACAAAATCAGATCTGGCTACACCGATGACTTAATTATGAAAACATGCCAACAAGATTGTTAACAACACCATGCTTCTCTCACGATATAAAAGATAAATATTTACAAATCAAAGCAACTCCACATCAAAAGATTGCAGACACAACTCTACTACCGACAAGTATTACAAATTACAACGACAAAAACATGATCAGCTGTCATAAACTGAAATCACAAAAACACAATGATTTCATCTACCAGTCACATTACATGATTCATTTTTACAAAACAACAAATATTGGCATGCATAAAAATTGCAGAAAACTCGATGGCAGTAAACAATAAACAACTTAACTGAAATGTGTTATTAAAATGAAGAAATTTCAACTGTGAATTATTATTAGGCTGCATCGCAGATATAGCATAAGCAGCCTGTAGGTACCAGTCAAGTTGTGAGTTCATTCTGTCGGTCTGTCTGTCAATGCATTGGTAATGACCATAAATTTTAGAAAAATGGCAGACTAGACTGAGAGGCAACTTGGGGGTGGTGGGTTTGGTAGGCCCAAGAAACAATGTATTAGATTTAGGGAAGGGGAAGTTTTGGTGTATGTCAGTTTAGAATTTTTCAATGCCTTTGTAGTAATGCAATATATCTTGTGTTGTGAGAAAACTTAATAACATTTCCGCTTGGCCATATTGCCAGAATGTTGTACAGGAATATGTACGGTTTGTCAAAATACATGTAGGCTGATATGTACAATACCTTAGAAGTTATGCAAAAAACAGTAACACACCCATGCAATAAGTAGTACTAGATAGAAATATAATCACACTTAAGATGATAAGATACATCGAAGGCAATTATAATTGTCACTACGCGACATTTATGTTAGTGTGATTATGCAGTGTATCAAACATATGGAATAAAATCAATACCATAATCTATTGCTGGCTGATGAAAAAGCCATAACTAGTTGTAGCGATGACACTATTCTGATGCTGCTTGGCGAATGCAAAACTCAAATTTACAGTTACTTTGATGCAAATTTCTCATACGTGCCAACTTTAATCTTGTGATGAACTACACCTTAATACTGCCGAATGAATAATAACTCCATTCCATTTCTGTTTGTGTTACTTTTTTTGCATAACTTTGTTGACAACACCATGCAGGGGGTCCAATCACTTTCCATTCAGCAGTATTAAGGTGTAGTTCATCACAAGATCACGGTTGGCATTTATGAGAAATTTGCGAAAATGTAACTGTGAATTTGAGTTTTGCATTCGCTAAGCAGCATCAGAATAGTGTCAGCGCTCCAACAAGTTATGGCTTTTTTTCACCAGCCAGCAATACGTTATGGTATTGATTTTATTCTATGTGTTTGATACACCGCATAATATGAATG
>Ga0209782_1002531_pt1 | contig 10229 bp, 7 predicted proteins | sample WorMetmaBAHAMAS1_FD_187390 | JGI IMG/M metagenome (GOLD analysis project Ga0209782, IMG submission 187390) | Marine gutless worms symbiont microbial communities from Max Planck institute for Marine Microbiology, Germany - Inanidrilus... | ecosystem: Host-associated > Annelida > Digestive system >...
ATTGTTGGTTCAGATGGCACTCAACTACTGACGAGCAAGCCGCCGCCATGTCTAGCAGACCAGTCAACTCTCGACAGAATGCATCATTATGACACAGCAGTTTCAGCAAAGTTAAGGCCACCAAAACATTCAGAACACAAATCACAGCGCAGTGTGACGCATGATATCCTGCGCTATATAAATATTCTTACTTACTTACTTACTTACTAACACCAGCAAACAATACAGAACTCAGAACTGATACGCACCATCTAGTGATACCTTACTCCAAAAATTTATATTGTACTCTATTAAACCTTTAATATTTACAATATAGTCTTTACTTTAAAGGCGCGATATGACTTAAATTGTGTTAAAAGTGCTGTTAAGCTCCAACCAACCAACCAACCAACTAGTGAATGGGACAGACTCAAAAAAATCGGACAGAGAGACCTATGAACAGACAGACAGACTGCAGCACTGCTTTATGCCCTCCTAGATAACAATGACAATGATATAAATAATAATCAAAAGCAACAACAACAGCAACAACATCACAACTACATAAAGGATATGTAGCAGAAGCTGTATAACTCGGAGCTGTTTCACCAGCTGAGATCTGACCAGTGCACTTTCACTGAGCAGAGAACCAGTTAACGTCTGTGCAACGAGCGGCCGAATCAAGTCACTGATTTGTTTAACGGACAAGTTGTGACATGCGGTCTCCTACGAACAATCACACAACACCACGTCGACATATTTCTCACAGGTCTATGATCTCAGAGTTTCAACCAGACTCTAATAACACATTCTGCTGTTTCAATACAAGACTGATTGGTAATAGACAGACACTATGCTATACAGTGTTATATATACATTTCGTACAACAAAAATCAGGATACCCACTCTTCTGAGGCTTTAGAATTCAAGGACTTTCAACGACCTTTGCAATCACTTTTCCAGGTCCTTTCTAAGATGGCAGTGGCTATTCGACCGTGTAGACGACAGACGTAAGTAAGTAATCAACTGAATGGCAATGTTACAGAAATTCACACTAGCACTTGTAAGCCGTCTGATTATGCAATAAAATTTTCCAAACCAAACTGAACATTTTTACAGGACTTTTCAAAGACCACCTTCATTTTCAAGTAATTTTAAGGCCTTGATTTTGCAACATTAAAAATTCAAGGACGTGCAAGAACCAGGGGGTACCCCGAAAAATATTTATTTATTATTATGTATAAAACAATCACATCAAATGCGTGATATCATACTAGAATTATGTATAGTATAAACAGAAGTACAAAATTACAACTAAATAAAACACAATATAAGGAAATAAAGAAGCAATCAATAGCATTCATGGAATATCAGTCTATTAATGAATGCCTTTTTGAGTAGTTTGGATTTAACCAAATTAACAGACAAGCCATGAGCGTGTGCTGGTAAGTTATAACACGTAGACTTAGGACAGAGAAGCAGACGACAGCTTTCACAAAACTACCTGTACGGCACTCTATCTCTATCATGCCACACTGAAATCACCACAAGAAACAGTGTGCACAGAACCAACAAATGAGGTCACCTCGAAAATATGCTGTAAACATTCAACAGCCACAACAAGTTCGGTGGGTGAAAGGACGACCCAGTCAGCAATGCTCTTGAGCAGCGGAGAGCGACCAGTCTTGTCTGTTGAGGACGGCTCACTGATCAAACGACACACGACGGCACGCAGGTCGGTAACTTTGCAGAAACCGACACACAACTCCATCACCTGACGGTCGAAACATAACTACTCCAGCTTACACTAATAACAACAACAACAACAACGAAGCCAAACTCACAAATCAATCATGTATGGTTGTCACAGTCCATCAAATTACTCTCCCATTTCTCTCTCGTCTCATTAGCCAAGATGTAGCCAAGTCACTGCAGTTCCTAGACCATGATATCTCCTGCAATCCATTCTCCGGAGTCGACTGACCCACCATCCCAAATGGCAACCCGATCCAATCAGCCATTTTCCGCAGCTCACCAGACAAACAGACCGACCGATAGATGGAACATAGATCATGACTAATCAGTATAAGCCGCTTAGTTTATTACACCTGTAGCTTCAGCAATGTGGCCTAATCATAAAAATAATCTCATACAGACTACGTTGCTGTTATATACAATACAATACAATTTATCTAGTGACAATTTACAGTCGTCCTGTGATAATATGGCATCCGATTTACTGGTGCGACATCCTAACATCATACCCACTGCAGGCATTGTGTTTATCATGACAACAAATGCAATATACAGCCTCAAGTACCTGCTATACACCTTTACTGCAGTGCTAGGTAAACTCAGCCATCCATCCCTGCTGTGGATGGGACAGTAAAATAAGCAGCAACTTTAAAGGCAAGTAATTATCAGTTGTACGATAGCATCAACTCTATATTAATGGTGACAGTACTCTTGTAATAACAACAAAATGCCAAAGTAATTTGGGAAGACGCCCCGTCGCTACTGGGCTACTCCTGGCGGTACACCCACTGCTAGCTGTCGTGCAAGATCATGGACATCAAAACCTCCTCAAAACCTCACCTTCCCCACGGGGGATCTGCACCCCATCTAACACATGCTTCCTTGCATACACCAGATCCAATAACCTGAACGGAATCCTGAAATGATCAGCAGTTATTCACAAGTCACCAGACAGACAGACAGACAGACAGACTAAAGTGGCGTGGCCTAATAAATGATAATGGCAGACATGTGGATGGCAGATGCCAACGGATGGACATACAACCCCAGTGTGCTGGCTGTTTCAAAGTTGGAGGCCAACATTACTGATGCCGAGTCTGCCTTCATTAAATGAACTCCAGCGGTGGCTTGCCATGACGACAACACCATAAATGTTGCACAGTACTGATTTTATTACTGTACCGGCATCAAACAATGGTACTGTATTCACAGCAGGAAAATGTCTGGCTAGCAGCTACCCAATCTTGGTTTTTGGGATTGAAAAGAAATAGAGATTCCTATAATTCTGTATGGCGTTACGGACCTGGCGAGCAACCGCAGCATTAGAAGAGCTCAGTTGTGACAGGACCTTCCGCACGCACACGTCAAAATGATCATATCTACAACCAATCACCAGCACAACCAATTCATCTCTACAATCAGCATCGAAAATACGACCGCTGCCAATGACTGCATTCCTACTGCCACAAACCCACAATATGCTCCAATGACTGAGCTCTATGGGCTACTGGCTCATGTAAGATATCAAGAATGCAGTTAAACGAATCAATAACAATCACGATGCTGCTGTTGGTTAAGGAGATTCCAATTTATCAAACCAAATATAAAACTAAGTTTAAAACTCAGTATTAAACTACGTTTAACGACAGCATTTTAGAGTACCTATCACTGGCAACTATGACAACTGGATTTGTAGATGACACTCATAATTTCCGCCTATCTACGTACTTAATTAATAAAATTAATTTTTGGGTAGAGATGACTAACTGACTACTAATACTACCATTACTGTTTCACAGCTAAAACAATATGTGTCGCTTCAGTTTTAAAACTTATCTGCAAGATGTCAGTTGCTCGCTGCCAGAAACGGATATTTTTACTTTTATATAATTAACAGATTTTAAACCGAGATCTGGCATTTAAAAAGAATTCAGAAAGCTAAAATTTAAGTGAAAGACGAAGTCGACCATTGCTAGTGTGTGAGAAATAAGAGAACAAATGCTGACTTTAGCAGTGAGTGCTGAACGCGCGGGTGAGACTTGAGCAGGTCGGTGAACAAGTCGACAGCATACTGCCTCGTCGTCTGGTGTTCACAGTTGACGAGGATGTTGAACAGCAGCTGAAATATCTGATTGATGTTCCGTGTGTTCAGCAACTGATTACACACACAATATACGCGGTGGTCCAAAAAAAAAAAACAAAAAACTCACACGACATGCATCCACCATCACACGCATCAACACATATGCAATGAAATAAATTTTGTATTAACCCGTGTTAGCTAGCATTCCGATTAAGAACTGGAGAATTCTGCCGGATGTTTTTCTGCCTTCACGCGTCACTGCTGAAGAGTTGCCTTCAGCACTGCATGCAGGCAGTAACTAGTATATTTGGATTAGTAAAATGATGCTAGAGCTCTCCCAAACAGTGTAACGTGAACTGTATTTGTGCCGTTTGTACCACACTTGACAACAAAAAAAACTAAGTGTGACTCCTGCAGATGCAATGAAGACAAATTAGTTTGTGAAAAGCAAAACCGTTTGATGACTGACTCGGACTGTACGGCTGATGGTAAAAACAGCAATACAGAAGAAGCAGACCTGCTGGCCAATGTCATCATAAAGACATAGACTCGTGATGATGCTGAGAGCAAATATTTCCAGTTTCTGACTCCGATGTGTGAGAAACGACAACAGCTTCTTGTAGAACTGCTTCACGTTGTCCTGCTCACAAACAACCACCTTTAAAATGTCACACATTTCATCGTGAAAGGGCTCAGACATGCATTATCACAGGATCACTCCCAAGTATTAACCAACTTTGGCTAGGTTCCCTTCAAGGTGCAAAGTAATGTCTGTATATCACGAAATACAACTAGAGTTAGAACAATCCACAAAAAACGGACCAGACCGATTACTTTTATGTCGCCTGGGCCGGCCGACTCGATAGTAATGGATGGCGATGAAACATGCCATGTTTCCTGCAACAGCTGGTGCAGCAGCCACTCAAACTGATAATGACCAGTCAACATGAAAAGGGACCCGAGTGAAGCTGACACTAATTACTGGTAGTGTTGGATCAGTGTCGATCTACGAAAACTGACCGGCACTGTGTCGACCAGATGTGGTCCGGAATCAGTACCAAGATTGGTTCTAACTCTAAATATACTAATTAACCACTGTTGATATATATCTATTAACGGTCAAATATTACAATAAAAACTCATACTATTACAAAGTGAACAACAACAACATCAACACCGTCTAATGACCATTTGTCCGGGACTATCTGGGTGAGCCGGTACCAGAAAGTTAAAACCAATCTGGATTTTATTGAAACAAAAAACAAAGCATACAACAAATAAAAAAACAAACACGTGGAAGTGAAGAATACTCTACGAGTAACACACCTTGCCTTTAACAAACGTCTGCAGAGACAAGTTATTTCGACACAAGTTTGCCATCAGTCCAAGACACCACGGCGTAACGTCAGTCTCCTTGCCCTCTCTAGCAGCAAATAATATACATACAGTGCAAGTCTATGGAGAGTTTTCCCCAAAAAAGTCATCAAAAAAATAGTTAATATGCGTCTGGGACTACTACTGCTAAGTACTATTGCCACTTTTTGCATAATCAACATTCTTTTATATGGAGAATAATCTTTGGAGACAAATAAAGCTGGTTTCTATATGACAGATGCCCTTTCTGCAACATAACCGACAGTTTCAGATAACCAATGGTTGGTTGGATGGGGTTTACAGGTGTTTTCACACAAATATGCTGATATCATGCCTTAGAAAGTTTAACATATGCACAGTTACAAAAACTCAAACATACATATAATACAAATTAGATAGTCCTACATAAATCAAAATGTCAAAATTATCAGCATAATTCATAAAAAAACAGTAATTCAAACACTTAAAGATAACACTGCATTATAACCAAAGTAAAATACAGAAAGTGTACTCGACTACTGCTTACATCTGTTTAATAAGATATGTAACAAGCTCATCAATGTATGGCTCATTTGTAGCCATCTTGAAGCCATACGAGACCTTCTGCATCAACTTCACGCACTAAACAACACCACAACGGCATCGTATCCTAATCACTCCAGTCAACATGTTAAACATAGCAAAGTTTAGAAAACACTGAAAAAAAACAAATGATTGAAAGCACATATTAAATCTGCAAGTTAAGATTTCTCAGTATAAATCATTTATCGGAGATGGTGCATCTGTTCAACAGCATATTATGTCATGGTATAAAAAATCTTCAGCTGCCTATGAGTGGATAAAAAAAGACAGGACAGATCATTTCTGGATTGGGTCAGTCACTGCCTGGAATCCTCTTCAGTGTTTGAACACTAAACAAGGGTTGGTTGCGTGGCTCAGTGGTAAAACGTCGGTCTCTGGCCGGCGAACTTCCCTTGTCCTGTGCTCAACCTGCAGCCAATGGCTGAACACTGCTGTTGGTATACCATCCGCTACAGGTCAGCCAACCAGGCCAACTCAACCTTTCATCCTTTCAGGGTTGATAATGAGTAGTGAAATGGAATCGGATGTGTGCTACTGTGTACACGTGGTGCCATCAGGTGAAAGCTACGGAGGTAACTGCAGGCCTGGCGGAAAGTAACGGCAGCCTGCCACCAGGTCTATGGTGTGATTCACTTCACGTCACCTGTGGGCTGACTGCCTGTACACTGGAATCAGCACTGGGCCCAAAGCTCAGTAACGAGTATGGGGAAAACTTTACCTTGTTACACAAGTTTCATCTGGAAATGGTCATTAGACTTCTAAAACTGCAAAAATATCATTACACATCTGGAGGTGATATATAAGGACAAAAATAGCTGCTGTAAAAACAAGAAGCATTTGAAAAATGTTGGGCCCATTCGCCACTGCGAGCCGCCTCACGCCCATTCACCAGCGGTCGCTAGCGGTACTGTCGTGCGCCGCCGCCTGCGCATCGATGTCCACGACATCGACAACGATCAACGATAACAACGACGATGACGACACGTGACAGAGGGGACCGCTATGGCTCCATGGAATGGGCCCAATGAACGTGCGCCGGGGGCGGAGGGGGCGGTCTTGGTCTCTATGAGCAGTCAACTTTAAAGAGCGCTGCAAGTGCTTGTGATAGTAATGTTAACTATCAGAAGCAACTTACCACAATGGTGTTGTATGCAGTGTTTCCATAGCATAACACGGGATATTTAAATATAAACAAAACAACATACAAGACATATGTTGATTTCCGAGGCGATGGACAGATGCGTACGAAGGAAGTTAGCTAGAACGGACATAAGGTGAAAAGTGTGATGCAGGCTTTCTGCAACGCTTCTCGAATTTCCTGCCGACAACCATCACCCATTGTACCAACACTACACGCTTAAAAATTTATGCAAAATAAGCACTAATAAGTCCAACAATATCTTGGACATAAACCGATTTACATAATATTCAAAGGAAAATCATAGCATTGCAGGCATGGCGGTATATTTAGCCAAATCTTCAGATCGATATGTGATGACTTTCAGGAGGGGATGGGGGAGTGCTCTTCATAGTTTCTGTCTACAGGCTCCCAAAACCCTAGTTATGTCACTGTATTTTGCTCTACTAGGGAAAACTTAAAATTACAATACCATATAAATAACACATACCAAGGCTACCGGTGTTTCCCTCTTAGCAACTGCTTGCATTTTATAGTCAACTGTAATTGTTGACTTCATTGCACTACATTCCACATAAACGCTTTCATGTATTAATGCTATTATAATTAATAAAGTAACTGAATAAACCAACAAAATTACGCTAACCAAGGTTCAGAAGCAGTATCATGGACTTTTGTGCCAACGCAGGCCTTGACTTCACTGAGGGATCATTCAGTATGTCCACAAGACTTGCCAAACACTCTGCTGACAGAAGATGAGTTGGGTTGAAGAAGTCTAGTGATGATCCCTTTGCAGTGATGCTAATAAGCACCTTATGTACGCAATAAATACATAAATAATCACAATAAAAATCACAAATATTTGCACTGAAAACCAGCAAACTACGAAACAATAGTTAGGTGATTTAAATCGAGTAAGCAACACACAATTTGCAGTCATCATAAGCTACATCTATTGCTGACAAACACTGAAACGAGAGTAACGGTTATTTCACTTGGCTAATTAATAGCTGATATGTCCTAATGATGTCCAACTGTTCAATAGCGATTTTCCTGATTTACTTGGGTGATACTGATACATAGGTGTCACTTGCTCAAGCAGTGCTTTTAAATATAGAAAGTGAAGATTCTTCAGGCACTGTGAAAATTTATGAAATTTTCTTACTAAGAACCTCAGTACTGGCCAAGAGATTGGCTGGGAAGAGCGTTTATCAGTACGATCTATTTAGTGTCCAGTAAGCCATTTAATCTTAACTCAATAAATCTTACTAAGGGCGATGTTAAGCCATCTGCCATCCACACATGTAGAATAAAATATATGCTGCAACATTTATTTTTATTTTATTTTAGCATTTACTTTAGAGCAGCACCCTGCTATCATTCACGTCTGGACTTATAACGGGCATGCCCAGGAATGCACATCTGTTAGACTCTTGCAGTCTTTTGAATATGGCTGATTACAAAGCATTATGACGGCCAGTTTCAGAACATCTCAGGGCAGCCGACCTATAATCAGCAGTACTCGTTACCAGGCCTGGGTACAAGTGACTGACACGGAATCTGTTTCTCGCCGGGTCTCCGTCCTGGCTGGCCAGCATTAGCCAAAAATGTGCAGCAGCAACAGCATGTGGTAGTTAGTCCACAGCAAATGGACAAAATTTGAGGGAGGCCAGAAAATGGGAAAAATTACAGTTAACCAGACTGCAATAATCGCAACAGGTCCCATATTTAGGACCGGTTAACCAGTTAACAACTCTAAAACGTACATCCAACTGTCTCAACAAGTGCACCAGATTCTCATCACTAGCACTGCTTCTATACTGACTGGCAGCCGAAACCAATGACTTCAAGCATGACACTGCTTCCATCACCTGCACAGAAAATATAAACTATAAAATAAAATGATCATATACACTATTCATATTGTGGTCTATGTCTTCTAAATAAAGTGTGTCTATTAAAAAGTCCTGTAAAAATGTTCTTTATTGAGCCACAATCAAGCCAAAATATTTTACTAATACAAAAAGACTGTCCTTTCATGATAAACTGAATGAGATTAGTAGCAGAGAGTCTAACAAAATGTCCTCAAAATGGGCATATAAGTTTTACAACACTGCATAGTTAAAAAATGGACCCCTGCTATATTTTCAAATAATTTCAACAAATTTTGGTCAATATCAATAATTTTTGCTACACATAGTTTACAAAGTCTTCAGTGTGAGTCCATTTACTGCCACTTGTTTCTTGGTGTTTTGCAGTATCATTTACCAACACCTTAGCATCATGCATTGTACATGTTTCATGCATCTTTTATTACATCTTCAAAATGCTTGAACCAATGTTTATGATTTTTGGCATACTTCAATGCCGTTTTATTCTGAACACATCTGTTAACTTGATTCTAAGTTCATCAAATTTATCAAACAAAGTGGTGCCACCTCTGCTTTTGCTTTCAATGAATGCTAAGGGAAGTTCAGTAGGCCTATAAGATATTTAGAAGAACCAGTCTGGACACACTGCCAATTAAAATCAACTGCAGCAGTATACGAAAGACGGAAAGATAGCCGCCATTCACGATATGCTTGAGCATTGAACTGCAGAAAAGCAATCATTGCTTGTTCGTGATTTGGGCTGCAGTAAGGTTTATGGTTTGGGTTCAACTTCAACACGAATGCTCCAGCAGAACCTTATTCAGGCACTGACGCTGAACGGGTAAAGATCAACTGAGCGGTCAGCATTGATGATTTTTTGAGCCTGTCTCCATCAAGATGAATCCAGTCTATAACAGTTCTCGGAAAGAAACAGTATTTTAAAGCAAGGGTTATGTTTAGGTTTCGGCACTTTTCCTCTAGGTGGATCCGCATTTTACTTCTGGCCTCCGATATAGTAACTTAGTAAAATTCGCAATGTACTTTGCCAGATGTTCCAAGATTATGCTAGTAGTCCCAGGTGACGACCTTGCTTTAAAGTGCCTAGATCGAGTACTTTAAGCATTCAAATGTTTTCATTAAAGGCAAAATATAGAAAATCAACTATTATTTACATACAAAATATCCGCCAACAAATAACATAGAATAGCTATTTTTGTTATTAAACATAAACTTGAAACTTGTTGATGATAAATGATTGCTTAATGATGCTGTGATTTAAATCAGGAATCCAGTTCACTGATCATACGCCGTTTTGCTTAAATTCCACTGGAACATTTTCTGCGTAGCATGCTCATAACATCCTCGCCGATATGTTCGCACTTCGCATCAAGTCACAATTAAGTGGATTTATACTTGGCGCTCCTAACTAAAGCCGTACATAGCCTGT
>Ga0209782_1002532_pt1 | contig 10229 bp, 3 predicted proteins | sample WorMetmaBAHAMAS1_FD_187390 | JGI IMG/M metagenome (GOLD analysis project Ga0209782, IMG submission 187390) | Marine gutless worms symbiont microbial communities from Max Planck institute for Marine Microbiology, Germany - Inanidrilus... | ecosystem: Host-associated > Annelida > Digestive system >...
ATTTCAGAAGATTAAACGGCAATGATTCGGCTATATTGTGCAGAAATTTGATGGGATTTAATTGGTCTAGTAATTAAACCGAGAGTTCACGACGTCATAATGTGTACAGCAGACGTTGATCATTTCTGTGGCTAGTTTAACTACCTCCGCTAGGGGACGCGGCAAGCTAGGCACCGCGGCGATCAGCCAGCGGGTCTTTTTTCATTACTATTCGCTAGGGGGAGACATTGCTATGCCGGGTGGCCAAACGCCAGGCTTTGCCATGCATTTCTAATTATATTTTGTTGTGAATGTGATGCAGCTACTCCTGCACCAATTTCAAGTAACCACGAATCCAGTAAACACTTTTTAGCGCGAGGTGTAATATATACATCTCGCGCTTATGCTACATGTCAGTGTCCGTCTGTCTGTCCGTCTGTCTGCGACGGAAGTGCACTGGTGCATTATAGCTAATTTAGGTTTCAAATTCCGATCCTAACTTACCGCGCATTGTGGTCGCGGTGCATGCGGGCGCGAGCACGGAACTATTTTTATAGTTCATTGCGCGCGAGGCGAGGGATCATCGCCGGAAAGAGTGGAGGGATCATCTCGCGCTATGCTAGCCACTGCTAGGCCTTCTTGTTTTATAATCAGTTGAGCGACTTTCGAAGTCTCCAAACAGTCCGTGTTTTACTCTGTTTTTAATGTTTTATTGAAGCTTAAAACATGTTTCGTGTTTTTATTCCAAATTCTACGTTTTAACAGCAACTACGATTTCTAGCACTAGGCCTATCATGTTCGTTTCACAATCTACTAAGACTACGCTACTATTGCAATGTTACAAAAGCGACCCTACAGCTAGTCTACAGTATTAGGACGTTAATTTGTTTTGTCACACGAATATTCAATTATTCATAATGATTGACATCGCACCTGCGTCAAATGCGACGCCATCTCGTCCATTCTCGGTGACATTTTTGTCACCGCATGTAATGCGGAGACATATCGTTTACTGTGTTTTGTGGGTCTCTTGTGGGTCATTCCAGCAACAAAATCGACAAAGTTTGGCAGCAGATATATCGGACAGGGGTCGTCGAATCGGGTCGAAATTTTGCAGGTAGCTAGTGGGGGTTGGTGTGCATCACCACCCAGACCGTTGACCTTTGGCCCAGGGGGTCCCACTGGGGAGCCAAAATATTGAAGGGTGTAAAAAAAAAATTGTAATGGTTTTCTCCAAGGTGGTTTCACCGATTTCGATGAAATTTGGCATGATGGGGGGCTTTAGGAGGTAGCAGGTCTTAAGTGATTTTGGTGAATTTTGGTTCACTTTTTCGGGGAGCACAAATTTCTGATCGCTGATATCTCGGACACTTCTTGTCGGATCGCCACAAAATTTTGCATTGCGAGGGGTTTGGCCAATGGACATTTTCCCCGAATGTGGTGAACTTTGATTCTGGGGTCCGGCGATGCCATGAGGCGACATGCATCAGTCCACTTGTTTGTATTAAGTTTTATTCGCAACAAATTATCGTTACTCGAGTGAGAGGGTTCGTTACTGTATAGAACTTTCAATTTTAGAAAGATTCCAAGGAAATTATGGCAAAATATTGCTATTAGACTATCGTGGTCGACTTCCCCAAAACTGGCCAACTGATAATTGGCCAACTATCACAAAAACGTTTAGGTTTAATTCTGAATGCGTTCGAAATGGAAGCAAAAGAAATAGAAAATTCAATGTCCCAGTGCGCGTCGTGTAAAACGGAAACTGTGCCACGATTTTGCTTGTTGTGAAATAAATATAGCGTGAATGCAGAAGTGCAGTCTTGTTGACTAGGCTATTATTATGTCCCAGTACAGTTAAATATAACTAATACCGTACGCTAAGTTTTAGGTCAAATACAACCAGGCTACTTCAGTCACTTTCTACGCAAACTATAGGCTACAATACAATAACATTTAAAGGGTTTTCCAAAATGTGTACATTTTTATTTTATAGTGTATCGTAACATTGCAATTGTTCATTACTGAAAGAAACGGATTTCACCAAATTGTTCCCAGAGTTAAGGAGAATAAAGAAAGTTGCAGTTTTTATTTCACTGTCAAATATTCTTTTCATATTAGCACAATCTCATGTCATAAGCCATGAAAACATTTAGATGAAAACAGTTTTATTTTATCTTGAATGATTGCAGCGATAACGTAAATTGAAAATGTGTGATTTGCGACCCACCCTATGTAGCATTGTGCCTACACAATACAAGTTAGCAATAATCCGGACTTGAACTCCTAAACGCTAGTCCGAAGTGCAAGAAACGGTGCAAGTGAAAACACCAAACGGAATCTATAAGTTTGTTGTCTATGACTATATGTATACATGACTAAGTTATACAGTAAATGAAGTCAACTTTGTTTCTAATTTACGCCAGGCTTTTGACCATACCGGCCACGCGTCAGTCTTCACTGGGCGACCGCGCCTTCGCTGTGGCCGGTCCGCGTGTTTGGAACACTCTGCCCGATGCGATCCGGCGGTGCTCATCGCCCGACTCTTTCAAACGCTCACTGAAAACTCATTTATACATTCAGTGTTACTTTTAATACTTTTATAGGATTGCTAGTTTCTCGTGACTTTTGTATAGTGTCCTTGAAGTGACTTTTACTTACGGCACTTTAAATCCAACTATTTTACATTACATTACATACATTACATTTCAGTTTCAACGGTGACAGATGCGACAAAACTCGCCAGACCATCTCGTAGCGTCGAGTCGGATCGGTATGAATTAAGTTGGCGACACTTACCAGATCTTTAGTCAATAGGAGAAAAAAGCCGGTTGATGAGTCACGACACATATAAAGTAAATCTTTCTGTGCTAGTTAGTACTTTACTTTATATTTATGCAGGATTTTAAAGATTCCTGCAGACTGTCGCCAACTGAATTTACAACGCCCGACAAGACGAAACTCGTCGAATGTCGGCAATTTCTCAATTTCACCAATACAGTGTGTCCAAAATGTTTACCAGGAAAACGAATTTCGTGTGCGGATTAACGTAAGCAATACTCTGCTAAGATAGGTCCTATGATTGTTCCGCTGTAATTACCACATACTACTTGATTTCAACTGTTCAAGATTCAAGAGCACAAGCACAGGATGAAATATTCTTGACTGGCAGTGCCCCTTTAACCAGATGGATGGTAAAACGGCCTGAAACTCATATTGTTATACAGTAAATGAAGTCAACTTTGTTTCTAATTTACGCCAGGCTATGGGCTTTCAACAGTGACAGATGCGACAAAACTCAAAACAAAACAAAAATTGTTAAGGATGTAGATTTTTTTCTAATATAGCACGTTGAAAAAATCTTTACAATTTGCACTTTTAAGGAACAAAAAGATAAAAACTCTTTTTTGGACTGACTCGCTTTACTACTAACATCCTACGCACTTTAAATGTGTAGCTACACTACCTTGTGAAACGTTTTTTCTTCACAAAAATCGCTGTAATCCAGAGCTGAGTGAAGCAAACTACCATGCAAGACAGGCTTTCGATACAGTCGCTGAAAAAAAACATTCGTATAGTGATGCTATAAACGACACTTTTAAGTTCAGTGGTATCTTTGACTGTCATTTTGTTGCAATTTTTTGATCTGCCGATGATTATTCCACCGTCGCACTCGTGCCTCCTATGTCTACAATGGATGTCTGGCGTGGTATGACGTAGTGTTATACAACTGTCTATCGTTGTATAAATTCGTTAACACTCACTTATACCACTCGAGACAGTTGTATAACATACAAATAGTTGGCAAAGTTATAAGCAAGAATATAGCGGCACCTATCTCCAGATACGATGTTAAAATTTATTGAATCGGTAGCGGCTTTCGCCACCTTAGTTTTGACCGAACGTTTTTAAAAACTTTGTTATCAGTGAGGAAAACGCCTTTTTTACCTTTTTTATTCTCTGAACGACGATTTTAATTTTTTAAACGTCTGTTAATTCTGGGCAAAACGCGTTCGAACTTTTTCTTTAAATATTAGCATCGAACGTTCCGAAAAACTGCGAACAGAACGCGTTTCGTTAGTTGTGGATGAAAATGGTGGATGAAAATGTAGTGATAATGTGTTGGTTTTATGTCAGAAACTGCATATTCGTACGTATAACCAGGGGGTTTTTCAATGTGCAGTTCTACACAAAACTTTTTCTTTAAATATTAGCATCGGACGTTTGAAAAACTGGGAACAGAAGGTTTTTAGTTAGTTACATTGGCGACCGGCAATAGCGGCACTTGATCATCTGGACGACGGCTTTGCGGAAATCGGCCGAACTGAAGGCGTACATGAACGGGTTCAACCCGGAGTTGACGTAGGTCATCCAGAACGCGGCCGTGTAGAGGTCTTCGGGTACGATGTCCGGGTCGGCGAGGCTGACGTCGAAGACGAAGTGGAACGGGACCCAGCAGACCATGTACGCGAGCACGATGTACGTCAGGGTGATGAACGTCTTACGGCGCTTGTTTCGCGCCTTCGTCTCGCCCTTCTCTTTGTCCTTCGCCCTCTGTTCGGCCGGCACCGGCTTCGAGTTCGCGAGGCCGCGGCCGCGGCCGCCCTGCGACTTTCCGTCGCCGTCTTCGTTCGTTGATCCACGTTCGACGTCTTCACTTCTGATGGCTCCGTTTCAGCGTCCACAGCATCCGGTGCATGGATGTCGTTCTTCACCGACACCCCAGGTTCGTCGTCTTCGTCAGTTCTTCCGCCACGGACGAAGATGCAGCAGAACGCCTTCCTGCACGATTTCCCGGACGAAACGCGACCGATTTTCATTCGTTGATCCAGGTTTGGTGGCCTCGGTCTTGCTGTTTCCGGTGTCTGCGCCGTCGTGGCTTGTTCTCGCTGCGGAAGAGCCGTTCTCCGCCGTCTTCTCATCACCGATCTCGTCGTTAGCTGGACCGTGGTACGTGGTCCTGTCGTCGTCCACGTTGGACGCGGCGTACGTCACCGACTCGGCGGCAACCGTCACGCTTCCTGTCCCTCTAGCTCGCTGTCCGTGCGCAGCGTCGGCGTGCCGGTCTTGAGGCCGAGTCCTGACAGCGTCCACTCTCTCCTCTTCTTCACCACCAGCTCGATTTTTAGCGACGTCGCTTTCTCTGTTGATCCAGGTTTCACGGATCTCTTTACCGGGTTGTCTTCGAGGTTTTCAGCACCATGGCTTGTTCCAGGTTTTGAGTCGGTTCTATCCAGTGATCCAGTTCCCTTAGCCATCATTTCTTGACCTCGGCTACTCTCTTCTCTTCTTCCTTAGCAGCTTGATTCTTAGTGACGTCACTCTCCATCTATGTATCTCTCGTCGTGCTGTAGGATGCAGCTGTAACGCTATCTCGAGATGGTAAACTGATGATTTCTTTGTCTTGAGGCCGAGTCTTGACGCCAAAGAATCGACATAATGGTAAGACATGAAGCCAGGCCTTCTAAATCTGATGGTCGAAGTTGAGAAGTACAAACTGGATGTGGAAAGTTGTAAAAGCTGTAGCCCTATAGGCTGTAAAATCACCACTCGCTTAAGCTTCAGCGCGACTGCGTTTAGATCTTGTGGCCGAGTCTTGATGAGACGGCGTATCTCGTAGTAGACGACGGCGTAGCAGACGATGATGACGATGCACGGCACGTGGTGGCCGACGAACGCCATCGCGACGACGAACTCCGGGTTCTTGTCCGGCAGAAACTTGCAGTCGCGATGCTTGGTTCTCAGCACGCGGTCGCGGATCAGCGGATACAGGACCACTATGGCCGTCGCAACCCTGAAATGACGCGCAGCGTATACGTCAAAATACCAACAACGTTTGTCTACAGCATTTACTATCTAGTTACAGGGGCGTGGCCGGGAATTTCATTTGGGGGGGGGTATAAATTGTGGTGTGTAAGTAAGTAAAAGAAACACGAGCTAAGGCGCACGCTGGCACGATATTGTCCTGGGTCAAAGAGAAAAAAACAACCAGTAACCACAAAAAAAATTTGTAAGGTAGACTGATTTTGGGGGTATATATACCGATATACCCCCCGTCGCTACGCCCCTGCCTAGTTAAGGTTTAGTTCAGTTATATTGTTGTTTTGTTGTTTTCATTTTTTTCCTTCTTGCTACCATGTTATGTTGGTGAATAAAGATCTATGTTTACTGTAATTATTAAGACGGAAATTTAAAAAAAAAACTGCCAACAACAACCCAGTGCATCATTCTAGTTTGACTTTGGGGATATTCGATTAGACGAATCTGGATTCGGATTCAGCGAATGTATTAGGGATGCGCGCTTGTACACGTGTACACGATAAGCTATCGTGTACACGCTTACAAAATTACACGATAAGTGCATCCCTACTAGGTATCCACGCCCGGATTCCTAAATGTCACTGCAAATGTTTTCCATAGGAAGATAGAGGACATGGCGAAGGATTTTGGAGAGTAGGCCTATGTCTGTCTGTCCGCGCTCGCGTATCTCGAAAAAAACATAAGGCAGACTTCACCAAATTTGTCCGTATGTATGGTCGTGGCTTGGTCCTCCTCAATAGGGCGTTGCGATTATTATGTATTTCCGGTTTTGCGGATGACGTTATTTTTTGCATAATGGTCCTATGGCGCGTTACGTGTATTTCGAGGCGGCCATAGTCTATAGAATGCAACAGACGTAACAGCCGAGATTCCAACCAACTTTTGCTCAGCGATAAAGACCATCAAGTACTCATCGTGATCTGCGGACCGGGGGCGAAGTCTGCTATCTACGTATGACTTGTTTCAGTGTAGATCGCGTGCCATGCGCAGTCGGTAAAATGATATAATACCAGCAGGCTTAAGTTATTACAGCTCCTGCAAACATATGCGTCCCTTATGGCATCATACACTAATTGCACGCAACACATTAATCCATCAGCAGGAGCCACACGTGCATATACACAGCGTCTCATAAAAACAATACGAGACAGCAGAATCGCGAGCAAGTATTTTTTAGTTTTAATAACTCTTGACAAAAATGCTGCGAAGTAGGCAATGTCGTACCGAATAATTAGTTACGGTTAGAAATAAAACATCCTTTCATTGCGGCAATGAAAGGATGTTTTATTTCTAACCGTAACTAATTATTCGGTACACGGTGAAACAGGAAATGCGGAAATTACGTATGCCACTGAAATTCTATTATGTTGCTTTGTCAATGGACACACAAAACACGTCGAAATTATTATCACCTGGTCAGAGATTAATAACATCGAACATCGAGGATGCGACAGTTACGGAGAGTTACATCGCACGATCTCATCTCATCTAATGTCGTGGTTTCATGTGCAATTATTGCATGCAACACGCGGCAATAATCGCAGGCTCACTAACATGTTGGAAAGCCTGCAATTATTGCAGCGTGTTGCAAGCAAAAACTGCATGCAGCAATTGCACATGAAACCACGTCATAAACTGCAAGAGTCCGCTGTCATGTTCAGTTCAGTTCAAATGAGATAAGGTGATAATTGCAATGTGAACACGACTTAAGGATGAGCGTACCTACACTTGTATACGTTTTCCTGCTTAGGAAAATCGCACGAAATTTGTGACATAATATTGTAGCTGATCGGAAAACCTTGTTCGTTGTAGTTCCGGTGTACACACACACACACCGGCATAGACGTGTGCACGGCATTATCGGTATCGTGCATGAATATGGTGGCATTGAGGCAATTCGGTGCTAAGAACTGAATAATTGACTAGAGCCGCCGTCATCTGTCGTCTCTTAGAACTACGGACTGTGTGACCTCGTCGGCATGCCGTCCCACGTTCCGGCTCACAACCGTCGGTCGACGCTCCTTTCTAGTTGCTGCATGGAACTCACTGCCAACTGACATTCAATCATCTCCATCCCTACCTGTTTCCGTCAACGTCTAAAAACATTTCTTTTTCGACAATCATTTCCTGATTTTGTATTGTGACTCTACTACTCCTCCGTGGACTTCGTAATAGTTCTGCCATTTTAGCCACATTAAAGAAAATTTGATTGACATTGACATTGACATTGACACTTTGAACGCATTACACGTATTCTGTACAAAGACAGTTACTGACGCTACCTTTATTGTAATTGTATACCTGTAGTGTGTGCGGTATGTTACTTGTTTAATAAAGACACGATGATGACAATGATGACGATCACAACGTGAGATTTTCACGACTTAATGCAAAATTTAGCAATAATTGGATGACTGAACTTCATTGAAGGCAGCCGAGCTAACGTCACAGGTGGGTGTGCTGGCCGTCACTTACTATAATGCTGTTATCGTGACTGAGAACCATCTGCGTGTTCGGGTTTCGTGTACACGTCTATACTAAATTGACCACATACGCATCCCTACGTGACACGAATAGCCGGCTGCAGTCGAAATGAGAAGTTTTGGTCCCTGTACATTGAACAATCGACTTGCCTTAAACCGTTGCCAATATTGTCGATGATTTCGAAAAAAATATATTTTTTTTTAATTATCAACCTCGACTGGTAACTGCACGACCATGCGAGAGTAGTCCGGTTTCAGACTGTGTGACTAGTAACTAATGCAATATATGCTCGTGCCATTGGACATACTTAACTAGAAACCTAAACAGTCGCATCGACTTGCATACCCACGTCAGCAGCGCATTTGATAACCACGCGACCTTGACCTTTTGACCTTTTAACATCGGGCAACTGTCATGCACCGTGTGTCTACCAAGTTTGGCGTTGATAGCTCCAGTCGTTTTTCTTTTAGAGCGTGGACACGCACATGCACAGACACACAAATTCACAGATGCCACTGATCACCCTACCCACGCATCGGCTACCGGACGGTTACATTTTTTGCGCGAGATGTAATATATTCATCTCGTGCTTATGCTACGATGTCAGTGTCCGTATGTCTGTCCGTCTGTCTGTGACGGAAGTGCATTGGCGCATTATAGCTAATTTGGGTTTCAAATTCCGATCCCAATTTACCGCGCATTGCGGTCGCGGTGCATGCGGGCGCGAGGGAAGGGATCATCGCCGGGAAGATGAGGGATTATCTCGCGCTATTCTAGCCACTGCTAGGCCCTCTTGTTAAAGTTCTTGCCTCTTGCTGAGCTCCAAGCAACAAGCAACGTGACATCACTTTGCTGGTGTCATTCATTCTCCTTCGAGATGATTTAAAGCGCTGTAATCCTACACGTCTACAGGCTTTGCTATAGCTTTTTTTGCGCGCCCTGTACAAGTGCTAGCAATATTCATTATTCATGGCATATCACTCGTTAAAAGCAGGCAAAGAGAGATCTATGTATGCTATCTGCCGAGAATATTCTCGTATCAGCGACCATTTGCGTGTTTTTATAGCTTTTAATCCGCATCGGATGCACTAAGCAGCGTGGTTTGTCTGTGTGTCTGCGTATGGGTTAGTCACGACCGTGAGCCCTGCAAAAAAGCTGAACCGATCGAGACACCGTCCGGTGTGTTGACTAGCGACGGCCGTGGATCGACTGTATAGCGACTTGGTTGAAATTTTTAGCGTCGCCGTGAACTGCGCAACTTGCTTTAAGAGTAAAGAACTAAGATTTGTCAACTAATTTAATTTTCGACGCTAATATATACTAGCTTACGTCGCAATCGCTTTAGCTCCAGACTGTCTAGTTTGAGTACAGTGAGCCTCTCTCACTGTATGACAGATTACATAATCCTCTTTATTACAAACTGTGAGAGCAATTGTGCATTCACGCACACGCTGCGATGAGATGGACTGGGATGAGATGGAATGGCCTGCGTGTGTGTGTGTGTGTGTGTGTGTGTGTGTGTGTGTGAAGGCACCATAGAAACAGTACAGATAAATCGGACCCTACCAGACGGCGAGACACATGAGAGCCACCTTCTTCCTGGTGTTGTACTTGCGGTAGTGGTGGCACCACTTGGTCGCCCAGAGACGGTCGACGCAGATGGCGACCAGCGCGTAGACTGAGGCGAGAGTGGCTCCGTAGTCGACGACCACCCAGAGTCCGCACAGGGCGCGCCCGAACGGCCAGTAGCCGACGAGAATGTTCACCGTGTACAGCGTCATCGGAATGATGGAAACGATGAAGTCGGCGACCGCCTGGTTGACGATGAGTATGACGAAGTTCGAGTGCAGCTTCTTCTCGTACTTGTACGACAGGAGAACCAGGAAGTTGGAGACGGCGCTGACGGCGGCAAAGATGAGGAGAATTGTGGACACGGCGATCACCGA
>Ga0209782_1002533_pt1 | contig 10229 bp, 8 predicted proteins | sample WorMetmaBAHAMAS1_FD_187390 | JGI IMG/M metagenome (GOLD analysis project Ga0209782, IMG submission 187390) | Marine gutless worms symbiont microbial communities from Max Planck institute for Marine Microbiology, Germany - Inanidrilus... | ecosystem: Host-associated > Annelida > Digestive system >...
CAGTAACCCTTTCCGCCGCCTATGCAGTCCATCACTTAATCACACATTCACACATGTTCATTTTTCGTTCGTCCTTTCTACAGTTACTCAACATCTTCCAAAAGACAACTGCTGGGGGTAATCGGAACCAGATTTTACAGATCAGATCATGCGATGCTATCGCCATACCAACCGTGTCACTGCAGTGAAGAAAACTCATAAGCACTGATGCTGTTCACTAAGATGAGTCCCGAGAGAAGGGTCGTGATACCATGATACCATGAACACTAGATTTTCAATGTCGGTACATGTACGGGTAGAGTGTACCAATCTCCAGCATATATGATTGAATATATTTACTATGTTTATGAGCAAATAATAAAATTTGTGTCATCGACACTTAAGACAGGCAAAGTAAACTAGCAGTTAGGATAAAAAATATACTCACCAAGGTTTATGTTGGGAATGTTAGTTCTGATAGCAAAGTCGGCGAGTTGAAGGCATTTCGAGTCTGGCTGCATATCAAAATTTAACGAAACAAATCAGGAACACAAAAAATGAGTAGAGACCATACAATGGTAAAGGAGACTAATTAAAGGTTCTCTTGTGCAGCAAGCGGAGGAGGAAAATTTAGGAAACAACTGGCAAACCAGGTTTACTTGGAAAATAGCAATCAAATGGTTGGTAAGGAGGCTAAGTAAATTACCTCTATACTGATGTAACATGCATTGTAATATAGCTGTGTCATAAGTTTTAGAAAGTATTTAATTTTATATATTTGTCAGTGCGAACAACTAGCAAAATGCTACTGACATATAACCAAAAACTCTCCCAGAGACGAAAACAAAAATTTTTGTTATAATACTGAATATCTGTAAGACAGCAGACCTTATCATATCTGTTGGAAAAGTGCAGAAAAAATAAATCAAGAAACTGTTCTAAGGTTTTAATTAAGACAGTATATGGCTTCAGTGGTAATTACAAAAGCAGCTTGTTACCTTGTTTGTAAAATACCATGTTTTCTGTTCTTTGTCAACTTGGTTCACACACACTGATACGATGTTACTCAGAACCTACAGCAGAACATGTGGCAAATTACTGCCAAATGTCATTCTCAAAACCCTGGAAAAAATACATCACATCTTTCCATGAGACAAATAACTGCAAATAATGAAGCATTATATCAGATATAAAAAAACATGGAAAGTCTCCACCTACCTAACTTTAATTATTCATATACATATAAATGCGAGAAGACAAGATGTAGTGAAGCAAATGAAGAGCATTGTGAAAAAGTGAATATTAAAACTGCTTGCCTTCTGGCCATTAAACAGACACATTCGGACGTGACGGCTGACAACTTCGATACCTACAATAAAACAAAATGGTGTTCAAAAACACACTCATTACACATTGTGTATCCACATGTTTGGAAATTTAACCTCACTATAAATGATGCATACAAATTAACCTTTTCCATCCTCCATCTCCATTGTAAGAGCCATTTCCCAGGTATGTCAATTCAGTTTTCTTCAGTTTTTTCTTCCTGGTAGAGAAGCTTTCAGATTAGTGACACATTTTTATGGGACAGATGACACTCCTGCTATACACAAAATGGTCACAGTATTGTAGGGAACAATTTATCTTTTCACTGCATAATATTTTTCTTCGCACGTAGCTGACCCTATTTAGATGTTGAAAGTAAAGATCATCGATCAAATTTGAGGTAATGTGTCAAAAAAAATCCTTTTTTTCAGCTACAGATGCATGTTACGAGATAACATACTATCTGAATTGTTTTCTAAAGAGTACACACTGTAAATTTACAGAATTCATTGGAATAACACTTTCTTGTACAAAATTGGTCAGTGTGACCTCAAATAAGGGCTTTCTGGTAGTAAAAAGGTGCAGCTTGTAGTCCAGAAGATGTAACGATGTGATTACCTTCACTGAGCACAGGTATCTGCTGACAGCATGTAATTGTAATGATCCGCTGTATAGGTACAATGACGGGACGTAACTGAAACCAATTTTCACAAACAGACAGTTGATACAATTTAATAACGAGGACAGATGTAACAATGCTGACATCTTAGTCAAAACTACTGCAAGATAAAGTACCATTCAGTTTCATCACCTCAAACGCAAATAATCTGTGCCATCCACCAAGCAATGAGGCTACTCATGAGTTAGGCCCTATGCACACTGCCAATAGAGGTAAAAAAGATTATAACACATGTAGACAGCCTCTATCTAAACCATTCAAAAAAGCCTTGCAATCATATCCTACCTTATCTGTTGCCTCGTCCAGAAAGAGATCTTTGTATGATAGTGACGAAGCACTAAGTTTCGGAGTAAGATAAAACCGATAGCTGCAGTCTTCTAAAACATACAATTGGAACATCACTCCAGCTAACCTAAAAGGCAGCACAAGCTCCCAAAATGGAGAATACAAAATAAGAACTTTGTCCAAATACTCTGCCATTCCTGTACAAAAAAACCTATTTTTAACACTGGCATGAAACTATATAATGGAATATTTGAACAGAATAATTAATCTATGATTGATTACTCAAAGAAAACACATGTCAGAAGTCTAAAAATGCTGGTAACTTTAATTTAAAAATAACTATCATCACTTTGGTTTGTTGTTCCAGTAACTGCTGTTACATGATGCATAGTACAATGCATCTATCTCACTCATCAAAACTAGATAACAGTCAGAAATAAGAACCAAAACCACAACCATCTCCGTTTAATTTTTAGAAAAATTTGGATTAGATAGTTCTCCCTTTTATGGGCCAAATACCCTTCTAACCAACAATGTCAAAGCACTAAAGAATAAGATGGATGTTAGACCCGCAATATTATACTAGTAACTGGTGATTAAAAATATGCAAACTAACCATTATTAACTGCACAACTACAGATCAACAGATTGACAGACACACTGGATGTCTCAGAATATGAGCCAAAAATTATTAAATGCAAAAACAGAAATTGTGGTACATGCAGAAAATGAAATGAATAATTGGTCAAGTCAGACTAACCGCTTTGTTTAAATTTTGCGAGTGTGGAGTCTCGGAAGCCAGTCGGCAGTGCTCCGAGGGCATGCAGAACGTCACTTATTCCATGTTTCGACTGCACAGAGAATAAGAGTTAACACAGAAGACGAATGCCATAATATTATACTTAGGAAAAACTGCATACAAATTAAAACTTAAGGTAAAAAATGCAATCCCGTAGTTTTTTTGCAATTAGTTAGGTTGATGTCAGTCAGCTCTTGGCCCCAAAGATCATTATGATGTTTTTTGCGAGCCGAATGGCCACCTGTCAACCAATCAGCAGTGTCAAAGCACTAAAAGAAAAGAAAACTAGTAATAAGTATGTAAATATTATATTACTAATAACCTCATGAACTAATATGGTCACGGAAATATTGCGCGCAATTTTAACATAATTAACAAATGACTACAAAAGCAATATTGTAAACAGTTTTTATTCTACCTCTCTGACAGCCTTTTTGATATTGCACCAAAGTTCTTTGCCACTGCAAACAACCGACATTGTCAATCACTTAGTGGATATTCGATTAATAAATCCAAATTTGGATACATAGTGAATCTAGATTCAGATTCACGTGGCAAACTGAATACAACAGTGACGTAGTCATGTCACTGTTGTTTGTTTGCAGCAGTTGTAGCAATAGATGTCTTTCTTAAATCATTTATAATCATTAACACTCATCGCCTATGTCACCGTTGTCACGTTGCAAGTGAAACGGGATTCAAGCAGGACTCACCAAATCCAGATTAAAATTGGTTAACAGAATGCATTTTTTACTGAATCCGGATTGATTCGGATTCACTACGTATCCGAACCCAGATTCGTTAATCAAATATCCTCTAAATGTCTCATTAATACAACGTACAAAATGGCTATCAAAATGTCAGATATATGTGATTTGCCATCATTTAAAACACATGAACATTTTTAAAAGGTACTTAGTTACACAGTAATAGCACAGATAGCGTAAGTTAGCAGTGGTAAGACTCACTCAAGCAAAGGCAAGCAAATCATTCCATCAGTATGCCATGAACTCAGTTACATGCAGTCACTACACATCATCCCTTGTGGCTATAGTTTGCCATCAATACCTAACAACTAAACTGTGATGATTACACAACTCACGTCCTCGGGCTGCCGAAAGATGCTGATGGTGTGCGAGTTCTTTTTGCATCATCATCATCTGGCTCTTGCTCTTCCTCCGTCTCTTCCTCATCCTCCTCCTCATCCTCCTCTTCCTCTTCTTCTTCTTCCTCCTCCTCCTCCTCCTCCTCTTCACTTTCTTCTGCCTCGGCAGTCTTGACTTGCTGCAAAAAGTGACGAGCAAAAGCTTCACAGAATCTGTCTCGAAAAGCAAACAAGGACAACACTACTGGACAACATGCGGTTGGTTGGTTGATTGGTTAATTGGTTGGTTGGTTGGTTGGTTGGTTGGTTGGTTGAGGTTTAACGGCACTTTTAACACGATTTAGGCCTTTAAGGTAGACAATATTTTAAATATTAAAGACTTAAATAGAGATCAATTCTTGGAGTAAGGTATAGACATGCTCTCACAAGTTTGAATGAAAGCTCTAATTTGGGGATTCCCGACCAGGGTAAATTTTGGGGCATGGGTACACGATTAGTCATGACTGCTTTCTTTAATAATCATAAAAAAACAACCACAATAATCATTTCAGAAACTGGATGATACTATCATACATGTCATATATTACTAAGAAAATTCATGCAAAAGGATGAAGTCATGTTATCTGAGAAACCAGACAATCACAGAATTGTTACAAAATGTTACCAAATATTACCCACCTCCAACTACATCTTTTTTTCACCAAAAGATTGAGAATATGGTAAGCGGCAAACTTCTTACAAATTAGATGGCCTGACTCTCTCTCACCCAATCAACAGTGTCAAAGTACTAAAAGGACTCAAAGGACTGACCCTAATGATCGAGTGGTTTCTTTATCTATCAGCGGACTCCCAATTTAATAGATGATGGTCCAGTTGTATCGGCTTATCAACACCTGTACCACTGAAACCAAATGTTGCATACTATACGCTACCAACAACAACAACTATTTACAGCCCTTTATCTGAGACTACCCGGGTGAGCCGATACCAGAAGAAACATTTACCCACTCACACCTACCATGATCATCAACCATCCTTTATTAGCTTCCTCCATCTAGTATGATTCATTGCATCCTCACTGTTCAATCTGCATGTTTGACAGTCTTTTTGCACAACCTCACTCCAAGTCCAGTTTGGTCTCACCTGGGTCTGGAACTCTCTACTTCATATTCCAAAACAAGTGACCTTAATGATCGTGATTTTATTATTAGAAATATTTATAGAGACTTATATTGACATTCAAACCATTGAATTATATGTTCTATTTTACTCTTGATCATAGCTAGCTCTATATTGTTAATCATGAACTTTATTTTTTATGTTTCTGTAATGGGTTGCGCTTGTCAACTTCTAATAAAGAAAATGATGATGATGATGATGATGATAATGATGTATTTATTCATCAAATATTTATCTTCTTTTTGCAACACATGTAGTAGTACTAAGATTACATCATCTATTCCTAGCCTTTCTCTCGTCTCTTTACTTGGAGCTCTATCTTTTACCTTAACATCACACATCCATCCGATCATTCTCATCTCTGCTCACTGAACTGCCATCTCAATTGCTACCAAATATTGCAAAAACTTTTCTTTATATTTACAACTGTTTAAAAGTCTGTGAAACCAACCTCAAGGAAGTTACTTGGCACAAGTCCTTTATTTCCACAGGAATTTACAGCTGTCATCCAGCCATCATCCCTAATATACACACCGTCACATTATACCATTATGTATCACATTATGGTGCCGGTATTAAATTTCATACGTTAAATGTACATTAAATAGCAAATGTTTTATAGACTTAAATGCACAGAATCGGTGTACAATTATAATATGAAAGGTAGAAGATAAAGAAAGTTAATCTTCATCCAACTCTTTAGCAAGCAATGATGAAAATCATTGAAGTATTTGTTTAAACAGCCTCTTTTTAGAGAGTTTTTATGGAGAATAATCGTATATTGTATGTGTATGATAAGCAAATAAAAACAGAGATATCAACTCTTTTCCACCACGTTTGTACTTTAATTCTGATAGACATATCTGAATGCGGCGCTGGATGTCATACGATACATGTATTTGCATAATATTTATGAACACTAGCACTACACTTCTGCACTAGTTCAGACTAGTTACAGGCTACAACTTATTAATAATAACAAATTTACAACAAAATGTCACCACAAAATTAAACAATGTTTGAAAACTGAACTATAAAAAATGTTCAAATTACCGTGTTGATACAACAGTCAAAATTTCTCCTTTACAAAATGTCAAGTCCCCATCCTCCTGTCCCTCAAAATCTTGTAGTGTGACAAATTTTTTCTTTGGTGCCTAACACATATTTATATTTATATACACAGTACCAAATTGTTATTGATAATATAGTTGCATTACAAATATAGTAAATATTATTAAATTGTTCGTAATAATAAGTTAAAAACACACACATAAGTACGTATAAACAAACATAATATCATAACAATCAGTATTCATAAGTGCAAAAACAAATATGATTATTTTTTTCTGGTTCTAGATCCACATAATACCAAACAACTGTTTTCTGCCCAAAGGACTGCAATTCATTGAAATTAAACCAAAATTTATCTAGAGAGTTTTAGTAATCTTACAGACTGAACGACAGTACAACATACTGAGGCAACAACATAACCTTCTTCGTGGATGTTAGAGGCCCACATGAGGTCCAGGAAATGGGGGCCTGCGGGTTTCCTGATAAAATGGGTACAAACATTACAGAAGATCTATGACAGTGAGGGGTTACTGTTGCAGGCAAACCATGGGGCTGAGATAAGCTAGAAACGTGAAGCCTTGTAAGTAAGTAAGTAAGTTTTATTACCTTGTCAGTAGCCTCAAATGACCTTTCTACAGAGTGCACAACTCTGCATGTACTCCAGTCTATGGTCTACATTACAGTCACACTGGGTGCCATGAACTGTGCGCTGTCTAAAACAAACAATAACGTGGCTAAATTGTACTGGTGTTAGACGAATGGATGTAGGACAGTCAGTCCATTCCGGTGTTAATGCTGATCTGGATGCAACGTTACGGCAGTGATCAATCAACGAGACAATACATACTCCACACATCTCTGTGCTTGTACAGGTAGATATGCATTGCCATCAACTGTAAACTTTTCAAAGTTATCTGTATTTAGATCTAGTATTGCCAAAGTAGACTTTTCGAGTTTTCTTATTTGTAATGTTGATTGATTGTGAAGTGCATTGCGGTCATATCATCCTTCTTTTTCGGGCAGCTGTCAGTGTCCTTTCTTGGACCTTGCTGTCCTGCTCCACTATATTGCATTGCTGTACATGACTGTTTGATGTTGACTGAACAAATAAATGATGATGATGATAGTACCACTGTAGACGAAGAATATTTTTCACCTGCACTGAGGGACTTTGTTCATCCTCCTCTTCCTCTTCCTCCTCCTCCTCACCCTCCTCCTCATCCTCATCCTCATCCTCATCCTCCTCCTCCTCTTCTTCTTCTTCTTCTTCTCCACTATTACAGTACACATAAACACAACAGGTGACCTGTGTGGCGTAAAGTAGAGCGTTTGCTCGCGACCCAAAAGGTCGTCGAGGGTTCGAATCTTGGCCAGTCCACTTCCAGGTAACAGCCTTGGGCAAGCTGCTCAGACGCATGTGCCTCCATCATCAAGCAATATAATTTGGTATCAGCCTACGGGCAGTGACACTCTTTAGCTGGGAAGGTAACTGCAGGCCTGGCAAAAAGTAATGGCAGCCTACCACCGGGTGGATGGCTTAAAGTCACCTGCGGGCTGACTGCCTGTACACTGGGAAACGCTCGGAAATGAGTATGGGAAAACTTTACTTTTTTAACACAAGAAAGCTCACAAAAGGTAAGGAACTCAAGCAAGGCCGGGTGCTCATCTCCTGTCCTTAGGTCATCAAGCCTATGGATATATAACAGAGTTAGTACTGCATGGCTGGTGCAATGCCAGATTTATGGTCTATGGACTCGCACAGATAATGAGGTCTACTGCCTAACAGCTCATCCCCTTTACTGTGCTTTTGAGCCAGCTAGGCTTGAACCCAATTAAGGAAGCACACGACCAATATTGGATGAGTGGTCGGCTCAGTTGACAGCCAGCACCTTCAACCAACCAGATTATAATAATCTATTATAAGTACGCTGGGATCACAGGCCTTAACAGTTACGAAAAACTCGGTTTCTTCTCTAGCAGTGGCCAGAATTATTGTCAGTACTTGCTGCACCTACACACGGAGGGATGGCCAGGCTGAGTTGGCCTGGATGGCTGATTACATAGAGAGGTGGTTTCCCTGCCCAAAGATGGTCACCCATCCCAGTACTAACCAGTCCCGACGTAGAGTAACTCTGTTGATCGAGGCCAGAGCACTACCACTAAGTCACACTGTCACTCATTCGTAACAGACACACTACAAATCAATCATATGCTGAGATTAACTTGTTCAGCATCACAGCAGGGACTACACGAGGATTTAGAGCCAGTGAAGACTGCTCAACACATTACCTCAGTTCATCATTCTCATCAGTTTCAGCATCTTCTTCTTCTTCATCTTCTTCATCTTCTTCTGCCTCTTCATCATCTTCCTCCACACACTCCTCTTCTGAAACACATCAACTAATGTCTAAAAGCATTAAAGCTGATCGATCGCTTATGCGCGACACGTTGAACGCCCCCTGATTACTGACAGCAGACAATTCCAGTGGACTGGTAATAGTCATTCGCATTTACCACTGGCTGAACTCGGCAAACCGAGTCCTAATATCGACCTGCTCTGCACCACTGGTTCAAACACGAGAGTGTAAACAATTTTCACTGTTTGACCTTGACCATTGACATACGACCTTGACCTACAATCCCAGGTTAGCCAAGGTCAAGGTCAACCCTCATGCCAAAAATCAAGATCAAAGGTCAAATGGTTCAAACAGGTGAGTGCCCACAGACAAACAGACACATGCACATGGACGCTACCAAACGTATTATTGCCCTGCTACGTGGTCGATAAAATTACTGAACCAAACAGCCTGTGTTTAGACAACACCACCAGTTAACAGCAACATTGCAACGGTAACAGTAACTGGGCAAATACTTTATTGCAGCCTGGCCCTACTAGAATGCCGAGGGTGCATCACAGAGCAAATCAGATATACATCATATACAGACTCAAACAAGTATGTTTGTACACTGTGTCTCAAAAAAACGACAATGACGTTCTACGCTATAACTTCAATGCACATCAACCGATTTTGATAATATTTGGCAGAGATATTGCTGAATGAATATGCTACTAAATGGTAATTTGTTATCCCACCTCTCCTAACTAATGTCTCTGCACTACCTTGGGAATCAATAACCCAGAAAATGGGTCTTTTTAGTAATGCTCAAAAATGACACTGGTTTGGTTTGCTATATCTTCAACACTCATCGACCAATTTTGATAATATTTTGTACACAATAAGATCATACTATATATACAGTAGCCTATGCAAATAATTATTTCTCGGACTTGCCATTTTTGTGTAACACCAGTTCGTCAACAAGATCGGTGCAGGCGTCGCGTCATCTGCACTGCCGGGACGACGGTCGACCAACCAGTAACCCTTGGTGATTGCAACAACTTGTAGACACTGCTGACATTTTACCTTTTTCTGGGAAACTCTCTGACTAAATGCCGAGCATTGTAGCCTTTTCAACTCAAACAAATATTTAATCAGAATCTTATCTTCTTTAGTAAATGGCATGTGACGTTGAAAATGTGTCATTTCTGCCTTTGCAATTTCGCAGCCAATTAAGGACGTAATACCAAACGGACATGATAAATTAAATAGGCTTATGATAGTGCAAGCTCTGTAGCTATTTTCTGCAAAAAAATTATTAAAATTGGTTGATGAATGTGGAAGATATAGCAAGCAAAATCAGTGTTATTTTCGGTATACAACATGACTGAAAAGACCAAATTTCTGGGTTCATGTTTCCCCAGGTAGTGCAGAGACACTAGCAAGGGTAGGTGGGATAACAAATCA
>Ga0209782_1002534_pt1 | contig 10227 bp, 7 predicted proteins | sample WorMetmaBAHAMAS1_FD_187390 | JGI IMG/M metagenome (GOLD analysis project Ga0209782, IMG submission 187390) | Marine gutless worms symbiont microbial communities from Max Planck institute for Marine Microbiology, Germany - Inanidrilus... | ecosystem: Host-associated > Annelida > Digestive system >...
ACACAAACCTCCTCCCTCCAGTGGCAGGTTGTGTGATCCAGCCTTGAGCTGCTTCTAGTTCTATTAAATATGGATTACTTTTCACGTAAATAACAAGTATCTATAGTAATTTGGTATAGTTGCACATTACCTTTGCACACACATCATTTCAATTATCTGGAGTTATTTTACCACATTTTGTTGAATCACCCTCTGAAGTAACTTGGGAGGTGAACAGTGCAGAATGCACTCATCTGTAGGTACATTGCAATAGACTGGCACATGTACCACTCAAACATGCCCATTTCTGTAGAGGGGTCTGGATTCTGTCTAATACAAGGTTTCTTGGGCCTTCACAAGTCTGCAATCCAAAATATATCTTGATCGGTTCTGCTGTTTTTACACAACCCACCTGTGTGATATAACATCTATGCTCTGTGCAGTTTATTGCGAAGGGTGACATCTATATGTTGTGGCTGGTGATGTGGCCCAAAAAGAAAGTTACAACGTAGTTGATGATGCTGCTATTCTGAAGACGATGGTGTGAGAGTTAGTCACTAGTCGCTAGTTGGTGCTGGCCTGTTGCTGATGTCTGTCTGGCCTGTAGATCGACTGTTGCCAGTTTGTTGATTTTAATTGCCGATGTTTGCATATGTTGTTGATGATGTGTTGCTGAAGGAATGCATCATCAAGGGATATTTCGTATTCCAGGTGCCCAGGCCGACATTAATGCGTACAAGCTGCAGTTTGAACGAGGTTTATATTTACTTCTGTCATTGTTATTGCCATTCACCAGGTGTCGCTACTGTCACACGCCACCACTGTGGCACGCTGCCTGCACATCTATGTCTACAACAACAATGACAACACGTGACAGAGGGGACCGCTATGGCCCCATAAAATGGGCCAATGACAGTATTACATGTGTAGTCGGTGTAGTCACACTACTACTTGTCAGCTTTTGTTGTACTAGGGTGCCTAACTGACATGCCTTTCCAGTGATTATGATAAAGCCAAATGGCTCAACATATGCCAAACTTTGAAGATGTCATCCAGATGATCATACAAAAGTTTTAAAAATAGTTGAACATAAATGCTTCCTCTTCCCCCCCCCCAACACAAAAATGCATTTGAGCTCTGATGTTTTTCTGTTGGGCAACTGAAGTCATATGTGTGTGATATTCTAAGGTGAGGATCCTCTGGATGGAAAATTGGGTAACGATGACATAAACTCGGTTGCTGGACTGCTAAAGCTCTATTTCCGTGAGCTGAAGGAGCCACTGTTTCCGACGTCGCTGTTTGATCAGCTCGTTGCTTGTTCACAGAGATTTAACATTAATGGTTAGTCATGCGTTTTGTTTTGTTATCGCTTTATTGGCACACCCTGTAGATTGTTAACTTGGTTCAGCCATAGCAGATTGAAATAAAATGGAAAAAAACAGTTAAATTATCCAAAGTGATAATAGTTATCGTGTGTGATCAGTGACATCAAAAGCTGCTTTCCTCTGCTGTAGAATAGATTCCGTCATGTGTGTATAAGAGTGCAGTTTCAGTGGAATAATGACTTGTGTATGCTGGCGGAGACGGATTAAAGATTTGCTTGAAAAATTGAACTTTAAAGTTTAAACAGCTGTATCCCTTACTTGTACCAATTGTTTCAATCAAATTGCCCACATCGAACCTGGCTTTGACATGTGTATAAACGTGTGAATGTGTTTGTGTATGCACAGTTAAGTAGGTAAATATAATTTGTAAAAGCATAGAATAGTCAGCCAAATCTGAGACACAAGAGCCGAGTCTGAAATGATGATGGTTGTGGTGTTGATGTGAAAGCAGACCAGGAGACGGCGTGGAGAGAGGAGTTAGTGTCTATCTTGTCCAACATTCCACAGTCTGTCCGCGTTGTGATGAGATATCTATTTGCCTTCCTCAACCAGTAAGTAATCAGGTCTATACATATGTCACACAGTGTTGGCTTCTGTGCCCACATCATCAACACTGCTAGATGCTGTCTATTGATACGTATGTCACACGTCGTGGCGAGGCCTGTCTATCTGTTGTTCACGACCGTGAGTGCTGCAGAAACAGCTGAATGCGTTGCAATACAATATACAGGTAGATTTGTGTGTGTTCAAGTAATCATGTATCAGATGGGGTTCGTATGGGCGCCACCTGGCGAATATGATTAAACAACCCATGCTCAACAGTGATCCGGGCTGTCACTATCACTGTATTGTGCAGAGGGTCAAAACGGAATGCAGGAAAGTTGGATGAGACAAAACAAACATACAACACATGATCACTATATGTGGTCAGTCAATAAATAGCAGGAAGATATTCTTATAGCAGGGTTTTGCTGCCTGTATTGCCCTTGTTGATGGCAACTGATGTGTTCAGATTAAGACACTGTAGTTGTCCTGGACAGTGGCATTAATTGTGCCATTTCTATGACGCAATGCAGGTTTTCAGTCAGGCTTTGTTGGTTTGTGATCCTCTGTTGTCTAAATACCGTTGAATGTTGAATTTGACTGGTTGTGAGTTACGTTCATTGCTTTGATGTCACAGAAATGGCATCAATCCCATATAACTTTGTACCACTTACCTCCAAAGGTTTTCTTCCAGTAAACGTGGATGAAAAAGGAGCAAGGATAACAGGCTTACCCGGGGTTAGTTGGAAAATGCACTTGTTACAGTGGAGATGGAGCAGGTAGTCTAAATTAAATCTGATTATGTGACTGAACTGAAATTTGATTACCAACAAAATTGAAATGCCACCTTTTTTGTTTTTTTAATGTCATTTTTAGTGCCAATTGCCATCGCAATGTGTTTTAGTGTGTCGGAGATGAGTGATGAAAACATGATGGACGCATCAAACCTTGCAATCTGTTTTGGTCCGACACTGATGCCCGTTCCCGATGATCAAGACCAAGTCTTCTGTCAGACTTACGTCAACGAACTGATCAAAAACATCATCGTCCACTACGAAACTGTATTTCCATTTGACGGTGGCGTTGTCTATGAGAGATTTATTGTGCCTGGTGAAGGGTATGTCTTAGTAACCACTAAAAGCTAACTAGTATACTAGAGCTCCATATTTTGTCTGCCATATGCTTATGTCGCTTTGTTTTGGGCTGAGCAGCCGATTAGAGAGCGAAATGGCCAATTTTCAGACCCACAAAGATTCACAGATCATGTTGTCTTAACACAAGAACAAAGTGCATACTGATTTGTGTGGAAACATCTTAGCCTGATGACATCCATCGATTGTCTGCCAGCATTTGAGCTGTTCATTATCTGCCCTCTTTTTCACGTAGGAGCATTTGAGCACAACGGGTGACCCAATAGTTGGTTCTTGGACAACAAGATTGATTGAAATATGACAGTGATTTTGCTAGTACATTGCAGTTTAGTTCTCTCCCACTCTATGATGGCCAGAGAAACAGTCTAGTCACTGTACAGAGTACGTGCTATACTATCCTTCTAACTCGAGGCCTATGAGACAGAGATGAGCACAACATTCATCCTTTTGTAGCGGCTGTAATAGAGTAATGATAATAATTATATTGTCACTTGTCAGACAACATGTCTGAAAAAAAAATTAACGACATCTGGTAAGATGAGTAGTACGGCGGCCACCTGTGCTGATAGATGAAGCTTGTTGTTGTTGTTGATGTAATTGTAGTGAGAAGGACTACACTGACGCTATGTCAGATGACGAAGGCTTGCTGAGTCTGGGCAGCGTCAGCGAGGAAACAGAAGGTCTGTTAAGATGCATCGTTGTTAATTATAACAAAATAATACGATGTGATGAGATACAGAACTACTGTAGCTGTGGAAGCTGGTTGTCCCAGGTTCTTGGGGAAAATGACAATTAAATGCAGCTTTTTTGGCGGTAAAACGGTGGAAAAGCGACCTGTTCTCAAATTACTTTGAGCAGTCTTGTTGTTATTGATCACACATTTAACACTGGTTTATACAGAGATTGCGGTTGGACAAGAGTTGCTTGCGGAGTCTGAAGGTCGCGTGGCAATGGCACAGTTTGACTTCGAGGGGAGAACACGCCGAGAACTAACGTTCAAGAAGGGTGACATAATAACACTATTTCATCGCAAGTCAGTCGACTGGTGGGAAGGTTCGCTGAATGGAAAGACTGGCCTTGTTCCGGACAAATATCTGAAGATAATACCTTCCAGCAAGAGATCTCGGTAATTGAGTTATCCGTACTTGACTTATGCTGTCAGTTTATATTACGGACATTAGAACATAAAATAAAGCTGTAGAGTAATGAGATGTGTTAAATGATATGAATACAACAAAAATTAACATAACATAGTTGAACTGTCACATTATTGGTATATTATAAGGTGTTGTTGCTTATTTTGCAGAGCAGTACTGTAGTTGAGTTCTGTGCTTCATTTTTGCACTCATTTAAGAGCATTTTGTTGAAATTTTAAAGTGTCTTTTTATCTAAGTTTGGCATTGCCAAGTATAATATTCCATTGATATCCGGCGGTTATCCTGGCATATTGGGAGGACACTTTCTAACCTAAGTGAAAACCTGTTATGGTTACTGGTAAACTTGGGTTAACCACTTTCCACTATGATCTTCATATTCGTATGTTAGGGACCTGTTCACAATCTCTGAGACATGATGAACTTATTTATGTTGTCTTAAACGCTGTTTTACTATGTATTTCTTGGACACCCCACTGTTTGTCCATGCTACAGCTGTCATCGATGCTGTCAGGATATCTGTACATTGCATGTCCAAACCAGCTCAGTTTATTCGTGATCGTTGTAGATGACAGTAACATGATTGTCTGTGTTTGTTGTGAAATGCAGCAATACCGGTGCTCGTAGTCGGGGGCTTAAACTGGACGATGGACTTCGCAAGTCGACGGAATGTTTAGCGAGCCTTTCACCGGACTCATGTCTGACTCCGGGGTCACTGGATCGGGCCACGTCTCAGCCAAACCTTCTTGCTCTCAGCCCCGATGATCCGGTCTCAGCAAGCCCGAGAAGTGTGCGTCGAGGCAAATCCCCGAACAGACGTCGTGTGGCTAAGTTTGCAGACAGCGTCGTCAAGACATCGAATGACGTGGTCACAGTTGCGGTTCCAAGTTCTACTGCTGGGTCTGGTAGTGATCCAGGTGGTAAGTCTCCGAGAAGAAAGCATGCTGCAAATGGTCACAGCAGCAGCAGACCCACAGACAGACCAGCAGAAGTTGGTAAAGAAGATGGCAGTCACGAAGCATCTGGAAACAAAGATACGGCAACTGATAAGCTGGCGGTAATTGATCATACCCTGGCAAAGGTGATGTCGAGCTTGAAAACACTTGACGAGATGGAACAAAGCACGGGCACTCAAGAAAACGTCGGAGGAGTTAAGAACGTGACGGATGAAGATGGTCAAAAGCCGACAACCGCTGTCACGGAGACGGTTCCAATCGTTGTCAAGACATCGTCGGCACGTGAAGACCGCCCGGATGAGGCATCTTCCTTAGGGAGCTTCAGTCGAGGGAGCACGCAGAAAGCTGCAACTTTGCCAAAGGATGGCAGCGTGGAAAAAGTTCCGGCAGACGTTGAATCACAGATGAAACATTCCGAATCTTCTCATTTTGACGCATCACTTGAAGGTCGCCGTCAGTCTCCTAGGTCAAGTCTTTCCAGGTCCGATTCGGCACCACACAGAAAAGGAGATTCTGGATCTGCAGCAAACGTTGGGCAGTCACGATTTGAGGCATCCAGTCGTGCGATCCCAGCCGCTACTCCAGTTGTGCCTAGCAACGTACCTAGTGGTGCACCCGCCGTACCTCCCAAACCATCCAGGAAACCTACTGTCTTTGGCTCTCCGAAAACCTCCAGACCGTCTACCGATGGGAAGGCTGGAGTAGTAAGTGGTAAACTGGTGAAGAAATAGCATTGGATTCATAAACTCTGTATAGCATCAGCCTTATAGTAGCTAAAGAAATGCTGCACAGTGGACCTGGACTGTTCTGTAGACTGGATATTGTATTAACTGAGGTTTTTGGCTTTTCTAGGTTTTGTTAATTGCATTTGTATTTGCGTTTTTTTTTGCATTTTGTATTTTGTAGTTGCTGATAGCTACTATGATTACTTCTGACCAGTACGAGAAAATAGTATGCCATCTATAATCATTAACATTGATTGCTAATCTTCTTCATGCAGTTCCAGCACAGTTCATCCCAGGGTATTTGATTGGCTGACTTTGGTCCCGATACCAGCTGAAAGTATTTTTCAGTGGACCAAACACAATGTGGGGCTTTTGTATGTAGGTATCATGTTGATCAATATGTGATTTGTGCATGAGTCTTGTGCTGTTTGCTAATTTTCTTGATGGTTGTTTTGGAGTCTTTTTGTACATATGCTGTGATAGATAAGCATGTGATTCTGATCATGTACAATAAGTGTCACTTGTGATAAATAAGCAACTAGCAGCAAATCTTGTTGTCTGCTTTCAGATTTCTAATGATACGTTTACATCTACAATATACCTATCTTTAATTAATATTGCTTATTGCAACTTTTTGGAGAGGGCTGAGTTTTCATGCCTCCAAAGTTGCGGTATTATGAGAAGCTTATTTTTTCCCATTACTTATTACTAGCACAATGTTTCATCCATTAGCTGAAGTGCCGTAATTTTTAGTACATGATGTTGATAAGTTTATAGTTATTTTGGCTGTCAATATTGTGATGTGATAGATAAATTATAGCATACTGTAATTGGTGTTATTTAAGTTGAATGATGTAACATAACTGAAATAACAGTGTGTGCATGCATTCTTATGCCACTTGTGTGTATATTAGTCTGGCTGTATTGCTATGCAATGCAGGGTTTGTCATTGCTGCATGTGGCATAATATTCATGTGCTGTTGGACGTATGCCATATCTTGCCTTGCTGCCAGGTTACCGAGGCTTGTGGCCTGGCTACTATAGGTGGATTCTAGCAGGCTGTAAAAGGTGATATTTGTATATTTGGTCTTTATGGGTTTACTGCCCCATGCTGGTGCCAGGGAATAATGCACTCTAGAAATATTGTCGATTTTGGCACTGCTAGATTGTGTGTGTGTGTGTATTTACCTTATCACTTGCTTTTTTTGCTTTTTGTAACTTGCATCCTTTTCTCTTGCTTTATGTTTTCCTTTCTTATTTATTTATCCTTTATCTTTCCCTTTGAAAATAGCCCTGCACCATTTCTCGGCCAGATGTCATAAGAGGTGACTAAAACTGGGTTATAATTTTCTTGGTTAATTAAGAGACTGGCTGGGAAGAGTATCCCTGAATGACCTGCTATGTGTCGATTGGGACACTAAACCAATTGTGCTGGAGTAAATAAATTTGCTAGTGGTTGCGTGTCGTCCATGTGTGCAGTGGTTTATAGATTACTTGCCCACTAGACCTGCTTTCTAGTAACCTGCGCAAATTTCGTCACAGTGTACTGTGTGAAGAAACCTCCTAATTTGACGACATGGAAGTTGTGAAAGTCTGGTTTGGCTTGATCCAATTCAAAGAGCTTGCAATTTGATGCATCCTCATGTTGATTGTAATTGGATACTGCAGATAATTATGGATTTGCATGGGCTGTAAATTGAGTCAGCATGTCATAAGTCATTTTAGAGGAATATGCTTACCAACTAACTTTTTTTTGTGTCATTAACTTAGAGCTAAAGAAAAATATTTTAGATGAAAAAAAACAAACCACATTTTGCACAATAGTTATTGCCTTGCTGTTGTTATTGTACATTTGTTGCCTTGTAATTATAAAGTGCCTACAACACCTTAACATCCGAAATCATCGACAGTTGGCCTTATAATTAATTATTGTAGATGCTGTTATTATTATGATATTGCAAATGTCATTTTGTTGCCATTGTTTCATGTGCTTGATTAAGAATTTTGCAGCCGTTGCAAGTGTTCATGTGTAACGAGGAACTGCAGTGGAACTTGTTATGTTTTGGTGTTTGTGGGACTAACAGGCTGAAAACTCTTTGTTTCAGCTCAATGCTGCAGTTGGACTGGAAAATGCACATTTTTTGTTGACAGTGTATCGCTAGACACGTTGGCCATTTTATGTAATTGTGCTGTATAAATATAGCATATATTTACTTACTTAGCAGTAGTTATTTCAGACATCGACTTATTATTTCCGTCTTTTTCTCGTTAGGTACTGGCATCGGAGAGCCAGCGTGAAGGCAGCAGGACCACTTCTGTCAGCAGTCTGTACTTGATGGGTCAAGAATAGATGAGTGGCTAATGAGTGATTTGCCTGGTTGGGGTCCAGGGCGAGGCTATGGGGGGGGGTTGGGGTTGAAGCACCCCACTTGCCTTCAGGGCCACCGGTTGGCTTTGCGCATAATTGATGAGAAATTATTGGGTAACCCCAGTACACTCAGTCATCAGCTAGTACTAAACTCTTGGTAGTTGTCAGAATGCACTAAAATCTACATATTTGAACGTCGTATTTCAACAATTAGATCCCTCTACTGGGGGGGAGGGTCGTAGGTGCTCTTCTCAGACCCAACTCCATAACCCTCCATCACTACAGAAGCTCTGGCTTCACCCCTATTGGGGTTAGTGCTTTGATGCTGTTGGGTAGGTGACAGGAAGGGCATTTTGTGCCACATTTCCAAAGGTTCTTTTCTGTAATGTGTTGAGAAATATAGGTATTGAAGAACTGCAGCTAACCCAGGTTCACGTGGAAAATGGCATTTAAAACGAAAGTGGTAATGGCGATTGTCTTATACGTCCTGTATTGTTGCCTTTGATTATTTGCATTTTTGACGTCCCGCTTGACACAGAACAGGTCCCTGAAATGATGTATTTTGTGTCAAGCAGAACGTAGAGGCTTAACTCAATCAATCAGTTGTATGTCTCCGCAAGCGCTGTAAATAGCATTTGTACACATATACCGTATAGCAAAATCTCGGTTTTAATGTTTCAGGTTTTTTTGTTGCGCATTAGTTCATTGCCTCCTTGTAATGTCTGGTCAAGTAGTTGTATCTTGTTAGTTGTGTTGTTGTTGTTGATCATTGATGTTGACGAGTGGATTGTTGAGAAATATGATGTTGTCGAACTGACTCACCTGTGCAGAGGCGGTTCTAGCACCTCCACCTTAGGGCAGTGAGGGGGGCCATGGGTCTACAAAGGGGGCTAGTCACTGGAAAAATTTTGTTGTGATCATTCATTCAAATAAATATGCATTTTTTGACATGAAACCAACAGTATAATCACTAATTCTTTTTATTTCAGATGCCCAGTTACACTCAACAATTTTTTTTTTTTGGGGGGGGGCAGACCTCTGACTGTGGGGCCGTGGCCCCCTAGCCCTCCTTAAAACTGCCCCTGTGTATTGTGCTGTAGGCAATCAGTGCTGTAGTGCGTATTTTTGTACATTGTAGATATGAGGCTTCTTGCAGTAAGATTGGCAGCACTGTACTGCGATTACTGTCGTTGTACAGCCGCCGTTGAAATGATTTATCTACTGTTAGTTTAACTTCTTTCTGTTTTGGGTTTTTTGTTACGCTTGTTGTTTTCAACGTTATTTGAAGTGTGATTTCATTCATTCTACGCTGATTTCTTCTCCGTTGCTGTTTAGAAGTTTGCACAGGGATCAGAGGGTCCAGATGCATGATTTTGAATATTTGAATGTGAATTTTCCATTTTCTTATGGTTCAGAACAGCAGTTTATTGCGCTATGCCCATTTAATTCACTTTTCCTTAACCAATGAGTTGGTTCAAGATTATGCCGCCCGCTCTATGGTAGGGGGCCATGAAGAGATGTTGCGTTCTGTCTGTCCGTCCGTGTGTTTGTCTGTCCCATATTTTTATTGTCCCATTTGCTAGATGGCGGTATGCGTGCATCGCCGTTTGAAACATATTTGATAGAGGGCAGCATGGTTGGCTATGCTGGGATCCAAATGCTATCAGCGGAGAGGGGCATATCGTTTCACCACACGATATCTTGTTTGTTACGCCACTTTCGGTCGTCGCAACAGTTGCTGAACTCTTGTGTTTACATCTGTTAGATGACAGTACATGTGGTAACTGGAGCTTTCGCAGCGTGCCTTTAGTTATTCACACAGGGCTACTTGCTGTAATTTACACGTATAAATACACTGTGTCTCAAAAAAAACGACAATGACGTTCTACGCTATAACTTCAATGCACATCAACCGATTTTGATAATTTTTGGCAGAGATATTGCTGAATGAATATGCTATTAAACG
>Ga0209782_1002535_pt1 | contig 10224 bp, 10 predicted proteins | sample WorMetmaBAHAMAS1_FD_187390 | JGI IMG/M metagenome (GOLD analysis project Ga0209782, IMG submission 187390) | Marine gutless worms symbiont microbial communities from Max Planck institute for Marine Microbiology, Germany - Inanidrilus... | ecosystem: Host-associated > Annelida > Digestive system...
CCCCGCGCCCTCGCCCCGCCCCTAACCTACCTACTGTAACACTCCAGGCATCAAAGGAAACCTACCTTCTGTCACATAATCGTTGGTGTCGTTGTCGATGTCGGTATCGGTCCCATGGAATTGAAGCTTTATTGCACGCAACACACATCCATAAAGATGAATTGTCGTCAAATTTCGGCCGAGTCGTGGCGTAATTATGACTTTTTACCCCACTTTAACTCAAAAACTACTTAACTGATATTCACCAACTTTTACACGATGTAGTGCTGCTATTAATGCGTTCATATATATGTATATATATGACAATATGGCATTCCATTTTGGAAAGTCAAGAGCAAAGATTGAAGGCGTCAGACGTAGCTGAAGAAAACATGGTAAAATGGCAGTACAACTTTTATGTTATTGAAAAAATGGTAAAATCGGTCAAGTGCATCCTGAGATAATTATTCTCAAATTAAAGAAAAATAAAGAAATTAACGCATGCAAAATATATAGCCCTGTCGGCAAGTTTGCCCAGCATTTTAGAGGCGTATGAATACCGATTTTGGCAGTTGTGGGGACTCTAGTCACCACGTCTTTTAACGGATCGGCAGTTCAGCGCATCATTGGAGGATAAATCAAACAACGTGGTTTTTATACTCAACGAAGCGGGAAAAAGAAATTGATTTTTACAAATATTCCGGATTCGGTTTCTATTATTGCGCTTTTGAACGATAGGGCTTCTGCGTGTGCGTTTTTCGGATAGATTAGTTCCCTAATTTACCATGCTGCTACACAATATATAAATGCAGTATTTAAATTTTCTCTGTTTTCATCGGTTTACTGTTGTACATTCTGACGAAAATCGTCCGCGACTCACGAGGTTGCAAAATTGCGACGCGCGCAATAAACCGTGTGTGCAGTTTTATTTCTGCACCACCATGTAGTGTGACTAAGAGATGAGATGTCAGGTTGGTTGCGTTACAGTGGACGTTGGTGATGCCACCTGTCAACTTGAGCAATACAGGTAAGACCGGCACCGTTCAGCCGCTGCGGCGCTGTTATGATGATGATGATGTTGATGATGTTGTAACATCATCATCAGCTGCAGCAACAGCGTCGTGCATCGCTCGATGACCGTTGACAGGCTCTAGCGTTACACGGCTGTGCTCAGTCGCCAGTGCGTGTTCGTGAGCACGGTGCCGTACGCACGTGCATCGTGTGTTCTACAATCCGGGTACCTACCTACACTGCCGTGCGGTGGATATATCCAAGTGTGTCAGCTGCTGCAGCTCGCGCGCCGGGCACCTGTCTGTTCGTGTTGCTATTGGCAACGGACGTCCCGCTGCTGTTGCACATTCTCCCACTGCATCTCTACTCTCAGGTTCATTTATCTTTTCTCCTCCCCTCACCCCTCTCTGACGTCGATCATCTCATATATCTTTCTTCATTAGCGTCACCTGTCAGTCATCATACACCTAAACTTCTCTATCGATTGACAACAGACTACAAACGCTACAAATGACACATTCTCAGTCGTATGTCACTGTGAAAGTCGATGTTCATGAAGCTACCACTGACATCTGAATAAAGATCGTTATGCAACCACTAATACATTTTACGTATAATAGTTAAGTGATAATAGGCTACGACCTCTATTATTCGCTATCTGTCTTGGATTTCGCTTATTTGTGCATGTGCGTATTTCAGTGAGCTATTGAATGCATGGTTTTCCTGCTGCTGACGTCACTAAGCAATGAATAAAGACGACTAACTTGTGCCGGTGTTAGGACGGAGTCCGTAGTGATGGGATCGTTCAGTGGGAAGATGGAGATGGACGTCATGGATCACCCAGCAGCAGCAGCAGCCGTGTCAGACCGTGTGGTGTGGCAGTGCTGTCGCTATGGTCCATGCTGTCATCACGGCTCACCGCTCGCTGTGCGAGGACAGAGACTCACTCCGCAATTGAAGCCCAACATTCACGACAAACAACGCGCCGCCGCCGCCGCCGTGAAAACTGCGACCAACGACGACCACCCCGCTAACATCGGTGAGTCTAAGTAAGTGATTGGGCCCATTCGATGGGGGTCATAGCGGTCCCCTCTGTCACGCGTTGTTGTTCTCGTTGTCGTCGTGGACATCGATGCGCAGGCGGCGTGCGACAGTACCGGTAGCGACACTTGGTGAATGGGCGTGCGGCGGCTCGCAGTGGCGAATGGGCCCAACATTTTTCAAATGCTTCTTGTTAGTGAGTAAGTAAGTAACGCGTGAATATCTGCTGGTGCCTAGGACGAGAACGGTTACCTTATGGACCATGAAGTTTTGTCGTGTCAGGTCCTACAGTGTGGAGTACTCTGCCGTCGACTCTACGTGTATCAACCACTACACTTGGACAGTTCCAGAGTAAAATGAAGACAATACTATTTCGTTTGGCCTACGGGACATGGCAAGGCGCTTTCGTGACTGTTCAGGCCGTCAGATTAACGCCCTATAAATTTTCCTACTTACTTACTTACTTTAAGTAAGTAAGCAAGTCGCGAGAAACACGGACACTCGGCGAGTATGCGGCAGTTGTTGGTGTAAACGTCGCGACGTCTGGTCGGCTCTGTCGTATAGAGCTAGGACGTTCACACCACATCACTTATCACACTCTCGTCCACCACTCACTGTCCCCAGCATGGACTCTTGACTCTTGGATCCTCGCAGGGATGTCGGCGTGTCAGGCGAGTCGGCAAGGATCCTCGCAAGGAAGTCGGTGTCGGTGTCGGCGTCGTGAAATGTGAGCTTAACTGAGCCCACCATGACGTCATAGCGGGTAATATATGCTCAGTTACAGCCCGCCAGTCACGTCAGCAGTTGCCTGGCCAGCAGCTGCACGGTTCAACGAGCACAGGCAACGCGCTGGATAGTGCCAAGCGGACTGGCTTGCAACGACGAGCCAGCGTGCTGTAAAAACGACTACAAATCTCATAGGCGTCCGTCTGTAGTCTGCATTTTTACAGCGTGATTGACGAAGATAGGCAGATCAAAGGCGGGATTAAAGAGCAGGTCTGACCCATTCACGTGACACTGGCCATATATACACTGCTGACGGATCTAATTTCACCTGATCAGGAAAGGTCATCAGTTAATTAGACCAGACCAGACCTGCACGTTAAAGGTCGATTCCACTCCATCAACGGTCTTCCCTTTCGACGAATGATGTTCAAGTATTTTCTTCATATTTCTGTACAGAGTCATGAAGTAATTCGTTTAGAAATGCGTCTTATTCGGTTTAAGTTGCCAGACAGCATCTGCGGTCGAGATATTCTCATGGAATCTGATTATTGAGTAACGGGAATTTACTTAGAAGGTTCGTTTTCTGCACAAATAATCAGGAATCTAAAATGAGCTTAGCTGTGTTTTTGCTATAGTTTCTGGCGGTTGTAGGTTAATGCGAATGTGATGTTTGACGTGATACAGCGCGCACAACGAAGACGTAGCTTGGAGCTATGACTTGTCGCTATATGTCGGCAAAACGCTGCGACACACCAGCTTTCTCGTCCACAGTAACTGTTCCGAACGTTCCCACCGAGAATTAAATACGTTAAAATATTTCTGAAACGTCGTTCAGCAAAAAAGAACGTCAGAAAGCGCATTTTTTTCTTCAGAGATATACGTTTCAAACGTTCAAAATGGTTTCTTGCTTTTAACCGAAATCGTTGTCGTCCGTGCTATACCGGATACTTTTATTTTTGAACATTTTTATCGTGAACTAGGCCAACTGCAGTTGCAAAACGAATCAAAACTTACACGTGCGTGATCTCTGACGAAACGCAAAAGTGGATGATGATAATTCTGTTTTAGTCAAGTCTATTTTAGGTAACCTACGCGAACGCTCACTGGCAGTAGTAGTGCTCTAACCTTTGCGCTGATAAGTTAACCGGTTAGTGGATGTTTTTTTTTCACCAAATTCACACGTGCCACCACGAGCACAGCTACAGTTTCTCCGCACGCAATCAGCTCGTGTCACCATTCCGCATCGATCGGCGGCGTCAGCGGTTGCCTAGCAACAGGATGCTGATGCTGCAAGGTGTGTTTAATTAGGAGGAGGAGGCGGAGGCGGCGGCCTATCGGAAACATTCGCTCTTTCCGTCCGTCCCTCCCTCCCGCCAGAATGACCTCACAGACACGTAATGGATTGGAGTCGAGTCGATCGGTCGACCATGCATCTGACGGTTTTGAAAGATGTCGACTAGTGCGAGTTGTTTCCATATATGATGATAGTACAGAGATAATTGTATCTCTCTAGTGGGACTTGCAGGCCAAAGTACAGTTGAAGAATGAACCCAGCGCTAGTGGTCGATCGTTTATCGGTCGCGGGGCCCATTTTTCAACTGTACTTCGGCATGCAAGTCCTACCAAAATAGAATTACATCTACTGACGATTGTCGCTCGTTCTGAGCTACATGTACCACCTCTCTGTGGAGCGAATGAACTATGGGGCGTAGCTAGCCAGAGGTGGGGACTCCAGGGGTCCGGAACACCCTAGCCCCGACCACAGTGGCCCATGAGATTCTCACAAATCCTATGAGATACTACTGACGTAGCGGGCGGAGTGTGGATGAACATTCCCACAATTGCAGTATTCTGCTCACTGATCCGTGGTGAAAAGCGTGTAGTGTGTTTAGTACCGCCGCCTGACCAGATATTGGTGGCAGTGAAGTTGACTGAGAGTTTGTGTTATATCAGTCGATTGATCATTCGTCGAATGACACACCCGATTACTGATCACCACAGTGCTCAAGCGCCCCGCTACCTAGCGAACGTAGCTGAACTAACTGTGGTAAAATTCTCGGCGCCGACCGTACTACTTCGTAAGTCTTAAACTCTGAGGTTATTGAACCGAATCTTACCATTTCTATACGATACGGAGAAATGACGACCGATTTACCGCTGTGGTCAAGGTTGCGATATTCCAATCCGTTTCGGAAAGCCACCAGCATACCGAATGAACGACGATCGTCAAATTGCGGAGAAGTCGCAGCACAATTTGCACTTTATATACCCCACTTTAACTCGACAAAAATATCTGCTAACGCCGATAAACCGCGCGACGCTGCTTCACGCAAAAATCGACCATATCGCGCTGCCCCACCGAGTATAATTACCAGGCAACGAGCGTCGGTCGATAGCAAATTGCTACACAGACCGAGAAATGTCGGTTATTAGCACATATTAGAACGATAATGCTCAAACTCCAAACAACATCGGTGTCTACTCAGCCTGGAGGAAGGCCAACAACTGTGTGCTCTGGCGACGTATCATCGACACTGCAACACTCCATCAGGGGCATCTTACCACTTATAACGAAATGTTGTGTGAAAGTAAGCGAATAATACAAAATCAGAAAAAACACCAACAAAAATTAAAGCTGATCGATCGCTTACGCGCGACACGTTGAACGCCCCCTGATTATTGACAGACAATTTTCCAGTGGACTGGTAATGGTCATTCGTAATTACCATTGGCTGAACTCGGCAAGCTGAGTCCTAATATCGACCTGCTCCGAAAAGATCAAATTGTTCAAACAGGAGAGCACCCACAGACAAACGGACGGACACACACACGCACGCACACACACGGACGCTACCAAAAACGTATCATTTCCCCTGCTACGCAGTCGACAATTAAGAACGGAGTTAACGTTAGGATCGAGCGACGTGTAATAAAAGCTGAATAATTGAAGCAAGATGTCCACAACTGAAAACGGTCGAACTCCAGGTGAAATTGTTGCCTGTTCCTCGATATCCCTGAGTTTATGCGCGCTAAAGCTGGAATTACACGCGACCAGTTTTTCTCGTAGCATTTTCGTGACATCCTGAGTCGTGCGTGTCGGGCGTGTCGGCGAGGATGTCACGGGGATGCTACGAGGACGCTGCGAGGAAACTGCTGTCGTGGAATTTAGGCTTAAGCAACGACGTTGTCTATTCATCTACTGATGCTGCGGAGTCGCGCTGTCTGTCGCCGGTGTATAGGTATCTACGGCTCAGCTCACCTGCTGGCGTCAGCGTTCATTACTAGTGATGCGCGAGTTTACACGTTCACACCACAGTGTACACGAATATGGCGGCACGGATGACAGTCAGTGCTAAAAAGTGAAGAAAAAACAGCTAAAGCACTGAATAGCACAACATACATGTTATTGCGACTTAGTGCAAAATTATCACTAATCGGATAAATAAACTTTATAGAACTGGCTGCGGAACTGACACCACAGGCAACTGCTGGCCGTCACTTACTATAACATTCTTTATTGTCACTAAGAACCATCTGCGTGTTGTTAGCGGCCGCCATGTTCGCGTAAACGTTTAGTGAACGTTTAGGTTTCTGAGGTTTCGTGTAGACGACGTGTACTAAATTATACAATAGGCGCATCCCTATTCATTAGGACATAGTAGTGGAGATACATCAGAGATCTAAGCAAGCGGGTAGCAAGCAGTAGCAGTAGCATCCATTCTGATGAGCGCCGCCGACAGTACGGTAGCCTCCAGTAGCCAGCAGTTGTAGACAGAGACTGCGAGTGTGTGATCTCAACAATAGCGTCCTTGCTATCACGACAGCGACTCAGCGGTCGATATGAAACGCACCAAACGTAAGTGATAAGTTCAGCTTTGCATTATATATATACTCGTTCAGCTCTTATTTCATGGTACTACAGCATTCAGGTTGTTTATTTTACATGTGTGGACGGCTTAAGTTGTAAAAGAAATAATTGATTACGTTGTCAGCGCGGTGTAGTTTAACGTGCAGTCGGTAATTTTACTAACTCTTTGAAACCTATCAACATTCTAGGACGTTAATAATGGGTTAACAGGCAACGTGTTGTGGAGTAAAAACATAAACGTGTGAAACACGTATGTAGTATGTTGATGCTTGAAAAGCACTTAACTTAAGCTTGTCCAAAAAGATAGTTTAGTTTTTAGCCCACTCTCACCAGTTTCTACATGATGTACAGTATTTATTGCCGATTACTCCTCTGAAATCAAGATTGTGATATATAATCCATTTCAGAACGCCAGAATGACGAACGAAGATCGATAGTCAAATTTTGGCCTCATCGCGTCAAAAATTGCGCGTTTTAACAGCGTAAACTCCGAGATTATTGGACGGATGATCACCCCGTTTGCCGTATTGTATCTTTTGAAAGCGGCTTCACGGTTGTTGTATTGGTTGTCGAATGCTAGAGCAAAGAGTAAAGTTCGTTCCTGGGGACGACTGCAAACATCGCCAAAATTAACTCGTTGCCATAGCAACATCCCTTGGACGACCGCCAAACGAATATCGGGATAACTTCTCCACCCATATGCCTATACGAAACCTGTAAAGTAGGTAAAGATCGGTTCATGATATTCCAACATATTTGACGTGATAATCGATTTTTGCCGTATCGCCGCAAAAGTTGTCATTTTAACAGCGTGAACTCTGGAATTACTGGACCGAATCTCAGCAAAATTCTATACACAATGCAGAGAAATTCATGCCATTGAATCTTTTGAAATCGCAATTGCGAAATTGCAATCCGTTTCAGAATGGCAACACGACAATGAAGATTTGTCCGCGAAAAGCGCCAATTTTGCGACTTTAATTGGTTGCCATGGCAACGTCCCCTGAGGGATCGCAAAATGATATACCAGGTTAACAAGCCCGTCCATCCTGAAATTTTGGTGAAGATCGGTCCGTTAGATTTGGAGATACCTGTTCTAAAAATTCGACCATTAAAAATTAAAAATCAAGAAAAAAGCACTGGCAAAGTATACAGCCTGCCGTGCGGGCTAAACAATAACTACTGAATTTCTGTTGTCGACATGTGTCGATCGTTGTAGCGAGCAAGGAGACTCAGAACAAGTCGTCGTTGAACGCGACCACACCAAAGCAGAACGGACCAACGAAACAACGTATATTTCACTTGTTCTCAGCATTCAGTCATCTCCATCTCTACCTGTTTTCCTTCGACGTCTAAAACATTTCTTTTTCGACAATCATTTCCTGATTTTGTATTGTGACTCTACTACGCCTCTGTGGACTTCGTAATAGTTCAGCTATTTAGCCACACTAAAAAATTTTGATTGACATTGACATTGACATTGACACGAAGGTCTGTGAGACGGAAGTGCCCCAGCGGGATCCAGGGGCAGAGCCCTTGGTAGGGGGCTCAGTGGGCTTTGCTCCCTTCCCCCGACAGCTCACAGCATATATTACGGATATTTGGCTGCCAAAAGAAAACCTAGGATGTTATGCATGTTAAACTGAGCTATGGTTTCTTAAACATGACAATAGCTTACTGCTAGTACAGTAGTACTTAAGGCAAACTAAAAGAACCATATGGGATCGCAGTCACCGTCTCTTGAGGAATCGGAAGAAGAGGTCCGAATCGATAAATTTTACGCAAATACCTTTCATTTGGTGAAAAAAATCGTGAAAATCGGTCCAGTAAATCCTGGGATAATTTGGCTTAAGTTAAAAAAAATAAAAAGAAGAAATTAACGCAAGCCCGGTCGGCAAGCTGGCCGAGCGGGCTAAATAATATGCAGAAAAAATGCCTATTATCGCGTATGATAGAACAATTAGCTGACAAGAAGAAGTAAAAAGTATGTAGCTAATTAGTGTGAAAATAATGAGATGGGGCGGGATGGAACTTGATACAGCAGACGAACGACAGACGTGTACAGGCGGTCATTGTAGCCTATCATCTACGTGGGCTACTGTACAGGTAGATGACGTATGCAGGTGCTCCGGCTAGCAAGAAGAATCCTGCAGCATCGTCAAGTAGGGCTACAACAAAGAAGAAAGATACAGCAGCTGACAGCAAGACTGCTGCTGCTGGTGGTGGTGGTGGTGCTATCAGTGAGCGTGGTTCATCGAGTGAAGTGACCAGTGATGAAAACGTTGTCCAGCTTGGTGGGGTGGATAAACTACCGGCCGCCGACACACCTGAAGCCTCTAACGTGTCCGCTTCAAGGTACATGTACACCGCGGCGCGTCGCTCTTTTACCACGCGACGCACACGCATAGCGCCGCATTGCGGCCCGGTCTCTGTCACTGTCGTCTATATTGCGGACACGCGCGCTCCCGCACCACACTGTTCAGGGTGGCCAAAAAAATTGGCACAATTTTTTTGTACGCGTTAACTTTATCAAATAGTAACCGATTTACGAAATTATTTCACCATCATAATCAGAAGGAAATTTGCAATAATACTATCACTAAGAATCTCACCACACCTCAAGTGTGTCGCTACACTACTTTGTAAAATGTCAAGTGTCTTAAAAGCAACAAAGCAAGACGACTTGTGTAACAACGCATTTTTAAAAATTAACAAGAGGAAACAACATTAGTGTCTCAGTTATTGTCTAAAGTAACTGTCACATGATGCACTTTTTACATCAAATCTTTAATGTGTCCACATTGCTGTTGGACGACTCATTCAAGCAGGCGACGCCACTGACCAATGGCGTGATCAGTGAAACGCTGTGACAGCTTGCCTCACTCAGTGACATTTCACAAGGTAGTGTAGCAACACACTTGAGGTGTTGTGGGATCTTTAGTGCAGTATTATTGCAAATTTATCCGGATTCTGGCAGTGAAAGAATTTCGAAAATCGGTTAGTATTTGATAAAATTAAAGCATACAAAAATATTGTGCCAATTTTTTGGGCCACCTTGTATGTGTAAATGGGCATTCAGCTGCACAGTTCTGTCAGACGACAGGTCGAATTAATGAGATTCAGCAACACCGTGCAAGACTTGCCGATTTTTGACACGGCACCGGCAAGTTTCTGCGTGAGCTGTGAACTACATGTACAGTACGTGGTGGATGTGAAATGTTGTTAGGTTGCGAGAGATAGTGCGGCGACTGAAGGGTGGCCATGTTGACAAGACGACACTCGTTGAGAACCTCGAGTACGCCGCTGATGTACTCGACAACGTCTACAAAGTCGAAACCATGTACGCTTACTTCACTCTTCTCTCTCTCACACATCACCTCCAACGAATACATGCAGGGCTGGTTCTAAGGGACGGCGGTTTAGCGCTGTGGTAGAGTCGTTCGTCGCACGAACGAAGTTGCTCAACGTTGAGCCCGGTTTGTGCTAGGATGGGTGACCGTCTTTGGGCGGGTATACCACCTCGGTATGTAACCAAGCCAACTAGATCAACTCAGCCTTGCATCCCTCTGGGGTCGCTAAATCGAGTACCAGCCTTAATT
>Ga0209782_1002536_pt1 | contig 10224 bp, 7 predicted proteins | sample WorMetmaBAHAMAS1_FD_187390 | JGI IMG/M metagenome (GOLD analysis project Ga0209782, IMG submission 187390) | Marine gutless worms symbiont microbial communities from Max Planck institute for Marine Microbiology, Germany - Inanidrilus... | ecosystem: Host-associated > Annelida > Digestive system >...
ATTTTATTATTAGGCAAATATTTAAGGACAGCTATTGACTAATTCATTGATTACCCGCTATAATATTTCATCTGTGTCGAAGTTGCGTCCTGACAGCTTCCTTATTAAAATAATATTGTATTAGCAGCCGACGAAAAAAGTAGTGCACGGTGAACTACGTTTAATCACGACAAAAGATCAGTTTAACACAAAGCCTGCGATAGAAAACATGAAAAAAATGTCCACTACATGATCTTGTACTCACGTATTCGCGAATGTAGGCCTATATGTTATAAATGGTAAAAACCTCTCAGTTTACAACCAAGTATAAGATCGACTGCTGAGTCATAGTCCTAAAACGGCAAAAATCAAAATAATCGCTTAATTATAATAACATAATGTGTCAATCACCAGATTTAAATGCGCAATTCAGCTCAATTTTGTTAAAGCATTTTTTTATTTTCCCAATCTTTTCACCGTAAGAAAGCGCTTTACGTGCTGATGATGGATCTGATACCTTAATTTCCAATTTATCAAGGGACGTTGCCACGGCAACCAAATAATTTTGCCGTAATGCAGGCAAACTGATACTACGTGCGGTCTTTGCATGTTCGCAGATGGAGCACGGTTTCGTTTCGCTAGGGGCGACACTGTGGCGCCGAGCGGGCTATTAGCACATTTCTAGTTTTATTTTTTTTTGCATGTGAGAGCAGTCTAAAGCAACTACAAGCTACACGTGATTATCATTGATTATCAACAGACAAAATCCGTGAACATAGGTGTAAACTTCTATAATGATGCTAGGCTCGAGCCCCCACTTCTTAAAGTCCATGGTTTTTAGCCTTTGAGCCCTCCACTTTTTGTCAGATGAAAATTTTGTAATGCCAAATATAAAGGTGTCTCCACAGTGTAACAAACAATAAAAATGACTCTAAATGACATTCACGGCAATAAGACATGCAATTTCAGTTAAATAAGCAATATATGGAAGGTGTCACTGTCACAGTTGGTGGCAAAATTGTGTTCCAATTTGTATCTTGCTACATTCGATTAGCAATGTATTGTGATATATTTGGTATGCCCGTCTGTAAACAAGTATCTGTCTGTCCACATTAATATCTCAGGAACGAGGAACCACAACGAGGAACCACACGTCTATAAGATTCACCAAATTTTATCTGTGCATTATTTATAGCCGTGGCTCAGTCTTCCTTCCTTTAGTGGAAAAGGTTATGTACTTCCAAATGTGGACGACCCGTGTCATATGTTTTAGTTGTATTCACATGTAGTGGCTAGGAATACACTGCGTGATAACTAAAAGTGCATATTGCGTATAGCCTACACACGGATTTGACTGATTTAACAGGGGCAGCAGTGCTTGACCATGGGTGGAGTCTAATGTCTGTGACGAAAATACAACAATATTCTTTTAAAAAGCACATTAAAGCAGTTTACATGTTAACAAAAATGGGCAGATTTGCGCTAATTTGCACTTCTGAAATACAAAAAATACTTTCAGCTTCAGGGGGCTTCTCCTCCTGACCCCCTGACCAGGGGCTCTGACCCTGAACCCCACTGGGGGCTCTACATTCGCCATGACCCCCACTTTTATGACGAAGTTTATGCCTATGTCAGTGAATGCAAGCAAGTAAGTAAGCAAGTGCTACGCTACAGCGTTCATAGACGTCGAGGCTCGGTAATTGTCTGTGTTGAGAGTTCGTCTTTTAAGCCTACAACACACATAGTATACAGGGTGCCAATAAACAAGCAATCCCTTATGAAAAATTCATTATCTCAGTTACTGTAACATATTTTTTTCACCAAATATATTGGTTAAACAGAGGAGGATTCGGGCCACATGTGCGGCAAATTTCGTTACAATATTTGCTATATTTTATAAATTACAACCATTCGAACTTAAAAGTACAATTATCTAACTGAACGAGTAACTAAACAGCAATTCTGATGTAAAAATACAGCAAATGCCCTATAACGATTTGCGAATGGATTATCATCTGTGGGATGCTATGCTGGAACACTAAGACACATTGCAAAGCTGGCTAAAATCATTCCGAGCTGAAAGACCATCTTGTCGACGATACAGAATGATTTGCTTCGCGAGTTCATTGATAAGGCAATTGTATCATTTTGCAACAGATTTCGATCGTGTGTTGCTGCAACTGGTGAACACTGACATTGTGTAAATACAGAGTAAGCCTTAGGCATCTGACACTAATGATTGAAACATTTGAACTGTTGATGAAAAGCTGTGGAAAATTTGGTTTGTTATTTGTGAATAATCAATGTGCAACTACATGTTCACTTCAAAAAGTGAATTTTATAATTTAAAGTGCTGCATCTGTTGAACCATCCCAGCTATTTCAATAAAATTAGCAGGATAAATGGCGTGAATACTCTTGTACAAAGTCTAAAAGTAACGCTCAAATCCGTACTACCGTGGCCGAATTACAGCATTTCTTTTCTGGAGGATTGTTTTTCATTGGCGCACCCTGTACATACACCTCCATGTTACGTACTTGCCACAACATCCATCAATAACGTTGATCAAAGTGTGATCAACACAATTGGTCTACAAACATTTATTTTAAAAAAGAGAACTAATGCAAGCAAAACATATAGGCCTGGGTAAAAAAGGCACAGCGCTAATGTATCGTCAGCAGTAAAAGATCGCTTTCGAGGTAAGACCACACGTATCGCTAAACCTGATGTGATAGTCTCCCTACACGTTACAATGTGGCGTCCCTTTTCCCACAAAAATCTACATCGTGTAAGACTTTTAAAGCGGATAAACTTTTATCTAATGGATTGTAAAACGCCAGGGCAGAGAGTAAAGGTTGTCATTTTTGAAGTCTATGAATGACCCCACAAATTAACTGTCTATCACAGGTAGACAGTTACGTCCATTGAGTGAGCACAAAACAAATGCTAATTTAATGAGTCCCGTATATATGTCTACCGATACTGAAAATTTGCTGAAGATCGGTCCCGTACTTTCTTAGATAATTGCCGGCATATGCCTATTCTTGCTGTATTGTCCCAAAAATTCAAATTTGTCACCTCATAAGAGGTCGAGGTCACTAAACTACGTTCAATATCTATCAATTGGTGAAACATCGTAAAAATCGGTCAAGTAAATCCTGAGATAATTGGTCTACAAACATTTATTTGAAAAAGAGAACTAATGCAAGCAAAACATATAGCCCGGGGTAAAAAAAGGCACAGCGCTAATGTATCGTCAGCAGTAAAAGATCAATTTCGAGGTTTACTATGAATTTATTGCGTGTTACGAACAACACAAGCCAGTAAATGAGATAAAAGTCGTCATACTGGCAGCAGTTGTATAGAGACACTAGTCATCAGCAAACTTGCGCTGCAGCAGGTCAAGTAGTTCTTTCTCCATCTGGTCCTCATCAACGGACGGTTTTGAACCATCCTCGTCATGTGGCTCTTGATAGACTGGTGGAGGAACTGGCTGTGGTTCCTTCTCCATCCAGACTGGAATTGGTGCTGAATCTTTCTTGATAATTGATTGCTTTTCCGTCAATGCCGGGTGGATAGGTGGTTCTGGATCATCCTTATTAAGTGGTCCATTCTCAATCAAATACGGGTGAATTATTGTTTTCGTACCTTGCTTGGACTCCTGCAGATACATGTAAACATATCAACGTAGACATAAAGTTCACAAATATTAAACCTCTCAATATGAACACATTTATTCGCCAATCAGGCAGACACAGACAGAGAAATACAGATATATACAGAGAAATACAATACTAGGCATTATCAAACATATAATCGTAGACCTGGCTCAGCAAATTACTAATAGCTTTATGCAATGGAACAAAAACAGTCCTCTTGCAACATTACACTTCAATATTAATCTTTGCTGTGGCTGTGTGGTTTTTGTCTCACGTTCTTGCAATACACTGTACACTGCATCTCAAAAAACGACACTGGCACTATAACTTCAATGCATATCAACCGATTTTCATAATTTTTGGAAGAGACGCTGAGAGAATATTTAAGCGAATGGTGATTCGATGCTCTACTGCTCCTAACTAATGTCTCTGCACTACCTCAGGAAACATTAACCCCCCAAATTGGGTCTCTTCAGTCATGCTGTATACCGAATACGACACTGCTTTGGCTTGCTATACCTTCAACACTCATCAAGCAACTTTAATAATTTTGGCACACAATAGTGATGGAGTTTAAGCTATCATTAGCTGATATCAGCTTACGGGTGCATGGACTTCAGCAGCTATTTTCAGGCGGGCTCAAAGTCTAAGTCGGTTGGCCTGGGCCTGAGTCGGCGGCCGCCCAGCGCTGGTCAAGCACCATTGGCTACCCTGCGTGGCAGCCTAGGCCTTGATAGTTGTCCTGCGTGACAGATGTGTATATATATTCCGTGTTGTGGTCGAGCGGTTTGTCTTGACTTATTAAACGAATATTATTATTATTATTATTCATAAGCCTATTTAATTAGTTATGTCTGTATGCTATTATTTTTTTTAACTTGCTGTGAGATTATGAAGGCGAAAATGAAGCGCCGTTTACTAAAAAATAAGATTCTCACTAATGACTTGTTCGATTTAAAAGGCTACAATGCTAAGCGTTTAGTGACGTCAAAGAGTTTTCTAGTAAAGGTTGGAATGTAGGGTTTGTCTACTACCACTTGTTGCAAAAGCTACGGGTTACTAGGTGGGACGACTGTTCTTCCGGCAGCAGCAGATGATGCAGTACCCGTACAGCTGATAACAGTGATCTTGTTGACGAACTGATGTTGCACAAAAAAGGTCAGGCAAGAAATAATATTTACACACTGTACTTACTACTATGACCTTATTGTCTAAAAAGAATTATCAAAATTGGTTAAAGTGTCAACGATATAGCAAGCAAAAGCAGACACTGTATACAGCATGACTGAAAAGACCCAATTTCCTTGATTCATGTTTCCCCAGGTAGTGCAAAGACATTAGTTAGGAGCGGTTCGATAACAAAGCTCTATTCTATAGCATACTCACTCAGCAATATTTCTGCCAAAAATTACGAAAATTGGTTAATGTGCATTGAGGTTATACTATGAAACGTCAATGTCGTATTTTAGACACAGTGTAGTTTGTAAGATATACGTAAAATATCACAGAAGCGCATCCAAGCAACATCCTTGTAGTCAGTGATTAAATTTTAAATCAAATGTGCATATAAGATAACAACTGTGGTGACTTGCATGTACTCTAGCGTATTATAAAATTAGTCATGCTTTGTCTTGTGCTAAGTAAACTGAAAATAGTTGATCTCACATGCTACTTAATAAAAAGTCTCTTTAAGCAAGAAGTAATTTTTGATAGCCAACGTTGTGCATAAGTCTGCATTAGTGCTATAAATGTAAATACGTCATTCAGAAGTCTGTTTCAACACACCATGCTGTCGTTGTGTGTCTGTCTGTGTGTGTGTATGTGGGTGTTCATCTAAACGGCTAAACTTAGGATCATGTAAACAATGCCACACGATATCCCATGGACCCTAGTTTTTTTGTTGCCCAAAATATCGAAATTATTATTGTAACGGGTTCACCCCTAACGGATGCGCAAATGCAGCTGGGGTAGATTAACATTGACGACTTTCAACACGTAACTCGCTATATTTCGACAGCGTCATAAATAGACGCATAGTTTACATGTATATTTAAGTCGAATATGGCCTTTATTAAGTGGTTATGTTGCCCATGACTTTGGATGACGTTTAACCACCCAAATCACTTTATTTTATGCATTTAGCATTGTCTTTCGTGTTGCTGACAATGATGAAGGTAGGAACTTCAAATTTGACATAGACGTTGATCATAACAAGTTTTACTGTACTGATGGAAAATGGCCCCCAAAGGAAACATGGTAGGTCCCACGTGACCTAATTTTCATGCACAACTCTGGACATTAAAAATATTCGCCACGGCAGGCCGACCGTTTTTAACAGAGGTCAACAAAGCCGTCGACGACAGACCTCTGTTTCCTTCATCTTCGACGGTCAACGCTAGTGATGCTATAGATTAAGCCTTAAGATTTGATTTGTTTTATATTCATTGCGATCTTGTTTGTACAATATGTCAATAACAACTCCAGCCACTGGAGATTGAGCCTCATCGTGCATGTGTGTCCTAATGACCGACAGCTGTCGGTCTGTGTAGCAAAGTACTATCAAATATCGACCGACGCTTGTTGCCTGGTGATCACACTCGGTATCTAGTTCTGTGTGCAATGCGATACTGTCGATGAAGTGTGAGGCAGCGTCGTGTAGTCTATTGGCGTCAGCAGATGTATTTCTATGATAACAATACGTTAATTACATACCATTCGTGCATGTCTTGCAGCTGCAACACAACATCATTGTATTATGGTTAACATTGTCTTCACAAACGATGAATATAAAAAGGTAATAAAGCTATACAAGTAACTCTGTCTTTCTTTCCATCTGTCACATGACAACATTATATAAACAAGAGGGCCTAGCAGTGGCTAGCATAGCACGAGATGATTCCTTCCCCTCTTCCCGGCATGCACCGCGACCAAAATAGAATTTGAAACCCAAATTAGCTACAATATGCCAATCCACTTCCGTCACAGACAGACGGACAGACGAACACTGACATCGTAGCATAAGCGCGAGATGTATACAGGGTGGGCCAATAAAAAATAATCTCCTAGAAAAATGCTGTATTTCAGCCATGATAGTACGGATTTGAGCCAAACTGTCAGACTTTGTATGTGAGTATTCACACAACATATACTGCAACTTTCATTAAAATAACTGATATAGTTCCTCAGATACAGCAGTTTCAACTTTAAAGTTCACTTTTTCAAGTGAACATGCATTTGCACATTGAATATGCATGAATAACAAATAAAATTTTTCACAGCTTTTCATCAACAGTTATTATGAAGGTCAGATGACTATAGCTTACGCTGTATTTAAAATGTATAATGCATAGTTTGTCATTTGTAGACTAGGATTTTTTGTTATAATAAACCTGTCTACCAAATTCGAAATCTTTATCATACTCATTACAAAAACATGAAAAGAGATGTAAAATATTGACAATAAAATTGGAATGGTGTACAAAGATCTCAATGCTTAAACACTTATACGTTCAATGGCCAATGACCTAATACTTAAATTACGCAGTAGATCATATTATTGTGGTGCTATTAACAGTAGACCGTAAACAAGAAGACACATACCTGAAGTTTTCTGCTGGATCCAGTCTGAGAAATGGGCAACATCAGCAAAGCCTGACGGAACACCCGCATCAGTGCAGGAGAAAACGAAACTATTAACGCCATACTGGTACCACGTGTTGCCTCGTTTGCAGACCAGCGGACCACCTGAGTCCCCTTGGCAGATGCTCTTGAAAGCCACCAACGGACCAGCACACAGCTTGTCCACCGATGCACACCGATGATCGTTAAGGATCGGCAAAGTGACCTGATTGAGCCGATTTTGGTTGCCCGTACCTACATTTGTACATATTATACACCGTCACCTAACATCAGGATAGCAATAACAGAAGTCATACATCATTATTTTATCATCATCGCATTTGATTTTACCAAAATTCTTTAAAAGGAGCGATAGTTCGGCAACTTGTGGACAATTTCAGGTGATTTTTTGCAGACAGTAAATATTGATAATATTTGACGTAAAAAGTGACATACTGTTTGACCATATATGATCAATTATAATCGCCATTTTTGTAGTTACGTGTACAACAGATTCGTTACCTACACATTCCATGACCCAGTGACCTTGACATTTTTACCTTGTACAATGATACTGCGTGGCAAATCACGTGATCAACCCCTCCACCAAGTTAAAAGATCTTAAAGAGGCACGGCGTTAAAGTGCGTGTAATCCAGAAGTGACACAAAACAGATAGATTAAAACTGACATTTTTTGTTGTTGACTGTAAAATATAGCGTCAAACATATTACCATTAACTCACGTAGTGGATTTTGAGTTGTTATATGGCACAATATTTTATTTTGTGTAACATTAATATACAACATTCTGTAGTTATGTCAATGTAAAATTACACACTTATTATGTAATTATGCTTATGCACAATAAGAAAGAAAACTACGATCTGGTGTGATTGAAAATGTGGCCTGTATTTTGTTGTAGCCATTTAAAAATGTTAACTACAGTAAAATAATTAGTTAAACTTATATCTAACTGATTCCAAATATGTCACTGCAATGAATATATCTACCTAATTACTGTTAGTTAAACTTTTAGTTAGTAACTATGTTAGATTTAGTTAAACTATGCTTTTAAGTTAACTACTTTATTTTTTAAACTAATAATTTAACTAAAAAATTAGTTAAACTATTAGTTATAACTTTTAGTTAACTTTTGCCCATCACAGCTGGCTGATATCACATGAGGGCCATGTATCTGCTGAGAAAGAATGGAAGGAACAGAAATCAAAACAAAATTTTACTGAAACAATGACGATGGCAAAGATGACGACTCACTGAACGTGCACATTAAAATTAGAATACGTTACAATACGTGTACTTATCATTATGTTTTATTTTTGTTATTTTCACGTGTGTCTTGTTTTCTACGTGTCCACAGACTCATTACAGTCGTAGTCTACAGCAGCCTACAGAGTTAACATTTGTCTGCAACACACACAGTGTATGTGGCAAATACCAAAATGCTGTTTTGCTTACCTTTAGTAAGGCCCCATCCAGTAGCGATGCAGTTGGTACCCACAGCAGCAGGTGCGCTAGGCAAACAGACCGGCCTGACATATCTATTAAATAGCAACGGAATGCTAAATCGTATCACTGCGATGTCATAGGTACAGCAATATGTATATCTCTCGTGCAGTATTGCTGTGCCGCCGCTAATTCTCTGTTCCTTAGATGTTTCCTCTGATCCATCCTGTAAACATTACAGAGGTCATTGACGTGTAACTGTTTATGTCTATCAGACCAATTAACGTCTGCAGTAGATATAATTAGTTGAAGTAAAGTGATATGGTACGATATAATGATGAGACAGAATGTTTAAGCATTAATCACTAAGCTATATATAACCTTGAAAATGCAATATGAACAAGCAGAACATGAAAAAATGTAGCATGTAGAATTGAATGTGCATAATCAAGCCTAAAAGATATCAAGTCAAGTGCTACATATGCAAAACATTGCATTTTGATAAAATTAAGCTACTAACTTCTGCAACAGCATTATATATATATATATACTATAAAAATTGTCATATAAGATCCTAAGTCTAGCACAGTTTCTGATAACGTAACATTTAAAAAAAACCATCATGCAATCAGTTTTCCTTCAAATAGTATCATGTTTATATTTTCTCACTTACCTGTTGTTTATTTTTGCCATGGACAACAGGTCTTCAACCCGATGATAACAAGCCTATTAAATGAAATTACCCTGTATGTCTACATATAGCAAATTACATAAATACCTGCAAGTTATGTCGACCACACATAATGGTGATACCGTTATCTGGTACTTGAGTATTGGTATCTCGGTTGTATCTGCAAGCCAAACATTATTAAATAATGACTTAGCATTGTTATTAAGTATAAGTAATAATTTTGTATGCTAAATGGCATAAACAGAGGCATATGCAAATATTTATGTATTATTTGAATCAGAGGCATCAAATCCATCAGTGTCCAGGGTGTCTGGACGCCCCCAGTTTTTGGCCACCCACATGTAGACATTCCCAGAATTTTTGACCGCCTCAGTGTTAATACATATGTTATTGTATTTTAGTGTAGTTAAATTTCTTACTTGTTGTACGTAGTAGACCTACATGTCAGTCGTTGATGTTGAAAACGGAGTTTGCCATTCTACAGTTTACCAAAGGCACGGATTTATGGCTGCATGAAACTGACAAAAATGTTCGTCCTAATTTGCCTTTATTGTTTAGAATACACAAACAAAATCTGATTAGTTGATTCTTAGGAAAGTTATGAAAATTGTTGCAACAAATGTCAGATTTTAAGGCTAAAATCCACTAAATTTGATTTTGGCTGGGCTCTGCCCACTCTGCTCCAGACCTTACTTGGGGGACCTTACAATGCTTCCCCACAACCATAGCTGAATTAAGGAGGCCTACTTATAAAAGGGGGAGGAGAGGGGAAGGGAACTGGAGGAAGAAAAGGAAGGGGAAGGGAATGGGGAA
>Ga0209782_1002537_pt1 | contig 10224 bp, 7 predicted proteins | sample WorMetmaBAHAMAS1_FD_187390 | JGI IMG/M metagenome (GOLD analysis project Ga0209782, IMG submission 187390) | Marine gutless worms symbiont microbial communities from Max Planck institute for Marine Microbiology, Germany - Inanidrilus... | ecosystem: Host-associated > Annelida > Digestive system >...
CTGGTTCTGGTCATTAAAGAGAACCTTTGGAGATAAATGGAGTAGGTAGATTATCGGTGTTATTGATTAGTTTTCCATGTGTCAGTTTTAAAACCCTTTGGAATGAGCTGAAGCTGAACTGTTGTATGTCTTATGCTGTACGCTTATTTGACTTAACAATTTTTGTCCGTGTGTATATTTGCGCAGCACCGCTGTTTGAGATCCGTCATCCGTCGGTGATCCATTATCGGTCGGGCGTACATGAGCGGGCGAACAAGAAAGACCGTCACATCGATATGGCCCTTGCAAGTCCAGTTGTTCTCTGTGGCGATGTCATGATTGAGTTCTTTAATAAACCAAGGATGATGAAAAAGGTTTGAATTAATGATCTATTTTTGTAATAAGTGGTTGTTGGTTTGGTAACATTATCATTTGGTCTCATCAGCAAGGTTACTCTGCATCGAGCCCCTTTACTACTGGGATGGGTGACCGACTCCATATGGCGGAACCATCTCGACATGTAACCAGCCACGAAGGCCAACTCAGCCTGGCATTCTTTGTTGGTATGCACCTAGTGGCATGACGATAACCTCTACCACAACTGACGTTACCTTCCAAGCCGCAGAGTATCACTGCACCAGTGCACCTCGTTTCATAATATTAATGATAATAAAGCAGTGAGTGCCTTGGTGAATAGGGCAGTGACTGACTTGCCTCACACTTTGACGTAGTTGTGCTGCAGCGGAAAATTGAATGTATGATGGGTGGATATTATATGCTCTATTGTTACACCACTGCAGTATACAGCACTGAACAGTATATCTGTGTGAAAGTGCAAATGCTGTTTGTTAAAAATTATCGAAAATGATGTAATATATGCCATTACTTCTATCTGGTCAATGGTGCATTCTGTTATATGATTATTTTTTTGTAATTTATATGTACGTTGATTGGCATCAAGTGGTATGTATTCTTCTGCAGTTACTAAATGTTTGGCCTGTGTTATTCTAAACACAACAGTTATCAGAAATCATTGCTTTGCTGTAATTCTATGTACAGTTTGGTTATTTTTTTCTGTTTGTGGCTGTTTCCTACATCAGTTTTTGAGCGCATTATAAATATTTTGGCATTTAATGCCGTTTTACACCACACTTTCAGCGCATTAGAGGTTCCACGATTATGCGCTATATAAATTTATATTACATTACATTCTCAACTGCCATTTCATTCAATCTGTCATAAGAAGTAGGTATGTTCTGAATGACTTTTGTCTTTTTGCCAGTGTTTTGTTGACTACTTGGTTACAGCCAGTTCACTGTACCTCATATATAGTCTGTACTGTAATCTGACGTAATTGTGTGTTTAGGAGAAAATGTTTCATTTCTGGTTCAATACGTTCTTTGTTGACCATGAGGAACATTCATTGACAGTGAAATCTCCGTCAGACGGACGTAGTCGAACCTCTCGTTCAGTTGCGGCAACGTCAGCTTCTTCCCGACTGCATTCGACTGTGCCGTCTGTTAAGCCCGTTCAGCCTGCCAGTTCTTCCAGCAGACGACAGAGTGGCGATAATCTGTTGCAGCATACTGACATTCGAAATGTGAACAGGGTTATGAAGCCGCTTGCCATCCGCACTTCGAGCGCTACCAGTTCGGCAAGTAGTAGCACACCCAGTGCCGTATCCCTTCGACGTTCCAGTCAGCCGCAAGATTTTACTTCCGTCAGACCGCGTAGCGTTCATGTTACTCCCGCCACATTGTCGGGTGCTGAAGTTGCGTCGAACTTGTCTGGGTCTACTAACAGTTTAAACGTCAGTCCAAATGTCAAAACGCTAAGAGATAAATCGAAGACTTCTTCTGGCAGTGCTAGTACCACTCAACGTCCTAGGCCATTACGCCGTCAAGAACCAGCAAATAGTCCACGCTCGGCGGCAGCACAGACGAACAGCCATTCTGAGACATCTTCTCGGGAACAGCAGAAAAAGCCAGGCGCGGAATCTTCCATTTCATCACCTCGTCAGGGAAATCCAAGCACCGGTAAAGGTGTTGGAGCGCATCGCTCTGTTGCTCGAAGTGACAGTGCAACGCCGAGTCATACCAAAGAGGACGACGCACGGAAGATACCCGAACGCAACGGAATATTGCGTCCAAGCACCGGTAACGGCGGTGGCCGTAAGCTGTCGAAGGAGAATGTGGTTACAAACCAGACTGCCGAGCCACTAGCTGTGACGGATGGTATGAAAAAAGCGTCGTCGACTACTGCTCTGAACAGATCTCCAAAAAAAGACTCGGCGGCCGGTCATTACGTTCAAAACCCGAAAGCACCGTCCGGTGTGCAGCGCTTCATTCCGACTAACCCGGCCAGTCGGCGCGTAGGCACGCCGAATAAAAGTGGGAATTTGCACCACGCGGCAGTTTCAAGGCAAGCGTCAGATCATGTGTTGTTAAAAGGCAGTGCGTCCGGTAGCCGGTTGGTGAGCCCGTTGGTGCAGGCCAGGTCCGAAGCCCTACCGTCCGATCCAGTTTCCCTCACGCGATTCACTCCTCGTACTGCGCGTGTTGCCACGCATCCGTCGAATGCCGTGCTTGATGTGTCCGGTGCGTCGTCTCAGCCGACCACGTTCTGCACACTGACACTCACGAAGAGCGAAATCGACAAAGCAAACAAGGACGTTCAGCACAAGATTTACAGTTCAGACTTCAAGGTTTTGAACAGCTTTGTGCATGTGTTGTACTTTTTGAGAATACATTTAGTTTTCTCGTGATCACTGTCAGATCTAGGGGAAGGTGAACTGGTAGCCCAAAGGTATAGAAATTTGAAACTTTAATGGCGCAAATATAGAAGCATTGTTGGCCATTAAGTAAGAACTGCCGTTGAGCTTCTGGGGTTACATCTCCATTCCTCAAACTCCCATTTTCTCTACCTGGACCCTTGGGGTGTGGCGACAGATCCCATAATACATACTGCTTCAGTAAGGTATCAGATCTACAGCTGGACCTTATATTAATTGCAGTAATGTGACAACTTGGGGACATTAGAGCAACCACTGGACTGTATAATCCAGCACCAGCCATCTGTCTGACTTTTTTTACTATTCACCTTCACACACTCCATTTAAATGTAGCAGTTTTCTCAGTGAACCAGAGTTAGCCAATTGCCTATCTTAGCTGTGTGCGCAGTTATATTTGAGATGGTATTTAAAGCAAACTAGGCAGCCACGCGTGGGAACTAAAAATGATATCCACGGAACCTATGACAACGGAATCAGTACATTATTATGAGTTCGAATGATAAACAGTCTCTCAGTCTCTTTAGCATATTTACTGACCACATTAGCATGAGAAGTAATGCAGTCGCCTCCATTCGTCTGTCTGTCCATCTGTTTCCACTCTACGAATTAAACCGAGTGACCTTTGGCCTTCACCTTTTACACGTATGGGTCATGACCATAGCTGTCGTGGGATTGAAGCTTAAACGCAGAGTTTTGGGTTAGGGTCTCCATCCAAAATGCAGTTGGTCGGACCTCGATCCTCAATTTAGGACAATTTTCTAGTAGTTTGTCACACTTTTGATGTTGCTTTTTTGGTGTGTGGTTATCACGTTAATATATTTGAACCTTTTAACTCGGCTGCCAACCATTTGCAATTCTTTCTATGGGGATTTCAGTTTCATGGTTATGTGAGGAATAGATAGGACCATAGATTGGCAGACTCAGACCGTTGGAATATTGATCTTTATGCATATATGGCTGCAGCAATTCTAATCATTGCCTAACCCGGCCAGAATATTAGCAGTATACTAATGCATAATCTTATTTAGTGCACGAGACAGATTATCTACATGGCATAAGCAGACAATATGGTGTTGTTTCACTGCATAATGTCCCTTCAATCCCTTGTTATGTGAAATGCATGCAATACTACTTACCAAAGGGACCTTTGTCCTCTATCAAGGGGTGTTTTTCACTTTTGTGCTGGCACCGAAACAGCTTACGGTAGACATTCACCTTGCCACTGCCAGGAAACGTTTTCAACACCCGCCCACTGTCCCACTGATGGCAGTTAGCCATTTCTACAAGATTACAACATATATGGTACACTAGCAGTATCAGCATACTATCACATGCACCATTGAGAGAACAGTTTATCAGTGTCATCATAGATGAACTCATTACAGACTAACTGTAGCATGCACTGTCATGGTGAGAAAAATGCACAACAACCTAACATCAGTCTTAGATGGGGTAAATGATCAAATGCTATGCATGGGGCAAAAAAAAACTTGGAACCACTGTTACATCTGACGGTAACATTATGTTGCAGATAACGTTGTTTTTCACATTTCCGGACAAGTCGAGCAGTGCTGATACGGAGGACAACGACGATCGGAGTGCTGGAGGAAATGCGGCAGTCGTTGTCAATAATGGAGCAAACTATGTGAATCTGATGGCAGATGGATTGTCATTAGTTACACACGTGTAACAATTTTTTTTATCGGATACATAATAATTTAGTAACATATGTTTCACTTACTAAATCGGTCTCTGGTTTGTTTAGAGTGTATTGTTTTAGTCCACATTAGGTACTATGGTTTCAACTGAAAAAATTGCATAGTAATGGTGAAAGAACTAATATTTAAAACTGTTACCCGTTGGTTTTCATATCTGGAATGAGTTGGGAACCTTGCCGAGTGTTGGCTATTATGTATGTCGTCAATCATTTGAGTGCCTTGTTCCTGGTTGTGAAGACGTTCGATTGTTGTGATAGAGAGATAATGGCCAAATTGGCTTTCGTCGTTCCGCGTACATTCTTTTCTCTCTAACTTGATGCATCTCTTCTTACCTCGTGGACATCTCATTATTCAGTATTAAACTGTCCATCGGCCTCCCTCTATGTGCCATATTGTGTTATAATTTTGCCACGCAGCAAGAAATGGCATGTTTCTATGTCAAGTAAAAGGTTTTTGATGATACAGGGTGGGCCTTAAAACGTTGCCAGTTCAAATTTCAAATAATCAAAGCTCAAGAATTAAATATGATATTTAATGCCACTCAGTAATTTTTTTTCTACATTTTTACATGTCCATTTACATGTCCGGGACCATTGTGACTGTTTTATAGCAAGTCTGGCACCATTTATAAATATCCAGATTTGCTTACTAATGCTAGTTGTGCTGTCATTACTGGAAAATTGTTTTATTACAGCATACAAAATTGAAAATCAACATAACAGTTGGCTCATAAAACATATGGGGCTATTATGCTAAAAACAACAGTTAAGAAGCAATTAATGGTGAAAGATAAAATAATCAGTGATGAAAAATAAATCATATTGCTACCATGAGTTGTTAACAAAGAAGCCATTGTTGTGAAACATGTCTTAACACAAAGCATGAAGCAGTGTACCAAAATGCTCGATTTTGCACACCATTACATGTAATTTGTATAAAATAGAAGACAAATTTTACAGACTATAAGGATTAGCAGTAAAGGTCATCTTAAACTTGTATGTCCACATTTCGTTTTGATATAGTGTATAATTTTATATGACCTTTTAATTATATAGTTTTTTAGTGTATCATGTCTGTCTTGATCAAACTCCATTTTGTATTAGTGGCATTTTTTAACTGTTCTAACATCACTATTTTGTAAGGCCCACACTTAATTGAAATTTTTGACAAATTCTTTTACCATTATTTTACCTTCCTGTGACAAAATGTCATGTCATGTCACACAGACTGTTTTGATCTGTGATGCACCCAAAGTCTTTACTAGGGAGCGCAATACAGATGCCTCAGTTTCTGTTACTGTAACAGTAAAGATTACAGTCAATCAAACAAATGTTTATGTAACGACATATATATATATATAACGTAAATTTGCGATTTTGAATTATTTGAATTGGGGTAGTTTATATGGCCCACCCGGTATTATCAGTTGTTTGCTTCGTTTTAGTACACATCAAAGTAGCTTTTTGATAATGTAATGATGCTGATTAGTTTTGTTACTTTTAGGAATCATAGTAATCATTTATTATGTTTTGTCACTCAAACATTTTCCTGTGATTTTAATGTTGTTTGACACAGATAACTTGCGGCTTACTTGTTAAGCAGCATATCTTGTTTGTTCTCTTGTAATGAGTGATGAACTACAAAAACTGTCCCTTATCTGTGCTTTTTGGCCAATTATTCAACCAATTCAAACATTAAAACTTAATATTCCTTTTTTTCTTGGCCCAGATCCTTGGCATTTGATACGTATGGCAGCTGCTGATATATCACTTTATGCCATTCTGTGTAATAATGGAAATAAATTTATTTTCTGTTTAAAACATGGTCATAAATTTATATCCTACTGGTTGGATACTTCTCAATTTTATATAGTTGTTCCCACTTTTTTGTCATTTGTGGAAGAAAAGAAATGCCTGTGTGCTTCCACTTGGTTTTACATTCCCACTGCAGAGTTACCTTCATTTTCATACTCGGTAGATTTTACCTGACGTATTTCAGGTTTTAACAAGAAATGGCTGTTAAACTAGTAGAAAAACTGCAATTCTGAAAGCTCAGAGCTGCTATTTTTATTGCTTGTTGATTATTTCTGTACATTTTAATGGCATTATGATACAAAGAAGACTTTTAAGCTTAAGTGTATATAACTATTTGCTGTTAAGATAAATGACAGACACAGCGATGTTCAACGTGAGTTGTAGAAGCATTCTTATAAATTTGAAAATAAAATTTTATAAAATTTGTATACAGCATAATATACAATACTAGGTGTAGTAGAAAGTTATATCGTATTTGAAATGTAATACATTTATGTATTTAAATTACATTATTACAAATTAGTGAAGTAGTTGTTAAATGCAAACATGTCCAGTGGCTTCCGTAACTTTTGGCTGAGCCAAATGAACTACAGAAACTGCTATTGAAACAGTGTTATGTGATGTAAAAGCATTTTTGTGTGCATGTTATATAGCATGTTGATAATTATGCAGCCTCCTTTTATACACTGCAGTGTGTTCAGAAAAAAAACCCTATTTGTTTTCTTACCTAGGTTAACGAATTTGTACAATAACTTCAGCATGCTTATTATAAATATGTGAAAATCATTTATTTTTTTTTTAATGTACAAAGATGATTTAAAATGTTGTTGAGTGGCAAGAATGCATAGTGGAAAATTTGAAATGGCTGAACAGTCTGAAATTGGCTCTGCCATTAGAAAATGACACTGTCAACTAATAATAAGGCATAAAAGTAAGAGGGAGACATTTTGAGCACAACTGAATAACTGTTGCTTGCTGTATACTGCATTGCTGAGTTAAACATTTAAGGCCCAAAGACATATGTGACTGCAATACCACATTTCCTCTCTAACATTCAACTTCAGGCTACAGCTGTCATAAATTTAATGCTAGTCAGCTTACAACTGTTTGAGATAAATTGCAAAAACAAAATATGGGGTCGTTTTCTTTCTGAACACAGTGTATGTAATTGTCCAAAATTTTGTTTATCATGATTGTGGACAGTTGTATAGCTAGTTTTTGTGCAGATGTACAAATTGGTTCGATTACGGTAGTGCTTGTCACGTTATTTTGTTATCATCACAATGATACATAGTGATTGCAAACATGTTTAATTTGACAAAGTAATCAATATTACTTTTGTTCGCTCAGTTATGCACAGCATATTCGGAATCATTTCACTGGATTTGTAGGCGGGGAACTGGAAGGAGTCCAGTCTGTTTGGAATGGCTGAGTCTTGAATATTTGACATGTAAATTAAAAAATTGTCGCAAGAAATGTAGCAGAATTTAATTCTTGCTAATGTTGGTAAATAGTATATTGTGTAAAGTGGCACTGATATACAGCGTAGGTCAATAAACAGTAAGTTCTTACTGGTATCTAAACAGTAGTAAAATATGTCGGTAAAGTATTTTCTGTCTGCTACTATTAAGATATGTATGTAAAATTCTGTCTCTAAAATCATGATTCAGATGAAACTGAGACATGTGAAACTAAGTAAAAGAAACTAAAAGTAATAAATTGTAATTGAACAGCAGAGACAAGAACAAAACGAAATTGTTGAAATCATTTGAGTCACTCTAGTATGCGGTAGTGAATCATCTGTGTACCATATAATACTTAACGTCACAGTAGTGCAGACAGTTTAATTAATATTGTTTTCACGACTATATCAAAATGTCACTGCGCCATAACAGTAAAATGGTGGTGCTTTCTTCTACTGGCCTACCCTTGTGCATTGACTGTGACAGTGAATTATTTTCTGTATGTGTATAGCATATGCGTTGTTGATATTGTTCCAAAATCTCGTTGATTGTTGATGTTTATTAACATAATGTTAATGGCTGTAAAGTATTGTATAAGTAGTACTGTATTATATAATCACACTCTTGCAGGTTAATTGTGCAGATGCATGCTTCTGACTTACATTAATTTAAAATGAGGGTATTTACTGTTGCAGTGTAATAATTGGGCCCATTCCAATGGGCCATAGCGGTCCCCTCTGTCATGCGTTGTCGTCGACATCGATGCGCAGGCGGCACGCGACAGTACCGCTAGCGACATTGCTGAATGGGCGTGAGGCGGCTCGCAGTGGTCAATGCTTGTTGTTATAACACTACATGTACTGTAACCATTGTAAGTGCACTGACAGAATGGTTGGTGGACCTGTAATGTTGTCTTATTTTGTGTATCAGTGGACTCTGTAGTCCAAGTTGGTTGTGTTGGTTTCGGGGTTGTTATCTCCCAGGCACTTAGGCTGTATTCATGAGTAAATAAGTAAAAGTTATTGGCATCTTGTACACATTAGGCCAATTGGTTACATATAAAATGTAAATACACTGCAGATTCATCAGATGAACTGGTAGAATGAGTTTGCCAGAATGACCAGAAAGATCAAGTCATTCTTGTTATTAATTTTTGCAACGTAGCTAGTAAAGAAACCAGGGTTAGAAACCAAACAAAAAACATTCTGGAATGGTTACATGTCGATCTCGTCTTCAGTTGGCAGTTGTAGAACAGGTTCGGGTTAAATCATTGTGTCAGTGCATTGATCCATTGAAATACATCCATTGAAATATGGCAACAAATGGTCATCAATTCAGTCACCAAAATGTAGGATATTAACCTCTGTTTCTATTTTTTTGTCAATCAATCAAATCTTCTTAAGAGTGTCTGTATGAAATGGTGTTTATATTCATGATAAATTGTTCATTGTGGCAATCACTAGATAAATGTTTCAGTTTTAAAGAAACTCAGTAACTGTTCACTTGATTAGTTAGAAGTTTTGAGTTGACTCATTCTGCTGATTAGTTATTCAAGAGTCTTTTTATAGAAGTATAGTAAACTGCTTTTTGTTACAGGAATTTAAATATCGCATCAGACATTACATTTCATTATATGTCCCACGATATCTCTCGATACTGTACTTCTAACTAGTAACTTAAGCTTAGATAAAATTGGCTACTTTCATCATCAGTAGGAGTTTATATACTGTATTGTGACCATATATTTGCTGACAAGACTACATTAAATTATGTGCATTTTACATTGTTATTATATACAAAATTAGATAAATTATATAACATAAGCCAGGTAACGTACTGCTAAATATAGACACTAAAGAATATTATAAAATTATTTTTTTTTCTACAAAATAACAATAAAACTCTGAAAATGATAAAAAGCTAAAGCACACTGGCAAACAAATAATAGTCTTATAAAAAATATTTATCATAGCATAGTTTCACAAATCATTAACAAATACAGCACTTCAGTACTGGACAAATGTGTATTAAAGAAAGCTACAGTGGATGTCCAAGGCTGTACAATTATATTAACCTTTGTGACAATTTACAGTTGCTTGAAATTCCCATTCTAATTAATATCTGACTGATGTAGGCTCTGCTCGTCTAGTAAAATGCAAAATGGCTAGCTTTTGTTGAGTGAACCATCCTAGTTTTCTGAAACATATGGTTGCTACACTGATTAAATCACAATCCATCTGGTGCTGCCAAGACGTCTGGATTTTGTGTGCTTGGCATTTTTTTTAGTTAGAAACAGGTGTACTAGCCGCACACTTGATACTGCTATCTGATGACAGCCTGTGTTGAAAGTAAAGTAAAGTAAAGTAACCGGATATAGCAGTTCGCAACAAGCCTCACCGCTACGGGAACTCACGTGCCATATGGGATCACACAGTGTTACCTGCCACCCGGCAGAGGTG
>Ga0209782_1002538_pt1 | contig 10215 bp, 7 predicted proteins | sample WorMetmaBAHAMAS1_FD_187390 | JGI IMG/M metagenome (GOLD analysis project Ga0209782, IMG submission 187390) | Marine gutless worms symbiont microbial communities from Max Planck institute for Marine Microbiology, Germany - Inanidrilus... | ecosystem: Host-associated > Annelida > Digestive system >...
ATAATAGTTAATTCGATTACATATTTTATGGTGGGCGTTGGCTGTTTTGTAAATAATTAGACATATAATATCCGAATTTCCAAAATGAGGAGGGCTGCTGAAGAAGCAAAGAAGCCAAAATCTTCGAAGCAGTTAGAATTAACTCCCGCGACGTTGTACTTGCTATTTTACAACGCCGCACAAGCATTCGGGTTAGTGTGAGCTCAAAAACTCGCCTGCCCTGTGCGTACTATAAATATCACATTTATCCCTGCCCGCTGACATTAGATATTGTCATACGGTGCAGACTTTCTTCAAACGCCATCTCAAAAACCACCTGTTCCCACACTCCTAGCCGGCGTCACCAGCGCCTCTGTATCCTCTGAGGACATCATGGCGTTATAGAACATGCTGTATTATTAATATTTTGTGCCCCCGTACTTAATTCCCGGGTGTATAGTGTATATTGTCAGCTTATAAAAGCTCGTTATCTTTTTCATTATTTGTTGTTGCCATCTTGCCATCATTGATGACTGATTGTGTGATTTCAGGTGGTCTGTGCTGCTTTTCAAGACTGTTTGGCATTGTTTATTTCACGACTCATATGTTGGACTGTACGATGAAGTGAAGTTGTTTCTGAACATATTTCAAACAGCTGCAATGCTGGAGGTTACTGTCTTCTAGCGTTACTGCTAATACCAGGCTCGTGCTGAGTAAATCTGTTTTCACAGAATGAGCCGTGTGGCATGTCCAGTATTCTGTAAGTGCTGAGAGCTTAACACAGCAGCTGAAAATACAGCAGTTCCAACTAAATTTTGCTCGATGATGTTGACAGCAAGTACTCAAGGTAGATTGTGCACCAGGATCAAAGTCTGCTATCTATGATTGCTTTGTTGTTGTTGTTGATGTGTAGGTGATACACACAATGATTGGACTTGTCCGTTCAAATCCCGTTATGACCGCAATACAGGTTATGTCGCGCCTGTTCCTGACGTGGGGCATTCTCTGGCTTGTGCCGGAGGTTTGTATTGGCTCTCGTTTGCTCATCGAATCCACGCATTCCTTGGTGGCTCAGGCAGTGTATTAGTCCGTGAGGTACTGGATAGTACCCTCGTTATTAACCTAGGCTATGTCAGTTCTCAGGACCCACGAATGGGCAGCTCAGGGTATGTTACGAACAGTTGGGAATATGGTGCTGATTTGATATTCCATCATTGAATTGTTCCCTGCACTCACCTATTTCGGGGGTGGTGGAAAAATGTCGCAAAAAATTTGAGGGTGCCCTCGTTTTCAGCCAAATTTTTCTCAGTGATAAAGATCAGCAAGTAAGCGTGATGGGATGCACATTGGGGGCAAACTCTGCTATGTGGGATTGCCTTGTTAGAACTTGTTTGTCTGTAGGTGAATTTTGTATCAGCTAGCGACATTTATGAGGATTTTCACCTACAAACTGGCGACATACCATATGCCGATCTAATTATTAAATAAATAGATAAATAAATACCTATCAGCCAGTGACGTCGCCAGTTTGCAAAATGCTTTATTATGTGGTTCGTGTAGATGTAGGGTTAGTAGGGTGTGCTCTGGAATTCCTGGGTCATATACGGTTGCTCGGGTTCTCCTTGGTCGTATAGAGTTAGGGTTTATTTTTGGCTGTATTTTTATGTAAGTAGTATGCATGTATATGTGTGTGTGCTGTTAATATAGAGTCGGAACCAGATTGGAGTCTTGTTGCTACTGATTGCGTGGTGCATAACTGAAGTGATTCGATACTGCTTCTACGCGACGGCTCTTGTCGGTGACGTCTATTACTTTCTACAATGGACTCGGTATGTCAACTTCTTTTGTTCATGTTCTTTTTTGACATATTTTGCAGACTTCTTTCTGAAGAAGAATGTATGGATGGATGGGGTTAGTGAACATTTTATTCAATTTTTCAATCGTGCATGGAATTTGCAGCCACAGCTAATGTCATCCATCCGAGTGTTTACTTTTTTATTCTCAGCACGGAGACTGACTGTGTGAAAGAATCACTCTATTTTAACATTTTCAGCCTAATCCTATTGCACCAGCAGAAATCCCTAGGTGGTACCACGACATATAGTTGCGTCATTTATAAATTTAAACATATTAAACACTCTTTCTTTTCAAATTTTCAATATGTTGAACTTGTGACTGATCAAATTATTTTATTTTACATGTGTGGATCGCTTTAGGTTTATTAAATGTGATGCTGAATCAGTGATGGGGCAGTCAAGTTCTCTCACATAACAGAGATCGTAAGAATAATACAAATGATGCCTGTCTGTGTTGCAGATACACACTGTTCATTGTTCTTTATCCAGTTGGAGTTCTAGTAAGTAATATATATCTTTCTCATCTGAGTATATCAACACATATATATTTGTCAAACAAGGCAGTAAGACAGACATATTGTATTATGTATACAATAGCACAACACAGTAAGAAAAAAAACAGCAATCAAACCCAAACAGTGACGTAAAGACCTTCCGAACACTTTAGTAGCCTCAGTTGTGGACAGAAACAGTGTCCGAAGTAAACAGTCGTTGTTAAAATTATCTGTATGTTGAAATGTTGTGTTCAAACGTGGGTTTTGGATATTGACTGTTTCCTGTGCATGAACACCGTTGGACAGAAAGCGTCCAGTCGATAAACCATACGTGTGTCATTTATACCGGCACATAACGGGCGGTTCAAGAAAATTGTAGTGGACCAGCTAACTTGATTCAGCCCGTTTGCTCAAAGGTTCCAGATTGAATTCGGTTGAGGTTTTACATTCCGTTTAACACAAAATAGGTAATTTCAGTGTCACTCTTCCCAGCCAGTCTGCCTATTGGCTAGAACTGAGGAATAAAGGTTGCAAATGTTAAATTCCAGGAATAAGTAGCGGTTCACTGAATTTTGGCCGTGATCCAGAAATTTGCTTAGGAATCGTGTACTTAGAATTTATAAAAGATTCCTGATATGATGTCGTTCATTACAGCGAAATAAATATTCTGTGACAGTGCGTTAACATTTAGCTAATGATGTTATATAGCTTTATTTTGCCACTACTCATAGCTGACAGGAAAGACACCTGTGTCACCTTCCCAAATTTTCAAAAGTCCTGAAATCGAGTACCGGCTAAGCCTGGTTACTTGGAAAAGTGGGGGTAGGTAGAGGAAACTGAGAGATGGACGTGTGCACAGGGAGAGCTGCTATGTATCTATCATGCACTGCCATACGTCCGTCATCGCGGCACGCTGAGTATCTCGTTGCCCAACGCTGCCAACTTCGGCTTCGACTACGCGTACACGCTGGTTGCAGTTATGCTCTCCTACATTCCGTGTGAGTAGTTGCTATGTGGCTTTATGTGGACGGTGGTTTGGCACAGTGGTAATGATTGGCGTTAGAACCGATCTTGGTACTGATTCTGAACCACATCCGGTCCACTGTAGATTGATTCGTTGCCGGTCTATTTTTGTAGATCAGCACCAGTCCAACAGTAACGGTAATCAGGTTTGGTGGCGTGTCCTTTGATGTATGAACATAGGTAGTTGCTCTGCATGCTATATTTGATCCATGTGCCAGTGGGTGAGGTCAACTTTGGCTAAGTCTAAAGGCTTAGCTGAACGCATTAAGTCTGTTGTCCAGTTTAGAATTTAGGCTAAGATGAAAGACTTGACATTTCCAATCCAACCTATCATTACGTTAACTTGGAGTGCTGTTCGTTTGGTCTACAGCGATTATTAATCACACTGCCGAATAAGACGTTATCACTGACATAAAAATGACAGGTAAAATGCGACGTTTGTCTTAAGTCTGGTCTGAGACCAAACCGCCGACATGAGGTCAAATTCGGTCTTAACTTTCGACTTAGACCAAAGTTTAGTCTAAGCCTTTAGACTTAGCGGAAGTTGACCTAACCCAGTGTCATCAGTCACACTACTGCAGGATTGGATTAGCAACTAATCACCACCATGTGTTGCGGGAAACATGGCACGTTTCATCGCCATTCATCACTACTATATCAGCCAATCCAGATGACATAAAATTACTGGATCAGTCAAGTCTAGTAGTGTTTTGTGGATCGTTGTAACTCAGTAACAATGTTGGGTGTGTCAACAAAGTTACTGTACATCAATTGAGCCTGACGGCTAGAATTTTGAAACTGGTACAGCGTATAGCATCAATACGAAAAATAGTGGCAACTTTAGGTTCGCTTTTGAAGGCCTACCATGACCATAACAGGGCGTGGTTGTTACATGTTGATGTTTCACGCCATGCCCCCTATTTCCTTATATGGAATAATTTATGTGACCTGGTTGGTATACCAGCCAGGTACCAGAACCTACCACAGTCTGATCACGGTAGCTTTCAGTATTCCAGTCATGTGACTACCATGTTTATATATCAAACACGTACCAGGTGTCCAAAAACCCTACTTTTTTACTGACACCCGGGTTTGTGCCACACTGTAAATTTATTTTAGACAGTATTTGCATAACTGCATAATTACGTGCATGTGTGTTGCAGTTTTTCCACAACTCTACATGCACATGTTTGCCCAGCGCAGGAAGACCATCAGTGGTGGAGAACAGCTGTCGAAACATGAATAAATTTGCATACATTAGTTTGACATTTTGGGCACATATCTGGATACATATGTTGATTCCACACACTGCAATGCATATCTGATTGTGACAGGGGTTCTTCTGCTTTTAAGTACTGATACTACAAGATTGATGTCCATCAGTCTGTCCGTCATTTTGTAGTGTCGTTGCATTGTGATCAGATTATGCAAAAGTAACAAGACAGCCTAGCACTAGCTAGCATAGTGCGAGATGATCCGCCCGCAAGCAGCAGGGTGACCGCGCTCGCAAGCAGCCGTGTATGCGTGTTATTGGTGCTGGCTGTAGCGTGTATGCATTTTTCGTAGCTGGCTGTAGCCAATGCACTTCCGTCACAGACAGAAAGACGGACACTGGCATCGTAGCATAAGCGCGAGATGTATATATTACATCTCGCGCTAAAAATGGGCACACGACAAGGTAGATTGGGTCTTGTTTGATGTTTGTATTTTGTTGATTTAGTGGTTATATTTTTAATTTTTGTTAGGCTAGGTTTATTATTTGTTTTTTTCTCTGGACTCTAATTTTGATTTTATCAGTACTAACCAAGAGAGTGGCTAGTAAAAGCATCCCTGAAATGAGCCGTGGTGAAAAGCATGTGGCATGTTGTGGACCACATTAACAAAAATTCCCGGCTATGCCCCTGGTTTGGGGTGTTGTAATAAAAATAAAAAATGAACTGGGGGTCAACAGTGAGGCAGAAAGGACTGAACCTCGATGCCCGAAAGGCCGAGAGTCGGAGTGGGGCTCATGCAGAGGGGGCGGCCTGCTCACTCATTATCTAGGGGCCTGGAGGACTGCTATAGCCTATTAGCTCCCCCTGTGGGGTTTGGGGCAGACAGTTTGGCATGTACACATGGTGTAATGAATGTTGATCAATAAACAAAACAACATTAACAAGGTATCGCGTGGCGAAACAATATTCTTTCCGCCGATGGCAGTTCAGTAGGTGCAGATAATATCAATGGTGCAGACACCAACGGACTAGAAACTACTCAGTTATTAACTGCTGGGTTATTGTTGGTCCTCAGCTGCTGAGAAGTATCTTCAAAAATATCTAACGACACACTTCTTTGCAGTCTGACAAGTAACGATTCAAAGAACCATCATAAGAAAACACAAACTACAAACTAACAACAGAGCGTTACGTACAACAACAACAATAAAGAAAAAAAACGGCAGCAAAACATACAGCCTGCCGAGAATGCATGCCGGGCGGGCTTAACAGAAAGCCGAACTCATTATCATATGTTAACCGCACACTGTGCATTGATCACTGTATCCAGCTCATATGAAGAACACACTCCGCAGCGGTTGTCAAGACAACCACAACTGTCCAGTGATCTCTGCATCTAGCAGTCAGACTTTCGCATCACTCATCTCGTCCGCATTCAACTGGACTGAGTCCACTGTCATGCTTGGTTCAGCTCAGATCAGACAGTGTGGTCCGGTTTTTCCACAGCAAATTAATCTCCCGTTAATTTAATCCGGCATTAAATCCAGCAAATGATCAATTTACTCAGATGTCGTTTTTCCACCGGCATCTGAGTAAATTGATCATTATCTGCCTGATTTAATGCCGGATTAAATTAACGGGAGATTAATTTGCTGTGGAAAAACCGGACCTGTGATCTGAACATTTCTTCTGTGCAATGCAAACACAGATGCAGGCTACAGCTGCCAACCGCATAGACTATAAAGTACATGTAGAGCAGAACATATTACTTCCTTCAACTAACTTAGTTTGCCAGTCACTGAGTACCGGTAACCAGGACAAAACGTCAGCTATTGCTAAACTGTCGGCAAATGCTGTATCATGCACTCTTTTCATCATACATCAAAGTGTCATTTGCTATTTTTTCCAAGATTGTACGAGTAAACTCCTTTACCATTAGATTTTTTTTTAATTTCAAAAATATGTAATATAAAATAGCTGTCACAGTAATAGCCCTGCGGGAAAACATGGTACGTACGAGTTAATTCGGGGTTCATGGTAAGGGGTTAAAAGATGCAACAGTACATAAGGGTTTCTTGGTGGCACATTAGAATCACAAATATTCCGGCATTTCACAGCCTAACATCCCATATTAGGTAAGGTATCATGCACCCTTTAACTCATACGAGTTATAATCTTGAAATATGACAAATGGCACTTTGACATGTGACGACGAGGGTGCATAGGACAAAAACACATGGGACCACTGTCTATTTTTAAAATATCAGATTTTCCAGAGTCAAGACTTCTCTTCCTCTCTCTCAAGTTTTGATTCGTTCGCATCATTCTCTTTATGGCAAATGTCACTTGTACGTCGTTTACAAACCGTCATTAAAACATCGAACATCATGATATCACAGCACGAGTTTTACATCACTCCTAACAAAACAGCAGTTCATTATTGAGACAAATGTCAACTGACAGTTATTTCACCAGTCTTATACAGACACAAAATTAGATGTTGTGAAGATCAACAATTAGAAAATATCTTAAAAATTAAAAGTCCTTTCTCAATCACATGGATCCATAAAGCGGAATTGATCTCCATTGGGACACTAGCCTATGCAGTGAGACCACGGATATAGGGCTTGTGTATCACATGGTGTGCCTGTTTACGCCCAAGCATTCACTGGTTCATACCAAGTTATACTGTTTGGTGACAAGAGGTACATGGGTGTGAACAATTTGCCCAAGGTTGTTACGCGGTGGCCGGGACTCAAACTCGCGACCACTGGGTCATTAGTCTGATGCCCCAGACACTACTATTATTGAGTCACCCAAGATGGTGTATGACGGCCATCTTGAAAATGGAAAAATTGCAATATCTCAGCAACCGTTTGGCCGATTTTGATGAAATTTTGCATGGTGATGCACACTGAAACAGTATCAATGAGCCTGAAATTAATCATCAGTTGTGGCAGGCAACCTTCAAAGTCCAATTTCAGTAAGACCTTTACAATCAATAAATCAAACATTTGATATCCACTCATTGATCAGCTATTAATACTGGGAATGGACTGAAGGTTGGTTCATTTTTGATTTAACAACACAACACAAATCAGGTCATATCAGTATCGGCACATATTAAATAGTACAACACATTCGACACAAACTGTCAAACAATGTGTAGAAGTTAGACAGAGATAGGCAATACATATACAACAGCATTATTTTTATATATTTCACAAATGGACTGAAACTTGATATGTTTCTGTTACTTCACTGACCTGACAATTTCTGCAAATCTGCTATAAGTCGGGCGGATCTCTTACAGTGTTCAGGTCTGACACGGGTCAATGAACGACCACTCGGCTTCAATTGCCATGCACACATTTATCCACTAATGGAATGAGCCACGTGACGCCTTCATTCTCCAGCCACACAGCATCACAACATTCTGGCTCATTTCTGTCCCACACAGGATAGGAGGCTGAGTTGGCCTAGGTGGCGGGTTACATACCGAGGTGGTTTGCTTGCCCAACTGAACCCGACATAGACTAACTTCATTAATGTGACCAATGCCATTATTCTTACACCAAACCGCCAGCTTCAACTAGAGTGCTGCTATAATATGACACTATATAGCAAGCGGCAGTCTGTTCAGTACCCCCAACAAGTGTGCCACAGAATCTCAAAATTGGGTCAAGAGCGACTTGCATATTTTATACCATAATGTAGGTCGATCATCCCTCGTATGACAATTTATTTTCCGGTTTCCCTACGCTGAGTCATTTAATCACAATGAGTCGCCAAATGAGGGCAACCTCACATTTTTGTGGCATTTTCTCATCTCCCCAAAATATGGGAGCGCAGTGAAAGAGTCCAGTGACGAGATATCAAACTAGCACCGTACCCCAAACTGTTCGTAACATACCCGTGAGTCATCCATTTGTGGATTCTGAGAACTAATGTCACCTAAATAAATGTCTGGTAGGTACTAACCTAGTATCTCCCATACTAAAAAGTGCAGCACATGTAAAATGATATTTCCAGTAACATAAGTTCTTTTAAAAACCCATCACTATTAGTAGTAGTAGTTTATTGTGATGCTAAATATTTGTTACTTAACTACAATTGCAAGATTCATACAGTGAACTGAAAACTTTGATTGACTTAATACACTAGACACACTGTACAAAAATTCATTCACAAAACACCAATTTCACAAAAAAATACTCTCAAAACTATCCGAGTCCGTAGTGATCACAACCATTACGTACTGTCCAACAAAAAACCCTGATAGCCGTATATAAATGGTAAGCCGGTTGGAACGCGTTTCTGATACAGCAGATAGTCTTCGCCGAAGAAATTCAGTAACGTGATCTCTTCGTCAATTATTCGTTCTTTGAAGAAAATCCACGATGCTATGGTGTATGCAATCATACATACCGGGTTATGGAGCATCAGCTGTAATAGACAAACACATGCAATTTTACACCAAGATGTATGTTGCGTTGTTTTACGTCTGCTGCTGAAACTGATCTCTCGGAATGTACTTAGTGCCGTCAAATCCCAGTTATTTGCTTACAGACATCAGAAAGCCAAAAACAGTAAAAAATGTCCCTTCCTTCATGAAACAGTCAGAGGACAATGAAGAAAAGAAGTAAGAAAGAAACAATCAACCGGATTACTGTACTAAACATTGGCAAATACTGAATGAAAAGTCTGGCCAGTGGAAAGGGAAAACGTTTTTAAACTTGGCACCGACCCTGACACCTTCTGCCGTCACTTCAAGACCTACTATTTCCAGCTGGCCTTCAAACCCACTTAGCACCTTCCACTTGCACCTCAGATCTGGCTTTTGGTTGACAACTGTGCGTGTTTACAAATTATATGTACCGTACTTAGTTACTTTTAAAACAAATGATAATGCTACAACCACTGTTCTACTGTGCTATCTAGCCACTGCCCGCGCCTCAAAACTTTATGACCAACCACTGTCTACACTTCAAGTGCATGTATGTATCTACATGTATGCATGTACAAACCATAGGCTTTAATTATTGCTTTTCCAGTTGACTAAACCAACGATATCAAAGCACTGAAGGAGTTTCAAAAAACAATCCGAGCTAGTAAAGCAAAGTAAAGTAAACGGAGTATAACAGTTTGCAACATGCCTGACCGCTAAGGGAACTCATACGCCATATGAGATCACACAATGTTACCTGTCACTTGGCAGAGGTGACTTTCTGCCTTTACCCCAGCCAATTAACGCCGGTACTCGATTTAGCGAACCCAGAGGGATGCAAGGCTGAGATGACCAGAGAGCAAAACAAGCCAAACAGGACAGACCTGTGTTCCCATACTCCAGTAGAACCACCCGACGTACGACGGATGCCGGAACACCGCGAATATTCCGTGAGTGACTAGAACGTGGCCGTCTTCGCGGAGGAAGCGGATGTAGTGGTTGAAATTAGAGCCGGCCGTCCACATCGCTAGCTTACGAAGACACTCGCCTCCGACGACCATCAGCAACCCAATGATGCTGCTCACACTCGGCTGCTTCCAGTCTGTAGATATCAACCAACCAGTTCTAGTAGTACAGAACAGAAGAATAAAACTGTAGATAACAGATTACACCCCAAGTGTGCAACTCACAATGTATACTTG
>Ga0209782_1002539_pt1 | contig 10212 bp, 6 predicted proteins | sample WorMetmaBAHAMAS1_FD_187390 | JGI IMG/M metagenome (GOLD analysis project Ga0209782, IMG submission 187390) | Marine gutless worms symbiont microbial communities from Max Planck institute for Marine Microbiology, Germany - Inanidrilus... | ecosystem: Host-associated > Annelida > Digestive system >...
ATAAACAAATATAAAAGGAACTGACCTACAGTGATGTTATGATTTCTTCTATAAAATCAATTACAATGCATTTTCAAATAACATGTTCATAGTAAAAGTGACAAAGTATGTTACAGTGATTTACAAGATGTGCTTCACCATCAAGTGGAGATAGCTCTCCAGTTGGTAAACAGCTAAAAGTTCAGATAAGCTGAATTCCACGGGAGCATTTTTCTCGTAGCATCCTTGCGATGATGTCGTGTCGCTAACATGTCATGTGGAAATCAGGCGTGTCAGATGAGGATGCTAGTGACTTGTCCGCAACAAGTCGTGCATCGTGCATGTCGGGCTTGTGAAATTTGGAGAACAACATGACACACAGACAAACGGGCAGCACTACACCGCAGCAGACCAATGGCCGACCAATCAGGTAAGCATGTGGCAAGCTGAAACGGGGAGTTGCCCGACACACGTGACATCCTCATAGCATCCTTGCAACGATATCGGGTGTGTTGGCGAGGGTTAGACCCCTAAGCCACCGTCTTTCGCCACGCCGACGACTTTTTTGTCCGGCTAGCTGCCGCCGCCAACAAAAAAAGCCAGCTAAGCTAATATTTTTCTCGGGCCTCCGCTGCCGGGTAAAATGTTAGCTAACTGCATTAACCGTTCCAGTCAATGGTTGTAGCACATCAGTGCATGCTGTGTCAGTGTCGTAAATAAATAGCAGGACAGAGGCCATGCGGCGGTCAGTTGCTGTGCTTGGAGGGCTGGGCATGGGCATCTAGTGCATAGATGCTATTAGTAGACATCCATGCGCGGGGCGATAGCCACTTGGGTACGGCCATCGCTAGTGGTTGAGTGGGGACAAGTCTCACTCAGACACAGGCACCTAGCAGGGAACTGCCGAGGCATCATGCTACAGCGGCTGGTGTATGGAGCTGCAGCTACATTGCGTGTGAATGCTTACGTGACAGTCTCCGCATAATTGTCAACATCGTCCAGCTTGTTCACGTCATCATCGGTGAGAAAACAAATTCTGTTAAACTACTAACTAAAGTATTGTTGGTTGTGTAAAATGGTCATTGTGTAATACAACGCCCACTTAACACAACTGAAAATACTGTAGTTAGTTGTGTATCGTTAGGTGTATCGTTATAAACTTGCTTTCGGTTTAGCTATTTGATAATTACTTTACTTCGTTAAAGCTGTTGGAATACATGAGCACAAAAGGAATTGCAGCAACAGGCATTGTCCGAGCAAACCGACTGGATAAATGCTCCCTTAGAACTAATCGGACTCTGGAAGAAGCTGATTGAGGAACTTCATCTGCCATGCTGGATGCATCGACCAATGTCATAGTTGTGGCATGGTGAGACAACAAAGTCGTCTGTCTGGCTTCAAACAGTGTTGGAATTGCACTAGTTAGCAGCGTCTCAAGATGGTCTCATCAACAGAACCAGCGAGTGAACGTTAGCCAGCCTAATATTGTTCGTGTATACAACGGCACTATGGGTGGTGTGGACCGAGGTGATCAAAATGTATCATTGTACAGAGTAACAATGAGGACTAAAAAGTGGTGGTGGCCACTCTTTGCCCATGCTGTTGACCTCGTAATTTAGGATGCACTGGCATTTGCTGAACTTTACACTGTGTTGCAAGATATTACAATACAAAATTGATTTAGTAATTCTCACTATTTTTCAATGTTGACTTTGCGAACAGGTTTCAGTGCAACTGATGCAAGCAAGAACGACACAGCGGAACCAGTTTCAATGTGCAAGCAACTTCGAATGAAGCTGATAGGAGATGCACTCGACCGAGACAGACGCGACGCAGATCGAGATAGAACATTATCTTAACATGCGCGTTCCGTCTGAGTTCGATGACAAGCCACTCGCCTTCTGGCAGCGACACGAAGAGTCATTGCCAACCCTGAGCAAAGTTGCTGACGTCCATCTCGGCATGAGCTCGTCATCTGTTCCTGTTGAATGTATGTTCTCCACCACAGGGATTATCTCCAACGGGGAAAAGATCCAGCACTGGACATGAGAAACTGAACAGAGTTCTGTTCAGTCACGATAACTTTTCAGTGGCAGTTGACGAATGCATATGATTATGCAATGAAAAGTTATCACGAATGAACACAACTCTTTTCAGTTTTAGTGGAGATCATGCACAGATATTCATTGGGAACAGAGAACGTAGTTAACTCAAACTGTCACTGACTCATATACATTGTTCATTAGTATTGTAGATGAATATATTACATTTTTAAAACGTGTAAACGTGTCAGATTTTGTCTGGCTGAAAAATTGTACTCCTACTACAGTAGCCTGGTTTGATAGTAGACCCAAAACTGAACCAGATATATCTTTAAAAAACCGTGGTAATTTAGTGGCTAAGCCGGCTAGCCACTGACAATACTGAAGTTAAGCCTCTGCCGAGAAAATAAACGGCTAGCTAGCCGCCGATAATTTTTCCAGCCAGCCGACATTAATCAGCCAGCTTTGGCTTAGGGGTCTAGCGGGGATGTCATAAGGATGCTACAAGGAAAGTGCTCCCATGGAATTTAGGCTATAAATAAATGTAAATTAGACCGAAACAGAATTGTGCAATCTAAGTCTAGAAAGAATCACTCATTTATACTCGATCAAGAAACACGTATGTACCACAGTTGACAACCAATCATCCAATGTTAGCTTGATGGCAAGTTAATTAAACATGCATATCAGGAATGTTGCCACTGTTTCAAATAAAGTTGGGCTATATTTTGTAAGTATATTATGTTGCCAGAAATCTTGCAGAAGGAATGAATTCACCTGACTGACTATAGAACATGGATCAGCATCTTTATACGTCCATTTTTAGCCTATGTGATGGTAAATATAGTCAGTGCAAATCTCAAACCGAAATCAACAATCACACAGCGAGCAGAAATGTAAAATTCATAAAATTAGAAAACTGGATTAAATATATTTTGATTCTCATTTCTATAATCTTACCTAATTGTTCACTGCCGCAGGCTATCTACGTCACTGTGCAGCAGTGGAAAAACTCGGTGCAACACTGAACAACAGTCAACAGCAATGCAGACAAGTGTGACTGTGTTTAATAATGCATAGTGCACTCATCACTGGCCAGAAAACATAGCTTTGCATTGATCTCGTATTCGTTCATCTTGCTCCGATAACCGCTTACGACAAAGAGCCAGATATCGAATGATGTTGGTGTCTAAAAAACACAACAAAAATTTCCATATATGACAGAAGTTGAAGACCATAAGTTTTATAACGAACAGAATGATATTACAACTATAAAACATTTTAACTCTTAAAATGTTCATTTAAATGCATACTATATACGAGGAAAGATAGCAGACTTTGCCCAAGTGCACGATCAATGATGAGTAGTTGTGGTCTTGAGCAAAATATGGTTGGAATCGATGCAGTAGCTTTGGCTGTTATGCTATCCAAATGCGGTGAACAGCAGCATCACCAACAAACTGCCGAGAGCTGACGTCATAAGTACGAAAACACGTTTTTGGGCACTTACAGTCACTGCAGCAGTATGTCATTGATTCCATCTGACTAATGAGGTATAATTGTTAAGTATTAAACTATTATGAACTTCTCTACCATTTCTCAGCTGTCAAGGATGGACGAAGTCAAATGGTACCAAGAACGTGATTTCAGGCATTTCCAGTCATAATGAGCAGCACACCAATAGTACCGGTCAAATTGTGAGCAGCAATTTCAGTGATCTACAATAACCTTAGGTCTAGGTGAAACCACTGTTGAGGTATAAGCATATGATATGCTACAGAAACCATTATGAAAAAACACGTCATCATCCACAAAACCAGAAGTATGTAACGATGTATCACAAAGGAGTACAGAACCATGGCCACAATCAAAAAACCCGTTTTTCGTCGCCTAACAGTACATAACCGATAGGTGTTTGGTTGTTTGGTATGTAAACATGCTATCCACATGACTAATATACCGAAAGCTGACTGGTCTAGCGTGAAAAATAAACAACTAACAGCCACGCCCTATTAGGTTCTGATAGGCGACCAAAAACAGGCCTAAAATGTACACTTTGTTAAGTTCAGCAATCTGGTTTTTGAAATATGTCAGTAGACGTGCACACACACAAAGACAAACAGACAGACACACTTATCACAATACTATGCATCCCTCTCATGCAAAGTCAATATTTTGAAACACAAAATGACCAATTCAGTTTAGGCACCAGAAATTGCCATTACTACTGCATTGTCACCTTGCAGCCTATTAAAACAATGTCACTGTCTTTTATTTTCCTTTATTTTAATAGCTCTAACTAGCTATGCCTTTTCCTGTTGGAAATCAACAGCAAAGCAGTGAAACAGTCAACTAGAGATAAGGCATACAGCATGACTGGACCTTTTTAACTGCTATGACTAAATACAGTTTTTGACTGTAGGCGATGACAAGCAAAAGTGAGCCATTTTGATCAGAGGTGTATTTTTACATAAATAAAAAGACACGTAAGTCAGTGACAATAAAGTGCATAGCCATATAACTGCCATCTACGCACCACTCTTGCCCTGTAGTTCAGCAGCCTTCTGTAACGAGGTGACAGCATCGTCATAGCAACCAAGGTGAAAGAGAGCAATGCCGCATCGGTAATGTGCTTTAACATTCCCCGGAACACGCTCAATTGCTTCCTTGCAGCAGTCAACAACTCGGTCATAAGATGGCTCATCAACTTGAAGCAGACACGCTGACACCACAAAAAATTAACAGCACTGTAACAGATGAAATTTACATACGTTCCAATTTACATTTCAATTCAGTTGTTGTACACAGCTAAAAATGCAGTACCACTTTTACAACTTAAATGGCATGCAGCTCACGACATTATTGTGTTGTTAGTCGAGATCTTGTAAATTTCACAAAACAGTTTAAATATTACAAAAACTTTCAGGTATCAACTAAAAGACTTCATCTTGTAAGATATCAAATACTGCTGAATATATTTTATAACAAAATAAACAAATCTTGCCGTGGTTGTAAAAGCATCATTTCTAATAAAGCATTAAACATGCATGATAAATTAGCAAATAAACTTTATGGCATCACAAAAATTGCCTACTGCAGTACTGCATTTCAAAATATAAGTATTGTACTTGTGTGGGGCAGTCTGCCGGTCCATGTCTCTTCTATGTTGTGCCCATGCCAAATTGCTAAACAAAGTTGTGATAACGACTTCAGGAGCACAAAGGAATGCAGTGTTAGTATAAATGATAGAAGAAAAAAATACAATAAATAAGGTTGCAGGCATTACCAGCCAGGTTTGACTGACAGTCGGCAAATAGTCGATCCACATCGTGCCTCAGCTCTGGAGACAAAGGGACCGCGGAGCTTCGGCCCAGCATTGCATCAGCTGGGTTCTTCTGTGATGCATCAATTGCCTTCAGATACAGCAATGCACGATGATACTGTCCCATTGCCACTTTATATTCCAATTTCTTGTACCTGTCATTTCCTCGATCCTGCACATGACATAAATGAGCTGATTCACAGCTGCCCAACGTACTTGCCATACAATGTATGCACAACAGAAGAGGTGCAGTGCAGATCACTCAGGCATATCATGTCCATGCTATCTATATCGACATCTCTAAATGGTAGATGAAAATCATAATGCATTCTACCACGTGTTCATGACAAACGATATACTCCAAACAGTAATGGAGGCAGGGTGGTGCTCAATGCCTATCTCCATTTCTAGCCTCGAGCCCATAGGCGGTTATGCCACTGAAGGCCAAAAAGCAGTTACTGCACAGCCACTGAGGATCAAAGCCTACTGACCAGTACCAATCACAAACTTGATGACAGATGATGTAAATAACTTGCCCAGAGTTGTTATGCACCCATGCCCCACCGAAAGTCAAAGCTGGCGAGGGGAGGAACGGTCTGATGGAAAGTGCATCGTTGTATTCATAGTACAGATGTCAAATAGTTTAAGGCACCCATTACTGAGATCTCCGTACTAGTGCATGATCCTAGCATTCAATTTATTATGTCAATGTCATACATTACTGGGTGTGATGCAGGTCAAATCACTATTGTGCGGTTGAAAGACATCACATTTCATATCACTTGCTTTGAACTGATGATGGCCGCCGTAACAGGAGTGGCTTACTTGATTTCCGACAAATCTGGCTTTGCATCGTGCATCAGAAAGTTGCAGATGTCTGCAAGATGGGGGAAAGAAAGGTTACAACTTATAGCAAATGGACATAACGAGGAAGGGCGTAAACACATATTTTTGCAATGTCTTTTATGGACTGCCCTATGATAGATGATCAAGGGGGAGTATAAAGTTAATAAGTAAGTAATAATATTTGACTAAGTGCCATAATCATTCAGTAGAATGAATCGGAGACATTTTCCAAACAGGTCCCGAGTTTCTGCTGGCAGAACCTGTTTCTCCCATGCAGTCATAAGGTTTAAAACAGTTTAAACTAGAAAAATGCTAGTATAGTGGTTCTTTTCTTAGATATTTTAACACTCTAGTGCATTCTCAATTAAACCAGCTCTTATTTAAAATATGCATCAGTTAAAAAAAACTCTGCAATTGTAAGGTAAGAACTTAAGATAAAATTATGAATGTCACATAGTTAAACATAACAGACAAAACATAAAAGTGAACAGTCCATTTGACTAGTTAAGAAATGTGCACATTAATTCTGGCCGAAACCTTGACAAATGGTATCCATTTTGAATGAGTGTCTACTACATGGCTGCACACTGTATGCTGAAGTAAACAGTCTGTTTCTGCCACAATGGTTTAAAGCAGTGTAAAGTAAAACAGTTTAAACCATGGTTAACTAAGTGTTGATGATGAATGTGAACGACATTTGGACGGAATTTCACTTAATGTAAGTAAAAAATACTGTTATATGCAACGAGACGAGAATTTAGTATACGGAGTAAACGGACAACAAATTGATGCCATTCACATGGGTTACCGTCAGACCGGGGCGGTCTACACCCGCTGATCTGGTTCAGTCAAGATTCAGCCAGATAGGCCCCCAATCAGTGTCACAGCTAGAATTGGTTCTAACTCTAATGACAGCAGTTTTTCTAGTGAAATTGGCGGTGATACTCAGCAGACAATGGTGTTGACACCTACCTTGTAATGCTGTGCTTTCTCCAGGTTTTCTTTCCACAAATTTGGAAAAGATGAACGTTCATCATTCACTGGCGATTCAGTTGTCAACATCATTCAAATGTCGATATATGCTGGAATGAAACAACAATAATGACTAGTCACAGTTGTCAGACAGTTTCCATTACATTGCACTAACACAATTTAGCTTTCACACACACACTGCTCTCTGAGCAGAGGTACCACAGTAACATGTATATGAAAAGTACCGATTAGTACTGTAAAATTTTAATCAGGCCTATAATATGCACAATTTTGACTGTAATTTCATCTCTCAAAGTGGGGGCATATTATACATCTGAAATAATCGTGCTTAGATGACATGATAAAATCAATTAAAAAATCATCCGCAGCAAGTTCTGGCAACATGGTAATTAAGGTCCAGCTTATGGCACTATAGAGGAAATGTAACAACTTCATTCCTCAATGGGCGTCCCTTTCAGTGTCCGGCGACTCTTAAGTTTCGCTCATTTGTACAGTTAGACTACATTTTTCCCTCAAAGTTGAGGGTGCATATTGTACACATGTACTTATAATCCATGCCTCAGATTCTAGCCTCTGTGCTTAACCACTGTGCACATTATAAATTTTTATGGTATATAAATATACTGCTATGCCATAATATCGAGATACAGAATCTACAAAGGTTTCAAATTGTGGAAGTAACCTACAGTCACAGCAGGACTAAAGATCACTAATGCCACTATTTAAAACTACCATAATATTTTATTTTTAGCTGCCCATTGCATGTCCTGATCATGAGATTTTATTGTCTAAATTGCAGTCTAAGTTTCGCTTGGGCGGTGCTGTCTTTGGATAGATACGATCCTATCTGTCTGACAGAACCCAGCGTGTCTTTTTCAGTGAGTGCCTGTCTTCTGTACGACATTCCACAAGCATCTGCATTATCTGTCATTGGCCCCTTGCTGTTTTTGTTGGGTCCGACGAAACACCGCATCGGATGCATCGAGCGCATCGGACGTCAGGGTACTGTGGTCGTGCTTAGGCCTACCATATAGTCAGCGGCGCGAGTAATAACCGGTCATTTGAATGTTGCACATCAGACTGTAATGGCTAATTGCAAGTTTCTGCAACAGTTGCGTATATATGCCCACTCATGCTATAGCTCTGTCGACGTTTTTATATGTTTCCCATGCAATAATTGCAAGTAGGCCTGCCTATAGTGTGTGACACTGATGCATGACATTTTTATTTCATTGGGATTGATATTGTTTCGCTCGATAGGCCTATTTATTTTGTTGTTTCGTTGGTTGAAGTTTACTGATGCTGTCACACAAACATGACGATATCGCGCCGTAGAGTTAGTCATCACACGATTTCAGCAGATCACTATGAATGAATGAATATGAGCATTAATTTTAACTAGGCAAAATAGGCCGATATAATTGCGCAGACAGCTGCCAGAACATTCGATCAGGTAAGCAGGCGCGCCCTGGTGTAGCGCCGCGCCCACGCCACTGCAGCAGGCTATTGACTGATTTCCGATGCGCCTGATGCGTCCTATATGTCCGATGCGGTATTTCGTCGGACTGGTTTTTGTTGTATATGGCTGAGGTGTTTGACATCACTGCATCATTTCGACTTGGTCACTCATATGCTGATGATATGCAGATCTAGGTAAAAGTACCTCAATTTTCCAGTCTTGGTGAGTAGTTAGTGGACGTATCAAAATTGGGGAGTAGACCGACTGGAAAATTGAGGTACTTTTACCCAGATCTACATTAACGTTTCAGTCAGTGAGACCCAGCAAGCTGCAACCCGCCTGGTGGAATGTCTCGAGCACCTCAATCAGTAGATAAGGCATGCCCGCATTTTACCCATAGCCGTGACTTGGCGCCGACTACAAATGTCCCGAGTCAACTCAACTCAAACCATGTTGTTCAATCGTATGTATAGCATTGGTCAGGCTGAAAACATAACACAAGGTAATAGAATAAAGTGAATAAACTCAATTTCATACGTTTTAAAATTAAATCGCATCTCACTTCTTTGTAACCACTGAGATATATCTGGAAAAACTGCTTTGCGTGTGAAAAAATAGAAAAACCCAGATTTCGTTTAAAACAGTAGAAAAGTCTGCGGTGCGTGACGAGGCAGTTGACAACTTGACACTCCTGTAGTCGTAGTGTGTTGTAAATCGAGATTAGCGTAAATTGACTTATCATACCAAAAATTCTATTTCTCACACAAAATTCCAGGAGTTCTCCAGGTGAGTGGGAACCCTGTTGTGACTGTGATCTATTGTAGATTAAATACCAGCACTTATACTAAACAGTATCTCTACTCTCTAGCTTAGCAGAATCATAATCAATACCTTTGTTTTAGATCAAGACTTTAGGACTTTCTTGCTTGGACCTTCCAGGGTTTCTCCAGTTCAATAAATAAATAATCTATTTTGACAGAATTTCCAGCACAGCGTAAAACAAGAGGGCCTAGCAGTGGCTAGCATAGCGCGAGATGATCCCTTCCCTCGCACCCACTTAACGATAAATAGTTCAGTGCTCGCACCCGCTGCTCGCGCACGCATACACCGCGACCGCAATGCGCGGTAAATTTGGATCGGAATTTTAAACCTAAATTAGCTATAATGCACCAATGCACTTCCATCACAGACAGAGAGACGGACACTGACATCGTAGCGTAAGCGCGAGATGTATAATATATTATATCTCACGCTAAAAAGGCCATTCTGTCATTATTTTACTTTTTTAACACGTAATCAAGAGGAAAATGCATACTAGCAATGCTCCAGATACTAGCAACAAGACCTTGACATAATTACATTGTTGTAATAAAGCTTTAAGTTTGGAAAAAATTGCTGATATCATCCAATGTAGATTCATTTGAATACTTTTTATTACAACTATGAAGGGTGAGTGGCAACCCTGCATAACCATGATCTACCGGTAACTTCAGCTACAGGTTTTAGGTAAATTTAGCTATCGAGACCCTTAGCTACAGTAGAAAGTTAGCACTGGGGAGCAAAACGAAATT
>Ga0209782_1002540_pt1 | contig 10209 bp, 5 predicted proteins | sample WorMetmaBAHAMAS1_FD_187390 | JGI IMG/M metagenome (GOLD analysis project Ga0209782, IMG submission 187390) | Marine gutless worms symbiont microbial communities from Max Planck institute for Marine Microbiology, Germany - Inanidrilus... | ecosystem: Host-associated > Annelida > Digestive system >...
GGTGGATCTTCAGATAATTTGTCTCCGAGAAATCATTAAAAAAGATATATAAAAAAAGAAAGAAACGGAGGGTAAAATATATAGCCCTTCCGGCAAGTTTGCCGAGCGGGCTAAATGAATTAGCATATGAAGTAACAGTTTTTACAATACAGAGTTCAGACTACTGAACTTGGGACCATATGTCACATTCAGCATTGAGGCCACACAATTATTAAATACAGCACTGGGCTATAACTGCATTTGTTGATTACTGCGGCATTACAGTAAGACTAAAAACAACTGAACTGAGTGATGTCACGTGGTCGTTGCTACTCATCCAACTCCCCATGTTGAGAAGTTCTCTAACTAGCTGTAAAGTTAAGTTATACTGCTTACTTGGTTGCTATTCGTAATGCGTATTGTGTTACTGAAGGAGAGTGCACGGCCACCAACACCGCCACCACCGCTCCACTCACGAGACACATCGGCCAGTCATGCTTCGCCTGCCACTCGACCATCAGATGGACCGAGATATGTTCCGCCAGCATCCGGTATCACAGTTGTTCGTCAAACAATCTTGCACTTCATATGGACACACAGCCATTTCCATGGCCTTTTCCAGGTGAACCTGGGTTAGCTGGTTTCCTGTGATTTTCTTCCTCCACTTGTTCCACAGTGAACCTCTGAGGACAGACTGGATGCCCTTTGCATTGCCCATCTGTGTCAAACACTGAATGGAATCACACAATTTTACACTGCAGGAAAACATTCACTGGCTGAAACAGTGTCAGTTGATGTAGAGGGAGACGTCGGTGGAACAGAAATAGTAGACCTATATGTATACCAGTACTGCGTCTTAATAAAAGTAACTAAAAATGTTAAACTGTTAACAGTATATTGTGAAGCATTTCAACAAATGAAATTTTTATTGGCATTAGAAACTAGTGACCTATATTAAGCCTATACATTTATCCACTATAATGTCCGGTTTTTCCACAGCAAATTAATCTCCCGTTAATTTAATCCGGCATTAAATCCGACAGATAATGATCAATTTACTCAGATGTCGTTTTTTCTACCGGCAGTTCGTCAATTAAATCGTCCGGACGATTTAATTGACGAACTGCCGGTGGAAAAACGACATCTGAGTAAACTGATCATTATCTGCCGGATTTAATGCCGGATTAAATTAACGGGAGATTAATTTGCTGTGGAAAAACCGGGCCTAAGTGTCAGCTGGTCTTCATACTCCAATTAGTTTCTAAGTTTCCATGTGTCTACTTTTATTTTCCGAGTCCGATTTGTACATGGATGGCATCCACTGTTTAACCGACTGGTTTAGACTGAATGCTGAATGAGTTAGAAAAAAAACAGTTTTTTAAAAATTTTCATAGCATATACTCACTGGAATACAGTGCTACCATTTCACCGTTACATGTTTAGACAGAATGGTGGACTGTCACTGTATGTAATGTTTACAGATACGGCATATTCGTCTCTGCCTACTATGCGGCCTGCTCCATACGTACCTCCAGAAATGAGAGGAGACCTCGTATGATGTCATTCAACTAGTTATGACATCTACTGAGTGCTATTAGGACAGTTGAAATGTGTCAGTGAATGGCAGACATTGTATATGCCAGTTGCAGATCATGGAGACTGTTAGAAAACAATAGCGACTGTTGCTGCTGACAGGTGAGAAGCAGTAAATGTAAATGAGTAAATGGTATTTGCCAAGTACATGTACATACGGTTGTTGGCCTGAATGACTGACTGTTCTACTTCAAGTTATTAAAGACTGCCTTAACTGACCTGTTGACGATGTGAAGTGAACTCACCTTCATGAAAAAAAACTACGAAAAAAGCAAATTAACTGCGAAACTGAAGTTGCATATTAATTACTTGTAGAGTGGTGATCTTTATTAAACATATCATTGCAGTTTACACATATGCACAAGCAAGTTCTACTTTGATGCCGAGATAATGCTTTCTCAGTTACTTTTAGCTCAACATGTCATATGCCATGTCGCACTTATGCTACGAACGTGACGTCCACCTGTCCGACTGTAATGTTGACAGATTCTGATCACGTAGTGCAACAAAAGGGGACATGGGCACCTGACAGAATAGGTCAGTGTCCTGGCTACCTGCATGCTGAAGCTGACTTGGATCATAGTATCTTGTGATCCTGAGATAGACCAGTGAGGTATGCTAAATGTGGAGTTTGTACTTTGGCAGCAATAAGTCCAAAGGCTCGCATGTCAAGCTATCCAAGCATCTGCTGAACTTCTCGTTCACTACATCATAACAGGATTTGTTAAGTTGTTTTCACGCCATGGTCTGCCAATTACAATTTTTATCGTTTATATGCAATGCAGAGAATTTTAATGTGCGTTCTTGCTGTTGTAACCGACACAGCAGTTTGTAGCTATGTTTGCCTTTTGTACAGAATAATTCGTTACTGAGTGAAATGTAGTTTGTTGCATGATTCTGGAATTACACCATCCAGTAACTAATGTATGATTGTAGCTCAGTGTATTGTGTTTGATTTATCATGTTGAAATAAGTGTTTTTAAGAAAATGTGAATCTACATGTCGTATTATTTAGAAATGCACATAAATGGATACAATAATTCAGTTGTTACTGATATTTAGGTTAGCGAAACACAATCATACGTTTAATTAGCCGTGAAAGTTTCACATAATATGTCCTGTAAACAATTATTTATGAATAATATTGTAATAAGTTACTTATACAGCATAATCATCCCAGTCCTGTAGAAGTCTAGTATTATGCTAAATCTCATATGGTTTTTCACTTTTCTTTGTTTTACGGAAATTACAGTATCTCCGAAAAGTATGTAGTTATAGTAATAACTGCCAGGGATACAGCAGTAATTAATTTAACTTTACATTGTAATGCTGAACCATATTAAAATTAAAATGGGACAAAATGACATGAGAATATAACTACAGGTACTATGAAACAACAGTTTATCAGCAATCTGAACTGTAGTCCGTAGTTGTCTTCAGACAAAAAAATCACTGGAAATGGTTTCTTTGTTTCTGTTTACCACATAATCACAAAAGCTACAGTTTGTTGAGGATAATTTTATTGGATTAACTCACAATGAGACGAGTACGCATGGAAAAAACAATCATGTGCCGTGAAAGTCACTTGACAACTAGCTAATGTAATGCACATACAACAATATTAACTACAGCAATTTGTGCAAAAGAGATTTTAAGTTAAAACACAATATAACTAATAGTAGCTAACACTAATGGATGATTTTTACAAATAATACACAAAATATACTCGCGAAATTAGCACGACATATTTACGATCCATTCATGGCCATTTGACAATCACTAGTAAAGATATTATAAAAATATTAAAAATATAACTGGTACTGAAGCAGTGATGTATCCAAAAAGTTTAAACATTTACTATCAGCAATCCAACAACAGCAAATATGGAAAATAATAAGCATGGCCATAGCAAAATAGGCGTCTCTCTGCTACAAAGGAGCACCAGAGCTAAAGCACAGAATAAATTATATGCAGAAAGTGCAGTACAATACACAGTAGGTTGGGTTTTATTGACCTTGTCAACAGTAATGCCCACAGATTAGTACCCTCTTGTGCTGGTAATCTCTCGCTCCTCTCATTTCTGCTTTGCTCAGCCCTCAGTATATTGAACGATCATTACATCAAAAGCTGACCAACAGCCAGGTTAGTCTACTGCACACAATGGTTGATTATACTTTGTGCTTTCTATAAAACTTTGGTTATATACCAGTACATAGGGTGACAGTGTTCTTTGTTCATATGTATGCCAAACTGCAAGGATAAGCACTGAGATTTTGATATTGCTTTCTTAGTAACTTAATGATCATGCCTGTGCTCTGTTCTTTAAGCTGCATGAATCGAAATAAGGTTGCCTTTGGTCAAATAACAGGAATAAAATTTTATCGATTTCGCACTTCACACGGTATGCCATGTTGCCCATCATATCATGACCATAAATTATTTGACGTCACTGGAACATTACATACTGCATCTTTAAATTAATGAAAAAGGACTAAAAAGCAATTAGCACAGGAAATCTGAGTACATGCACACCATGTTAAGGAAAAACATAGTACATTTAATTTTTGAACATATCTTCACAACTACTGGATCGACCTCATCTCAACTGACTGTTTTTATCTGAACTGAGTGTGATGTGACTGTTTACAGCCACGACAAACTGGGTCACTTCGCAGTGCACGATCCAGTTTGCCATGGCTGCAACAAATCAGTCAATGGGGATGAAATGAGGTCAGATAAGGTCAGATGAAGTCAGGTGAGATGGGCGACATGAACATACCAATAGTTAATCAGCTGGTATAACAGATGTACTGCAGCTGTCCAATCTCATACAGAAACATATGCTGTAAAACGTCAATGCTACTGCTTTATTGCACTGTCTCCGATCCATCTTATTCCACTTGTCAAAGATGCTTGCTTATCAAAGTTACCACCTTTAGAGAAAACATCTTAAAATAACGTCACTGAACAAAGAATACTTAAACGACTGCAATAAAATCATATTATCACAGTTAACTTATTCATTGACAAACATTCAGAAAGTGTCGTCCAAAAACTATGAAACAAATGTTGTATATTACTTTTTCCTGAACATGGTGTACATGTATGTGAAAGCAGCTAAGGAGTTTAGTGCCTTCTTGTCTTTCCATCTCCACCCTATTAACACTGCTGTCTCTTTGCACAGACATTCCAACTTACATAAATCATAGTCATACCGACAATAAGTCCAATTTTGTTACCCAGTTCTGCTAATGTCAAACAGAAAATCCAAAAATATACGCATACATTAAACTTGTGAAAGTTGGCAATGAACAGCATTTCAGCATATTTCTTAAAAATAAATATAAAGGTGCTTAAAACATTATACATGTACAAGTTTTACATGCTACATACGGACCTGTGTGATGCATTGCATCCTGCCATCATGTGATACACAAAATGGGATGTTTGTTGAGTGTGATAAACAGGTGACAGTTTTCAATCAACTGCTGACAATACACGCGACAGTTGACGTGCCATAGCAAAAATATTGTATTCCAGAGTCTGGGACAATGTTCCAGATGGCAGTAATTTCTTTTCGGAGATACTGTAATTTACCAAAATTAAGTATAGGATAAGTCAAGGGAATCCTGTGTGCCAAAAAACATCTCAATCCATGTAGCTGGCTTGTGATGGATGGGCTCACACACAGCCATAGCTAATACAGTGCTAGCAAAAACTATATATGGAGCCACTGCAACTATAGCAAATCAAAACAAGTCACTATACTTTACATAAAAGCTCTCGTGCATTCATTACACAGTGTGGTAAAAACTAAGTTTCATCCACCAACATATGATATAATAGTGTTACAATATTACTCAAATATGTAAAGCAGCATTAAAACAAAAGTGACTTACTGCTACCAACAATAAAGTCAGATAAACCATAAGAGAAATAACTAACTGCTATGCTTATAAGCAAACTAATAAGATGCACAAGATTTCTGACGCGAAAGTTACGGCATTCAATATAAAGTCTGTGATCAATATCAGAACTAATGTAGTCACTACAAGCTGAAAAGTACAACTGTATAAATTACTGATACTGCATTAACAATTAATGCTATGGCTTTACGTCCTAAATTAATTATTCTTCCAGGAGCATCATACATAAACTTTTAACAACTACACTGAAACATTTTGTAACAGATATTTTAGAACAAAATTCACAATAACTAAAATGTGTCCCAATAAAAACTGGACCCCTGTATTTCTCCATCGGCATGGTGTAGCAAAGATCAGGTGGATGTTTTTGACTGATCTCACTGTTTGTTTGAGAACACGATAACTTCTGAACAATTAAACATAGGATGATAAAACTTTGGGGTAGATGCACTGTACAAAGATCTCGACTGAGTTCAAATGTCAGGTTTCTAACCCATAAAATGTGGCAAATCGAACATCTGCACAACATAAATAAAGAGCGGGTTGGCATGGCTTCAGTACCTAAATAAATAAAAAGTTGTCGTCTAAAAGTGATGGGCTGCGCCGGTGGAAAATCAGCATGTGCAGTTTAGTTTTGCAATTACTTGTGCCATGTAACTTAGTAAATTTGCAACACAGTATTATGCAGGCTGGTTGCCCCCTCTATCATTTGTGTAATTACTGTATCTTGCAAACACAGACCATGCAGTATTGCATTTCTAGCATTACTGTAATGCTAAAAGTAGCAATGACGGTTGCGAACATGTACATGCTGATGACACTGTCAAAATGCTGTTATTACAAAATTTGAATTCAAATTTGTGAAAAGAAAAAGAATGTGGGGCAAAAAGTTTGTCAAAAATTTTCTAAACAGAAACTGGTCTGTCATCTTTGAAATAAATACCTGTTGAATAAGATCACTCAAACCGAGATTGTTGTTTTGGAAAGTTTATATTTTAAGTGGTGTATTTTAAATGCTAAGAAAATAGACTGACAAGTATTTCTCTAAAGTGAAATGCCAGTTCTTGTGAGTTTGTTTCATAATTTATGAGTTCCAATTTCAGACAAAAATGCCAAGTCTTTGTTGAATTACAGCAATTTATGTTAAGGTTCATTTTTATTGGGACATATTGTATATAACTTACCGTCTATCCCAAAACAACATTTGAATAAACAAGTGCAAAATAATGATAATATAAATATAAACTGGCAATTTACAGTTCTCAAACAAGAAGAACTAACAAATATATAATCAGTATAATAAACAGCCTATAAGTCTTTACTAAATCTGAAAAAAATACTCTATGATATGAACATGTTTTGAACAGTAATAACTGTCAGTTGGAAATACAATACACATATGATGTTACTTTTATACACTAATTCAGAGTTGGTTCTAACAAATAAGCAATGTAAACATTGTAGCAAATAAATGAAGTTAACGCATATTCACTTTACTGGACTTCACGTGAACTAGATTTAAACATTTGGTAGTACATTGCACTTGACATTTATTGCTCAGCACATCACAAGTTGAGTTGAGTTGAGCAAGGTTTAACGTCCCACCAAACAAATTATAGGTCATATGAGGGACGGGTTTTATGGGTCAAAAGACCCAACCAACAGTGTCAAAGCACTGAAGGAAGAGAAGTCCTAAGGATCAGGCTTCAATCCCATTAGGTCCAACCCACTGTGCTGACAATAACACAACATGTATGCAGTTTGAAAAAAAAACACAAAATACACACAGATGAACATCACAAGTAGTAACATCTTAGATTACACAGGAAAAAAACAACAATGTAACCAATGTATCGATTTAGTATTGCATCCTCTCTCTCACTGACTGAGGCAACACTACACACACCAATGCCGTGTCAGTAAAATATGCCTTATTTTACTTTTTGAAAGCAAACTTTAGTTACGGAAACTACTAATCTGCAAAAACACTACTTTTAAAAATTACACTTTGATATACAATTTATGAGGATACACGTGAAAACATTTAAGTGCTAACAATAAAATTGTAAATATTTCATCATTCAATGATATTTCACTGGCATTAGTAATGGCGTATTATGCATACTGTGCAAAATTCAACTAATATTTTGATACCAAAAAGATAATTTAGATAGGTTTCAATGTAACCATTTAAAAGCAACAGTCAATGGTATTTCACTGTTTTGTTTGTTAACGGACATAGTTTGTAAAATGATATCAGTCCTGATCAAAATAACTGTCAGGACAACTCCACATCACATGTAAACTGTTAGTAGGATTTCCTAACAAATGATGGTCGCTAACACCAGTTAGACGGCTATCAACAAAATTAATTAAGTGGGTGTGACTGCAAAAAATCACCAGTGGTTAAAAATATCATTAATGCTGTGAAAAGAAGAAGCTCTGCTATGGCAGGGGGACCGCACGATGCGCTTGTCAGTATAGAATTGGGCTTGCAGTTGATGAATGACCTCGACATACACCCAAAGTCATCACAGTTGCTGCTATTAAATTGCCGTACGGCATATCACTTTCTGTTTGTGGGCTGTTGTTTCAACGTCTTTATCTAGGACCGTTTTCAAGACAATACCACTTCTGAAGTGAATGTGACTGCCTCTGACCTAGAGAACTCCTTCATTTTTGACAACAATGATTAAATTACAAGCGACGTGAGCTTTCTTATTTGTGTGTAAACATATCGTAGTTAAATCGCGCTTTATTTATGAGATATAGGAATTACAAAGGTTTCAGACAACAAAAGTGACCTTCAAACTCAGTCAAGGTCATCGGCAATCATGCCATTCAATAGCCCATATATGATTTTCTATTTGTCTTCCACTGTAACTATGTCTTTATCTTGCACCATTTCCGAGATATTATCGCTTCTTTTCAGAAATTTAAAGATGTTGTGGCACTAGAAAACCACATTCCCGGTGCTATCGTGCGGCATTATTTGCATGATCCTACATTTAGCCATTTTGATACAATACCAGAGTGTGACAGACAGACAGACACACAGCAACGGCATATACTGTGCTAGCATTGCATCGCACGGTAAAAACTGCACAGCAACTATCGAAGGATGGACAAAAGGCAAACCTGTAAAGCTAAACTGCCTATGCAACTGCATCAGCTGCTTCACTACTGGGAACGTGTGATCTTTGGCTGTTATCTTAAAAGTTGCTAAAAACATAAGCCTTACGAAGTCATTTGCTGTTAATATTTGCAAAATGAGCGGAAAACAAATCAGGATAACTGCTGACAGAATGGTATTAAAGTACATTTACTCAAGTTCTTCCAAATTAATATCATCAAACAATATCCCAAGTTCTTCCATACACACTGTAAATTGTCACTGCCATTAGTTCACCTGAGATGAGATTATAAATCAATCACTTACGTCCGATTTTTCCACAGAAAATTAATCACCCGTTAATTTAATCTGGCATTAAATCCGGCAGATAATGATCAATTTACTCAGATGTCGTTTTTCCACCGGCAGTTCGTCAATTAAATCGTCGAACTGCCGGTGGAAAAACGACATCTGAGCAAATTGATCATTATCTGCCGGATTTAATGCCGGATTAAATTAACAGGAGATTAATTTGCTGTGGAAAAACCGTACCTTAATATGTCTGCACGTCAGTTCAAGTACTGTCACCAGCAGTGCGTAACTAACCAAAAATAAAAATAACACTGCACTTGACTAACAAAATATTACATTATGCTGTAAACAATCAATCACAGCAAACAATTTCTCTGCAGAAAATGTATAGGCAAATTGAAACATCGTCAAATAGAAGGAAAAGACCTAAATATCACTATTAAGTCTTAAACGTCCAACAGCACCTTCAAACTCCATAAACATAGCTGCTGCCAGTGGCGGCACCATGCCGTCAAGACAGCCAGGTCACTATGAGTGCAGGACAGGTCAGTCTGGTCACTGATCAGTCAGTACATGTGATGGGTGATCATAGCAGATTTTCAAATTAGCAAGTAAAATTCTAACGTATAAATTTAAACATGGTAGAAATTGGTAGGCCGATCATTTAAACTGTTTTAACGAAATTTTATTGTTTAGTTTTATGAACTTTTCATTGTTAACTTCAAGGGCTCGCGGTATAATTATGCAGCCCAGGCAGCACCTAGGTTGAAAGCAAGGGCATAAGCTTTTGCATGCCTTGGTATAGCACCGCCATTGGCTGCTGCAAAACACAAATTATCTTCATGACCATGCCTATTTACTTGGTTAACACTACAAAATATTCAAGCTCACACAGCATATAAATTACATGTATTGACAAAAAAGAGAAACTTGTTATCGATCAGTATTTGTTGGGGCTGAGAGTCAGGATTATCTTGCTCCAGTAATACCAAGAAACCTTGTCAGTCGACATCTTGGCAGTTTATTATAAAACATTCCCTTTGGAAAAGCTTGCAATCAATGAATGACCTTCAAGTACACTCAATGTCACTGCAATTGATACTATTAGATAGGCCATATATCACTTCCCGTTAGTGGCCTGCTGATATAGCATCTCAATCTAGCATTTCCGAGATATATTTCCTTATTTTCCAAAATTTAAAGAGGTCACATGACCATGATATGCACATTTAAGGGACAATTTGTCATATCATGGCTAATACTTCATGTGGCTAACCAATGTACAAA
>Ga0209782_1002541_pt1 | contig 10209 bp, 7 predicted proteins | sample WorMetmaBAHAMAS1_FD_187390 | JGI IMG/M metagenome (GOLD analysis project Ga0209782, IMG submission 187390) | Marine gutless worms symbiont microbial communities from Max Planck institute for Marine Microbiology, Germany - Inanidrilus... | ecosystem: Host-associated > Annelida > Digestive system >...
TTGCTTTGTACTCTAGCTGTGTTTGTAGTTCATTCAATTCATTCATTTGTAGTTGTTAGCGACCGTGTAACGTAATTTTTATATGTAGTTTTGCCTGAAAAGTGGGGAGGATTATCACCACAGATTAAAAACGGGGGATCGATACCCAGAGTTCCCCCCCTGTTTCGACACCACTGTCATGTGGTGCCTAGTCTGGACTCCGAGAGTCAAACCCGACACCATTTGATCTCAAGTTCAACACCTAAACGATAATGTTGTCTGCTCGGCTCGCTGAAGTTATTACATCAACACACGGTTTGTACAAAACTGACAACATAAATAAAATGCAGATACAAAATAAATATGGCCATAATGTTAAATTGCAATATATAAACAGAACGTAATTTACACACTAAAGCAATAAGTCTATATTGAAGATATTCACAGACATACTCGTCTATCAAACAGTGTAAAACTAAATGAATTCTCATTATGGATCTGACACTACAGTTCTCCCAAGGGGTACACAGTGACATATATACGGATATACAGGGGTACACAGTGCATCTTAGCCCCAATGGCTTCATGTTCTTTATCGTTATTAGCGTGACAAGCCATATTAGCATGTCGAACATTCTCAACGGATTTGTGAAAATCTCACAGAATTATTGAGTCAGAAGGACTGGCCAGCTTGGCTAACTGGCCAGCAGTCAAGCTGGCCTGACACGCCACACGCGTGAGCATGGGTAAGTAGGTAAACAGATTGATAATTTCAGAATAGAGTAGTAGTACAAAGGTGCCAGAACTGTTTAGTTTATGCATCAATTGCGTAGCCCTTATTATTTTCACAAAGCATTTTACTTTCATCTTGGCTCATGCCCCCCCCTAGCCTCTGATAAACTCTGACCCTGAATAACAAATATTTCAAACTAAATATCAGATCAGTAACTTCGCTCATGCAAGCAACACGTTACCACTGTGCCAAACTGCCAAACTCTGTTGAACGGAACAATTTATGTTCATGAAATGCTATGAGTGGTCACCGAATGACTGTAGAATCCAGAATATCGTCTTACTGCCCTGAGTCTGCTCTGTGACAAGGTTGGGTGGGGGGAGGGGTCTGTTAACAGTCCACTCGAGTAAATCACACTGACTAACAGTTATTTGCCTGGTAAACTTCGGTTAACTGGTTAACAGACTTAAGTTCCAAGATGAGGGGTTAATGCAGCTATATTTTGTGCCTCAGTATGCTACGACTTGAAGGTGCCCTAGAACCTAGATGCTGAGCTGATGGAAAGGGGACTCACTCACTGTCCTGCACAAGAACTTATCCCACTGCTTGCTGGTTAGGTCTCGGCACGGAGTAAAAATGTCCATGTTCGCCACGATTCAAATCAATGACTGGATGCGACAACAAACAGTCGCAGCCTAACAACAATTACACATCTCTAATGACTTCGACACACATTCACATGCATCGTAGTAATTCACACATCACACTCATCATCAACATTTTGAGACGAACTGGCAATCAACTGAATTGGAATAAATCTGTTGTTCTTCACCATCAAGGAATTCCCCAAACAAACATTAATTCCCAGACATTAATTCCTGGGAATGAACACTATGTCTGGGAGTGGATTGTCTGGGAACAGATTCCTAGCCGCGTGCCATGTGTCATTATCAAACCGATAATGTCTAAGGACTGACAGCTCTGGAATGTGTTTGAAATAATACCATTAATACTGTTGATTGATAATGATAACACAGTACAGTGTTACGTGTGGCCATTACATCAGACAGCCGAGACTGCTACAGTGGCTGGTAACACAGAACTGAGGGCACACAACACAGTACTGACGAACCATACATCCAGTATCTCTCACACTACAGAGCAGAGTCAAGAGATTGGATGCGGCTTGGCTGTCATCATGTCAGATCTTTGAATAGCACTGTCTAAGATTCTGCCACAGAGCGATGTCCTACGACGACAAGCACATTAGACTGCTATCAACGCCAGCAGTACAGACAGACACAACAGTCCACTCCACTCATCCACACACAAACACACTGATTAACGGTTATTTGCCTGGTAAACTTCGGTTAACCGGTTAACAGACTTAAGTTCCAAGATGAGGGGTTAATGCAGCTATATTTGTGCCTCAGTATACTAGGACTTCAAGGTGCCATACAAATGTCGTTGTATTGTTAGACCACATCGCATGCACTCTCTGCATAGATGCGGGTGATTGCTGTAGATGTCTATAAGTGCCGTGGTCTGTGTGACATCATCCACAAAACCCATATTATGTAACACGGTACAATGCCACAAGTATGACGCCCAAGCCACAGCTGCAAGTAACATGCACAGAAAATTTGAAGATGAAACTTGTGGATACTAAGATATGTGTACAGACAGACAGACAGACAGACAGACAGACAGAGAGACAAAGAGACAGACTCACAGACTCTCAAAACAACACAGGTACGCATGTCTTGGTATGCACGTTACTGCTGCAAAGTAATAACACGGAGCAAATGAGATAGACACAATGTGTCATCTCAGACTAAGTGCCATCGACTTTATCCGACAGTCAGATCCACATCTAGTTTAACTACAACCCCGCCCTTCATCTCAGCAACGAACGATGACTTTATTCCTGAAAACAATTTACTGTAGGTAAGCACAAAAAAATACTGAGTGCAAAAAAAGCAGAAAATCAAAGCCATAAAAGCCAACCTTTTTATATTTCTCTGTCTGCAGTACGGCATAGTTTGTGAACACATCTTTGAGGTCTTTCGCTTTCTGTCGCTGAAATCTGTCAACATCTCTCAATGCCAGCTCCACCAGTGCTCTGTCACATTCACTCAGCTCTATTATCTACTGAGCTACACTTACTGAGTTTTGACATTATTAGGCGCTCAGAGGCACGACAATATACCGCTAGGTATTCTAGTTCAACATGATCCTAAGTTGGCCGTTCACTGTCGGTATTCCTTCTCGTTTTGTTCCCGGCGATAACCACTGGGACTAAGTGGCACAAGTTGTATTTCTATGGGCGAAATGCCCATCGTATGACCAACCAGCAGTGTCAAGGCACTGAAGGAAGATGAAGAATGATCCATCCTAACTAGTAGAATGTACAGAGTGTCGTACCCCATGAAGAGTGTAGATGAGGTGTTCTTATCTCTCGTAGACGACCTTGATACCACAGGTAGATAAACCACTCGAGTCTTTGATGCACGGCAAGTGTGATGCTGAATCTGTCACCAGACTCCTAAGGCATTACTCTCAACTATGCTTGCTCGCCGACACCAGTACAATGACATAAACAGACCGACATATCCAAGACATACTGTGCTTCAGCCGTGGCATCTTTCACTTGTTGCTCCGCCTCTGTAATCTGCTCTTCCAGCTGCCGAATCTTTGCCTCGCGCTGTTCAGGTGAGTCGGTGCCAAATATCTTGGTCTTCATGCCGGTCAACGTGAACACGCTCGACTTGCCCTGCAACTGCATCCACACGCCATACTCGAGTAGCGGTAAGGGTCTGCGTTTCAGCCCGACACAAAGTAGATAACATTAAAGACGTTATTACAAGTAGCAGCCAATAGACCGACAGTGAAAATTACACACCACAGAAACAAGTAATACAACAACAACAACAACAACAACAACAACAACAACAACCTCAAAGCTAACAGTGAAGTCCACAGAAACAGCGACACCTAAACAAACTTACAAATATACCGAAGTTGCAATCTAAGCCTAACAAAGATGCAAATTAAATAAATGATTACAACTGAGTGCAAATCATTGTGCACAACTGTCGCAAACAACACAACACAAAGCACTTCTTAACCTCCAGACTTGAACATCATAGCTAACGATGGAATATTATGTAAACTACAACTACAGCAGCAACAGCAACAGCTTGATTCTCTCAATCAGCATCATCATCGAACATCCGCAGTGTCGTGAGGTCATAGGTCATATTTTCACAGCATACAATCATCAATTACTTCATGTCTGTCACACTAACAGGAAGTCAAATATGATCTATCTAACACATTATACCAAAACTGAGACTCTGCTTTCATTAAATCAACAGATAAGTAGACTAATTATCAGTCATTTATTAACTGCAAACAGACGAGAAATTCAACCACTTACAAGTTGTTCCCTCTGTGACATCTTGGATGCAACGAGGTCCTCAGCTTTCTCAAGCTCAAGCTGCGCTAACTCTTGTTTGCGGCAGACACTCCTGCAAACAGCAGCATATCACAATGTGAGAACAATCTGAAAATGTGATGATTTGAAAAAAAACAATATATGTACACATATTACATAATTTATTTTCACCTGCTTAACTGTCCCAGTTTTCCTAAGTTATTTCTTGTTAGATCTTGTCTCACAAGAAACTGTGAAATTTGAGAATCCAGTGTCTATAAGGACCGAATCTCTTCCTATTGTCAAACTAACAGCATCACATCACCTGATCCACTTAGAGGCACATTAGATTAGCTGAATCTGAATTCAGATTCATAGTGAAACCAGCTTCACGTTCAGTGAAATAAGTCCAATCGACTTGCAAATATAAAACCAGATTCAGATTCAGTGAAACCTGTCATATAAAGTTACTGTTGTTTGTTTACCATGGATAATGTTGTTTACTGCTAATAGGCTATGTGATTTGCCAAGCTAACTGGTTATTTTACTGTGAAACTGAATATGGATTCATTAATCGAATATAACCTTAGCTTCATAGTTCTATTCTTGAAAAAGAGGAGACGAAAATTGATGCAGAAATGACTAACTCAACTACAGTAAAATTTAAGTGGTTTTCTCTTACACATTTGACCTGTCCCATGGTGAACTAATCATTGGCAGATAGAAGTCAAAAGAATGTATAAAAAAAGAAAGAATTTCAACAAATAACAAGCAAACTGCACTTTTTGTGTCACAGTTCGAATGTGTTATACAATGTGGTCTGACCATCGCAGCCAGCAAACCACACACGATACATACATATATATATATATATATATATCTGAAACTGATGAGTTACCGAAGAGCGTCGCCGAATGCGTAGTACTCTTTGAGCTGATCAGCAAACTGTTGATCCTCATCAAGGAACGTCTCCACCGACTGTGCATAGCTGTAACATGCACAGACCACAGCATTGTAGACGTGCGTCAACACGGTCAGCAAACATGGTGGTGGCTACTACTATAGTACAACTCACTAATAAATATAAATATAAATACTTACTACTAATAATTACAAGTATGTCAGCTAACACCGACTGGACCCGCGTGACGTTGCCTCGTGCCCAATCGCTGTACACAGAGCTGAACGTTGAGTGCGATTAGCAGTCGGCGATCTGTCGGTCTACGAAATAGACTGTTTATATCAACACTCAACGTGCTGCAGACAAAGTCTGGGACAAAGTTCCAGAGGGAAGTAGCATTATTTTGGAGATACCCTAATATTATGATAGTGTAGCATGGGACAAGGAAAACCTGTATGGTACACAAAAAATCAGCTCAATCCGTGCAGCCATTTCGATAAAATATCAGCGTGTGACAAACATACACACACAGACAGACAGACAGACACATGACGACAGCTAATACCCATGCTAGCACTGCGTTGTGTGGGTAAAAATAATAGCAATGTGGCAACACGATACATTCTGTCCAATTGTGGTCGAAACCTGGATGCCCTGGTGCTAATGTCAACAGAGCCAGCAAATAAAATGATGCCGCTGTAAACTGACACGTCCATGTAGTGGCCGGCGCTCTGCAGTCCGTCGGCCATCTCCTTCTCAATGCCGCTCCACTCACTGAACACTCGGCCGTAGTTGGCGTGCACCTTGTGTAGACCGTACAGCTTGTCACACAGTCGCTATCAATACAGTGACCAACAGTTATCATTGCACAACCATCTAACACTCATCATACCAGTCTATCTGTGTCGACCAGCAAGGTTCACTGCCTGACGCATGCTCTTGCTGTCTGCAACAGCTAGTGCATTCAGGTGAAAGAGAATAAAAGCTTTAAAGTTCTCTTTAATGGCAGTTTCTATATCACGCAACAATAACAAATCATGTGGTACACAGTATTAGCAGCACTGTTCTAATGGAAAATTGCTTCGGCAACGGGAAATGGAAAAAATTCGACCCAGGTTTCAGAATCAACAACTCTCGACCAATCGCCAGAACATTTGTCACATGGGTGATTATGTTGGTGATCCTTGCAGCTGTGCTACCTATATTGTGTTCAAAGATGTTCATAAGAGGTTTCTGGAAAAATTGGTGAAATATAACCAAACTAATACCACTTTTTGGGAACTTATCTACACATAATGGCAGATTTTCATGCTTGATGGTTGAAACAATACTCAGCTCAGCACTAACTAACTAACCCTCTCTAACCAACAATGTGACTCAGCCTGTAAGCTGCTGTCACCATCCACATTCACCGTCACCATTTATTACTATTACTCAGCCAGCAATCTGACACTCAAGTGAAAGTCCACTGCAAATATAGCACGCAGGTTTCTATTTCAGTCTGTGCTGAAGGTTGCATGCCTCAGCGGCTGTCATGACAAAAGCAACTGTGCATGCTGGCAACCATCCATAAACCTCACAAACAGCAGTAATACTACAAGACCACAAGATGGCTAGATCTTTTATCAGTTTTCATTAGTTTCATGAAGTTTCTCGGTCATTCTTATCTATTATATATTTTTTATTAACTCTGATAATACTTTGGCTTTCTATGGAGCAGTACATAAACACACTCTGATAATATACACTAGTGCACTACACACATTACTACTCTGATAAAACAAATGTCTCTTTACTGAATTGTCAAAACTATCAGTGCCGTGGAACCGACATCAGTGCTACATCATTGTAACACAAGAATCACATAATGACAGAAATAACAGCAAACAGGACAAGAGAACTGACGGTGCGTATTTTTATGATGTTGTTGATGTGTGTCTGAAGTTCTGTCGAGTAGTTCTTGAGCTCCTCAAATCTCCGGTCAGGACGCTTCAGCCGATATGGCGCACTCAGAGCCACCAACTTCCACTCACCCTGCAAACACACAGCCCTTAACCACTGCAATGTAACACAGAAATCAACGTATGCCATTTAACGGGAAAAACACTTCTGATGACGAGAGTACTTTCAGTTTCACTTTTAACTACCATGGTCACGTGGTGATGTTGGATGGGAACAAGTACTGGTTGGTAATCATGCGCCGGTGACTGCTGCAATGGGACACACACACACACACATGCTGAGTTGACCGAGGTGGCTAGTTACATACTGAGATAGTTGACCCATCCCAGTACTAACCTGGCTCAATGTAACACAACCACGTTGACACACGTTTTAATGAGCATTGTCCAGGTGAAGATAGGTCCAGTGGTTACCAGCTCATGTTTTTCCCTCATTACCACTTGTTCTGAAATAGAAACTCGTGTGAAAATTTGGCGCTGACTGACTTCTGAGCACAACGATGTCTTGCTCTGTTTATACTGGGTCTCCAGACAGGACTGCAGTAGAACAGCGGAGTACATGCAAGGAGCAGATGCTGCTGCTGTATGTCAATGCATCGCCGTGCTGCCAAGCCAACTCAACATGACACCGTGAAGTGGTGAACAGCAATGCTACCACAACCTTTATCATCAACAATTCTACACAAAATTCTTTTATTCCATTAATATGAGATAATCAAACATACTTTGCTCTGAAAGTCAGTTGCATAAATAGCATCCCTCCAAGCAGCAGTGTCCTGCAACATCAGCAGCAACAGGACATTAGCACCACCAGACATCACTTCACACATCTCCTCACATGTCCATTCAGCTGGCCTTCAAATTCCTCTAATACTATACTTCACATCATTCAGTTCATTTTCTTAAATTGTCTTAAATTCTACATCTAGTGAATACTTGTTGTTTATTACATAGCAATTTAAAATACTGATGATAAAACATCAGGAATGTCCAAAAGCTCGCACAAATTAGTTTATTGCTAGATATTTTAATTAAACATTGATTACTGTGAAATCCCATTGGCTGGTCTATAAAATGATGTAACATAAAATGAACAGATCCCGGTGTACAGGCAGTCAGCCCTCAGGTGAGTAAGCAATCCACCCAGCAGTAAGCTACCATTACATTCCGCCAGGCGTGTGGTTACCTTCCTAGCTGAAGAGTGTCACTGCCCATCAGAGGCACATGGGTGTGAACAACTTGCCCAAGGTTGCTACTTGACAGTGCGGCGGCCGGGGCTGAAACTCGCGACCACTGAGTCACCAGTCCAATGCCTTAGCCACTAGACTATCGAGTATGTATGAATATATATCAATAAATGGTGTACATGTCGGATTTTTGCAATCAGAAGCCTAACTTTATATTTACAGATAAATACATCAAAATTAATTACGTCATTCAATATAATGCTTGAAACCTACATTGTACTCATTAGTGAGAAGAATTGTTGCTAGAGAAATTTTGCTTCTTAACGTCAATAATAACTGGTTTAAGCCATTGCAGAAATTCAAAACTCATCTTGTTGACGACTGGCAATAGTTAGTCAGACACAGTTGCTGTTAAATTAATAACTTTCTAAAAGTACTCAATTACTCTTATCTGATGTGCAAACCTGGCACCATCAGCATCTCTGCTGGTGATGAGTTACACCTGCCTATTTCTACCTAGTTCTTCCACCTGACCCACCTGGACACCACCTGCATTACAAATGTGAATGCTACGTCACAGTGTGAAACCACATCGGCACTTACATCTTTGAGAAAACCTCGGAACAAGGAGTCTCTTGACAGGATGCTGTGCGACGCAACACGGAGTAAGAAGTTCTAAAATACATGCAACATGAAAGCCGTGAGGAGCCCACCGTCTTCCAACAGATCATGTCAACTAGAATAAATACACAACTTTACAGCTTGCTGCATAATCTGTGTACATAACAACATTATAAAAACATAACAAAATAATATAACAACATTAACAACATGAATAACATGAACTAGAACAATAAAAATCCATATAACATGCACACTACCAAAGAAATCTCGAATCATATGCAAGGAGTTACTACGCTATCAAAACTTCTTGATAAAAATCAAATGCAACTTTGTAAAGAATGACAAATAATCACTTAAATGTGGTGTGCACAGTCGGTCACTGATGGTCATTCTGTTCCGTACCTTAGTTGTGAATCTGACAATGTTCATATCACAAACTTCACTTCCGTTATTTTAAAAACTATTTTAATTTAGAGCATTTCTTTTTAATAAATAATACAATAAGCTTTAAAAACTTTGTACTACAGAGCAAGTATTAATGTGCTGGTACTGTAATGCATTCCAAGATACAGAAATAGTAAGAACAAAGTGCAAACATACTTCAAGTCCGACCCGCCGACGTTCAATGAAATCAATGTCAAGTCGATCCGTCGGTAATTTCTGCCACGCATGTGTCACCTGCACAAACCAATATTTCACCACTTCAGTAATTCAATAATTTATTTAATAATAACAAAACTTACAACAATAAAGTCTACAACTGATGTCATAATAAATTTAAACTACAGTAACATAAGTAAGAAGATCTCAAAAACGAATGTCATCATTGAAAATTACATGAAATATTGCCAGTGTACACAGAAATTTTTAAAAGGGAACTGATGACACCAGACTCGATTTTTTATATACTGAAATTACAGAAATTGGTGAACAACACACTTGCCCGTTTTTCAGGAAGTGGCGGTACAACAATTGCTGGGTATGTAACCTCCAAATAACTTCGTAACAATTCAAATTCTGAGTACCGTCTCCATACACTGATCGGCGGTTCACCATAATATGGCATTTCAGGATCTGTTACTCTGTAATATAGCACATCATAATAAAGAATAAAAAAAAACAAAAGACCGTGTAACTACAATTTTCTAACACTCTTAAAATGAAAATGTTCATAACAACAAATGTTAAATAGATGACTAAAGTCTACAAACGAGAATGAAAACCTAAATAAAAATAAGAACTAAAACTAGAAATGCGTGGCTAAGCCTAGCGTATAGCCCGCTCGGCGCCACAGTGTCGCCCCCTAGCAAGACAAAACCGTGCTACCATCTGGCAAAAGAATGCATGTAGTATCAGTTTGCCTTTATTACGGCAAAATTATTTGGTTG
>Ga0209782_1002542_pt1 | contig 10208 bp, 13 predicted proteins | sample WorMetmaBAHAMAS1_FD_187390 | JGI IMG/M metagenome (GOLD analysis project Ga0209782, IMG submission 187390) | Marine gutless worms symbiont microbial communities from Max Planck institute for Marine Microbiology, Germany - Inanidrilus... | ecosystem: Host-associated > Annelida > Digestive system...
GTCTGGGGCCATGATTGGAAGGAGGCTAAAATACAGTCTGAATGTCTGGATTATCTCTTCACTGCGGCAATTAAAATGTATGAACTTGGCTTGAAGAAATACGGTTAACACCCAATGGTTCATAAAGGCTGGCATACTTGAGCTATTCGGCGGTTTCTTGATTCTGATCGGCTTTGTTACCCGCCCAACGGCTTCCCTGTTGTCTGGGCTAATGGCGTTCGCTTACTTTATCGCTCACGCGCCGAATGGATTCTGGCCTATCCTGAACGGTGGCGAGCTGGCCGCAATGTTCTGCTCTGTATTCTTGTATCTATCTGTGGCAGGTGGCGGGGAATGGAGTGTTGACCGATTCAACCCAAAAAAACTATGCCCCGAGATAAGCATCTATGAACCTACGCCGAAGAAACGTTCTGTTAGCCATAATTCTGTCCGCGCTGGTTTCGGGCGCGCAGGCCACAGAGGACTACGGACCCTACAAGGCGAAAGTCCTTCGAGTCATCGATGGCGATACGGTGCAGATCGAAGCTGCTATTTGGCCCGGACTGATCCAGCGGACCAAGCTGAGACTAGCTGGCGTGAACACGCCGGAGAAGCGGGGACGGGGGATTTCGAACTGTGAAAAACAGGCCGGGCACGCCGCCACCGCCTTTACGCGGCGCTTCCTGGCAGGAGCGCAGAACGTGACGGTTTCTGGTATTCGGTTGGGTAAGTACGCCGGGCGGATGCTGGGAAGCTTGCACGTGGATGGCAAGAGCCTTGAGCAGGCGCTACTCGAAGCCGGACACGCCAGGCCTTATCGTGGCAGACGCCGCCAGCCCTGGTGCCAGGATTAAGTAGCGTTAACGTAGATTTTTCATGCAAGACATCTGACCGCACCTGGGAACAGGGCGTCGTCGATGGTGCCATCGCCAAGGAGCAGAGCCGCGATTCCCGCGAGGCCTTCAACGAGGCCGCGCGGGACAAAGCCGCCGAGCGCCGGGGGCGACTTGAGGAGTGGGCGGGCCGCATCCGCGCCAACCGGCAGAGCAACCAGCTGGAAGAGGCCGGGGACCTCGCGCGCAAGCACCACCGGCAGATGGACGCCAGGCGCTCGGAGCTTGCCGAATTCTATGGACAGCGCGAGCAACGGAAGGCGCTTGCGGCCATTCGGGAACGCCTGGGGCAGAAAGGGCTCGCCCAGCTTGTTTACCGCCTGAGCGGACAGGCCAGGGCCGATGGTGAGCGCGCCGTGGCGATTGAGCGCGGCCTTGAAGACGCCGACCGCCGGCAGGCCGAGGCCCGGGGACACTTGAAGGTTATGCAAGAGCGCGAGCGCCAGGCCATGCAGGAGCGCCACGCCCGCGCCCTGAAACGGGACCGAGCAGCGGATCGACCAGGCGGGCGGCTGCCGCACGAGCGCTCTGAATCCGGGCGGGAAGAGCGCACGCAAGACCGTGGCCATAACCACGGCCGGGAGCGTTCGCGCGGGCGCGAGCCACCTTCTCAATTACTGATAACATTGAGCGAGCGGACCTTCACGGAAGAGTTAGCCGAAAATCAACGCAAATGGACGCAAATAAATGCAATGAGATCAGGAATCGTCGAGGATGGCGAGCCGATTCCGACCGATTTGCGTTCATTGGTATTCATTCCTACCTGCGGCAGGCAGGTGCGGCAAAAAAATTCCCCAGGAAAGAACCGAACCGACGTTATCGGTACTTCGGCATTGCCATACTAACCGCGGAATTTCCCAGGTCGGATTGAGTATGGGAAAACTGATGGACAGAGACATTGACGTCTTCCTCGGCTTCAGCAGTGAAGCGCGGGAAGTTGTCGAAAAAATCGCCGTTTACCTCAAAGACAAAGCCGGTCTGCAGGTCTGGTTCGACGAATGGCGACTGATCCCCGGCGAATCGGCGATCGACAATATCGAGCGTGGGCTGCAGGCCGCTGTGCCGTGCTCGTGGGCGCGGACGGTCAGGGGCCGTGGCAGCAACAAGAAGTCAAAGCGGCGATCTTCAACCAGATCCAAAACAAGGATTTCCAGGTGATTCCGGTGCTGTTGCCCGACGCGCCGAAACCTGACCTGCCCCCTTTTCTCGCCAACAACGTCTGGGTCGAATTCAGCGAAGGGTTGGGTGATCCGGCCATGTGACGATTGGAATGCGGTATTCGCGGCCAAGAACCGGGGCGTGGACGGCCGCCAGCCACCACGCAGCAGTCGCACGAATCCGTACCCCAGTACGACCCGCGCAGGCTGACCGCACCCGGTGGCGCCTTGGATACCAACGCGCGTTTTTACATCGAACGCCCCGCCGACCAGGAGGTGCTGTCCGGCATCCGGAAAGATCGCGCCTTGGTAACCTTACTCGGCGCGCGGCAATCCGGCAAAACCTCGCTCATCGCCCGAGTCCATGTCGCGGCCTTGGGTGGCCGATTGCCTTTACGCAGCGCCTTTGTGGACGTGCAGGCGATCCCGCCGGAACCCCTGCAATCCCTGGAAACAGCGTGGCGCTACCTGGCCGAAGGGATCGCCGCGCGGCTGGAGTTGCGCCTGGACTGGGCGGGCCAGGGCAACCATGAACGCGGTTTTCAGCAATTCCTGAAAAACACCGTATTCACCCAGGACGATACCCCGCTCTTGATCTGCCTGGACGAAGTGGATCGCCTCTTCTCCAACGGGTTGCGCAAGGAATCCTTCGCTTCCCTGCGAGCCTGCTGGAACAAAGGCGCGTCAGGTCCGGTGACTGCTGAGCACCTCTTCCGACCCGGCCTTTTTCATCGAAGATGTTACCCAGTCGCCCTTCAACATCGGTAAGCTGGTCAGACTCGACAATTTCAACCTCGCCCAGATAGAAGAATTCGCTAGTCGCTTAAGTGTGCCTCTACCCGCCGGGGAAGCCGAAGCGATTCTCGCTTATGTGGGCGGTCGGCCCTATCTGGTGCATCTGCTGCTCTATCATTTGGGGCGCGATCTCCAGGCGCTGGTCGATCTGTTCGACAGGACCACTGCGGGACAAGGAGTTTTTCGCGATCATCTCCACCGCTATCTGATCCATTTCGAGCAAGACAGCGCGCTGGCCGAGGCCATGCGCCAATGTTATCCAGGCAGCCGGCGGAGCTTAGCTCACCGAGCGATTGGAGGCCGCAGGTCTGATGTATCAGGACCGCAGGCGGTGAATATCACCCGGCCTGCCGCCTGTATGCGGAGTTTCTCGGCAAGATGCTGGCGCGCAGTTCCAGCTGATTGTCGTTTCGAGCGCAGCGAGAAATCTTGTCAGTGCAGAACCTCAACCCAGCCGACGGCCCGGCACTGCGCAGCTATGCGGGCCTGGACACCGGGATTCGTAGCCTGGCATTCGGTGCCCAAGGTCAATTACTGCTGGCACGGGGCACGGATAACAGCCTGAAGATATGGGAACACACAAGCGGCAAAGAAATATCTGTCTATTGAAAACAAAGAAGAAGATGACATTTACCGAAGGGTCTAGATAACTTTAGAGTGGGTTTTCTTTCGGTAGAGTAAGTATTCTCTCAGAGAGATCTTCCTCCCTCTCGGTGATGAAATCTGAATTCACATTCCTTGCAGTGTAAAAGGAACGTTCGTCGGGGAACACCATTGAACTTTGCACGCCTCCGTTTGGCATATGACCAGAATGACTCAATGCCATTGATATGGCAATTACCGCGGGCGAACTCATGCATCACCATGATGCACCCGGAAATGCTTTTTGTGGCCCATGTCCACCAACCCGTTATAGCCTCCCCAGCCGTCCGAGTGGATGCTGCTTCCAGCGTTACCCGACCCCGGATCGCTCTCTGTAGCTGCTTCTTGGAGGCGTCAGGGACGATTTCCGTGTAGCTTTCCCGTGGCGTTCCAGGATTCCGAAGATGATCGTTTTACCGCCCGCTCCGCGACCCTTTTTCCGCGAACGCGGCGTGCGCCAAAATAAGATTCTTCGACTTCAACCTCACCCGATAGAGGTGATGAAGCGTTACAAACCTGGGCGATCCCGATTCGTAACTTCATGAATAGCTGATTAATCGTTGGGCGGCTCCACTCAGCTCGGCGATTTCCGAGGCCGGCAAATCGGGCGCGAAAGCGTATAATTGCTCTGCATCTAGCTTCCAAATGTGTGAACGCCTGAAATACCTGCTTTTCCTTGCAATAACATAATCTTAGCATACCCTGAAAATTCTAAAGTTATCCGGACTCTACAAAAACGCTCTCTGACCTTCTTATCACCGATTTCCGGCACGATTCTTCCGATTAATGCCTGTTCCTGGATTTTACGAGATTCAGAATCTCTCGCAATGTATTCCGCTGTCGATTCGATATCTTTAGTTGCTTCCGGCGACCATTCTACTCTGTAGTCCATCGACTGAATTTCCTCTCCACATCCGCTTGACTCATGGTTCCTTCCACATCGGCACGGCCGATGCCTCTACGTATTTTTTCAACCACATAGAGATGATACTGAACATCTTCCAGCATGCATTCGTCCGGCAATCGATCAAGCAGCGACTTCACTTCCTCTTTTGCCGTACTCATATTCACCTCGTGATTTCCAGCTTTCACTAAACAGACATATGTGGTGCTATCCTGTGAGACCTACCGCGCTCACCGCCTCCTACGCGCTACGCGCATCCTACGGGCTTTGCCCAACCTACGAATCACGCGAATCGATTCGCGAGGATTTGCGTGATTCGCAGTTTTGATCGCTTTCTCTGCGGCCTCAGCGTCTCTGCGGTTCAAATGTCAATACGCCCTAATTATCCCTCCCAACCTGAAGCATCGCAAGGAAGGCCTCCTGCGGGATCTCTACCCTTCCCACCTGCTTCATGCGCCGCTTGCCCGCTCTCTGCTTTTCGAGCAGCTTGCGCTTGCGGGTCACATCGCCGCCGTAGCACTTGGCGGTCACGTTCTTGCGCAGGGCCTTGACCGTGGTGCGGGCGATGATCTTGCTGCCGATGGCGGCCTGGATGGCGACCTCGAACATCTGGCGGGGGATGATTTCCTTCATGCGCACGGTGATCTCATGGCCCCGGAACTGCGCATTGTCCCGATGCACGATGACGGACAGGGCATCCACCTGTTCCCCGTTGATCAGGACCTTGAGCTTGACCAGGTCGGAGGCCTGAAAGCGCCTGAATTCGTACTCGAAAGAGGCATAGCCGCGGCTGACGGATTTCAGGCGGTCGAAGAAATCCAACACCACCTCGCTCAGGGGCAGTTCGTAAGTGGCCTGGACCTGGCCGCCCAGGTACCGGATATCCTTCTGCACGCCGCGTTTCTCGATGCACAGGTTGATGACCCCGCCGAGCAGGCCTTGCGGCACCAGGATATGGGCCTCGATGATGGGCTCCCGGATCTCGCCGATCTTGCCCGTCTCGGGCAGGTCGGCCGGATTGTCCACCCGAATGACCGCGCCGTCGGAGAGCAGGACCTCATAGACGACCGTAGGTGCCGTCGTAATCAGGTCCAGGTCGTACTCGCGCTCCAGGCGTTCCTGGACGATCTCCAGGTGCAGCATCCCCAGGAAGCCACAACGGAATCCGAAGCCCAGGGCCTGGGAAACCTCCGGCTCGTGGAACAGGGCCGCGTCGTTGAGCCGCAGCTTGCGCAGGGCATCGCGCAGGTCCTCGTAGGCGTCGGAGCGGGTAGGGTAGAGCCCGGCGAACACTCGCGGCTGCAACTGCTTGAATCCGGGCAACGACGCCAGCGCCGGGCGGTCCGCATGGGTAATGGTATCGCCGACCGGTGCGCCGTCGATCTCTTTGATCCCGGCGACTAGGAAGCCGACCTCCCCCGTTCCCAGGACCTGACGTTCCACTCTCTTGGGGGTGAACACCCCGATACTGTCCGCCTGATGGGTACGCCCGGTGGATATGACGAGCAGCTTGTCGCGGCGCTTGATCGCGCCGTTGACGATCCGCACCAGGGAAACGACTCCGACATAGGGGTCGAACCAGGAGTCGATAATCAGGGCCTGCAGCGGACCGTCGGGATTACCTGTTGGCGGTGGGATGTCGGCGATCAGGCGTTCGAGCAGCTCGGAGACACCCGCCCCCGTTTTGGCACTCACCCGCAGGGCATCCCTGGCCTCAAGCCCGATGATCTCCTCGATCTGATGGATCACCCGCTCCGGCTCCGCCGCCGGCAGGTCGATCTTGTTGAGCACCGGCAGGACCTCGAGGCCCTGCTCGATGGCGGTGTAGCAGTTGGCTACGCTCTGGGCCTCGACGCCCTGGGCCGCGTCGACCACCAGCAGGGCCCCCTCGCAGGCGGCCAGCGAGCGCGAGACCTCATAGGAAAAGTCCACGTGGCCGGGGGTGTCGATGAAATTGAGCCGATAGGTCTCGCCATCCTTGGCCACATAATCGAGGGTAACGCTCTGGGCCTTTATGGTGATCCCGCGTTCCCGCTCCAGATCCATCGAATCCAGCACCTGGTCGGCCATCTCGCGCTCGCTGAGGGTACCGCTGAGCTGGATAAAGCGGTCCGCAAGGGTGGATTTGCCATGGTCGATATGGGCAATGATGGAGAAGTTGCGGACGTGATTGAGGTCGAACATCGAATCACGTTCACTCCTTCGGGATGCGCAGGGCGAAGAATGTGCGCCTGTCGCCGCGCTGGATCAGAACGGCGACCGAACGGCCCGGCTCGATGCCGGCGAGTATCCCCCGGAACTGCCCGGCATTCTCCACCGGCCGATTATCGAACGTCAAAATCACATCACCGGGATCAATGCCGGCACGTCCGGCCGGACCTGGCTTGACCTCCTGAACGATCACGCCGCCCTTTTCGAGCCCCAGCCGATCACGCTGCTCCGCATTCGGATCCCCTACCACCAAGCCGATATTGTTTGCCGTCGTCGATTGCGGCTTCGCGGCGGTCAGCTTGTCCTCGTCCGGTAGCTCGCCGATGACCACCGTTACCTTCTCGATGCGGCCCCCGCGCAGCACCTCCAGCTGCACGGACTCGTTCACCCGGGTACCGCCGACCATCGGCGGCAGTGCACTATGGGTAGAGACCTCTCTGCCGTTAAAGCGCAGGATCACATCCCCCTCCTGAAGACTTGACTTCCGTGCCGGGCTGTTCGGAAGCAGCTGAGCGACCAGCGCCCCCCGAGGCTGATCCATGCCGAAGGTCTCCGCCAGCTCACTGGTTACTTCCTGAATCCTTACCCCGAGCCAGCCCCGGCTGACCCTTCCTGTGGTCTTGAGCTGCTCGACCACATCCATGGCCATACCGATGGGGACCGCAAAGGACAGCCCCATAAAACCGCCGGTGCGGCTATAGATCTGGGAGTTTACGCCTACGACCTCGCCCTTCAGGTCGAACAGGGGACCACCGGAGTTGCCCGGATTGATCGCCACATCGGTCTGGATAAAGGGGACATAATTCTCGCTCGGCAGGCTCCGGCCCTTGGCGCTGACGATACCGGCGGTAGCCGAGTGGTCAAAGCCGAAGGGCGATCCGATGGCGAGCACCCACTCGCCCACCTTGAGATCCTTCGCGGTACCTATCTTGACGGGCGGTAGATTTTGGGCCTCCACCTTGAGCAAAGCGATGTCGCTGCGCTTGTCCGTTCCCACCAGCTTGGCGATGAATTCCCTGCGATCGCTGGTGCGGACGATAATCTCATCGGCGTCCGCCACCACGTGGGAATTGGTGAGGAGATACCCGTCCGAGGAGATGAAGAAGCCGGAGCCTAGGGATCGGGACTGCTCGTTTTCGTTGTGGGGCAGCAGGTCCTTCTCCTCGAAAAAGTGGCGGAAGAAATCGTAGAAAGGGCTGTCCTCGGGCAGCTCAGGCAGCGAAAACCGGTGGAATTTGAGGACGCTGCGGCGGGCCTGCCTGGTACTGATGTTGACCACGGACGGCCCGTAGGCCTCGACCAGCCCGCTAAACTCCGGCAGCGTACCGGCCAGGACGTGCGGCGGCAACACAAGCCAGGCCTGGACCAGACAGACTGCTGCTGCGATGAGCGCGTTCTTTTTCATGGATACTCCTGTTTCGGCCTGATCGCCGTGTTTACCCTACTGCCGGATTTCTTCTCGGAGTCCGTGGTGCTCGGGGCGGAGACGTAGGATTTTAACTCGATCGCCGCCGGCGGCGGTATTTTTCAAAAGGGGATTATATACTTCGTTGCCCAAATCTGCTATTATTCTCCCTTGAATCGTAGCTAATGGAGGATAGAGCAATAGCGCAGAAGGCCCCCGGTAAAGCACACCGCGAAGGCATCTCCCTCATCGAATTGTTCCGCCTGTTCCCCGATGATGAGGCAGCCCAAGCTTGGCTCGAAGAGCAACGTTGGGGAGTCGAGCCGTGGTGTCCGCATTGTGGCTCGTTCAACGTGCGGCGCAACAATCATCGGTCCATGCCGTGGCGCTGCACGGAGCGTGAGTGCCGCAAGCGGTTCAGCGTCCGGGTGGGTACGCCGTTGCAGGGCTCTCCGCTCGGCTATCAGATTTGGGTGGTCGCCATCTACCTGCTCACCACGTCCCTGAAGGGTCAGAGCAGCATGAAGCTGCATCGTGACCTGAACGTAACGCAGAAGACGGCCTGGTTCCTCGCGCACCGCATCCGCAAGGCGTTCGCCGACGAGAATGATCCCTTCACTGGCCCGGTGGAAATGGACGAGACGTACATGGGCGGAAAACGGGCGAACATGCCAAAGGCGAAGCGGGAGGAGTTGACGGGACGCGGCGCGGTCGGTAAGGCGGCAATCGTCGGCTCGAAGGATCGGGCGATGAATCAAGTGATTGCGCGGGTGGTCGAATCGACGGACGGCCCGACGCTGAGAGGTTTCGTAGCTGAACATGTCGTAGCTGAACATGTCGTAGCTGAACATGTCGTAGCTGAACATGTCGTAGCTGAACATGTCGTAGCTGAACATGTCGTAGCTGAACATGTCGTAGCTGAACATGTCACACCAGATGCACTAGTATTTACCGATGAGGCACCGGCCTATGCAGCGCTCCCGAATCCGCATGCGGTGGTCAACCACGGCGCGTTAGAATATGTCCGAGGCGAGGTGCATACTAATACGGCATCGAGTCGTTCTGGTCGATGCTCGAGCGGGCGCATAAGGGGATCGACCACAAGATGAGCCCGAAGCATCTTGAGCGGTACGTCCAGGAGTTCGCTGGACGGCACACTATCCGTGACATCGATACGCTCATTCAGATGGAGATGGTGGTCCAAGGTCTCGAAGGTAAGCGCCTCACTATCAAACGTGACGACTTAGTAACGGAACGCGAAATTACCAGAGAGCATATCAGTAACAATCAAAACGCGAGAGATCTGCTAGGCAAGCGAAACATAAAACCTGAACTTCTACCACCGGAAGAAGATGTAAAGAAAGTAGAACGTAGGCTTACAACAGAAGAAAAGAGGTTGCCGAAGAACGTTGATCCTCTCGGAGGTATTGATAATCTCAATCAGTAAAACCTATCATGCGCGTCAAGCTGACCGCCTACTACTGCACCGCCGACCTCTGAGCTTGGTCTCATGCCCATGTTAAACGAGGATTAATTATGTTCAACACCATCATCGAAGCCATCAAGCGCTTGGAGGCCAATGAGAGCCCGCCCAAAAGTGACCAAATGATGGAGTGAGAACTAGATGTTAAACGATGTTTTGGAAGCGTTAGAAATGCTCAAGCGGGATAAATCTCTTTCCCGTGAGGTAACGGATACGATTAGCTTTATTAGAGAAAAAGGTGAAAACCAGAACCAGAGAGAGCTTTTTGGATTTAATGGCCGTGGCAGATACGTTTTGCCATGAAGAACTCAGAATCTGATCTGATTGGCCTGCTTGATGCTCTCCGGAAAATGAAAGAAGCCAAATGAAATCACGTGCTACACCGACACTGCCGCGATCCGATAACGACTCCCCCGGCCACAAGAGAGGCGATCTTCGCATCCCCAACACGATGCCTGAGCAATTGGCAAAGAAGCTGCTCTGTGGTGGGGCGAAGCCGAGGCCGGAGACCAAGAGAAGCGTCTAACTTCATTCTATCTTCTTGTAACGCAATGGTGTAATTACGTTGGGTCTAGATAACTTTAGCATCTTCACCAGCATGCTAAGGTTTTGTTATGTAAGGAAAAAACATGTATTTTAGGCGTTCACACCTTTCCGAAGCCAAATTCAGAGTGATCATACGCTCTTTCGCGCTTGATTTACCGGTCTCGGAAATCGCTGAGTATGAGTGACGCAAGCC
>Ga0209782_1002543_pt1 | contig 10205 bp, 6 predicted proteins | sample WorMetmaBAHAMAS1_FD_187390 | JGI IMG/M metagenome (GOLD analysis project Ga0209782, IMG submission 187390) | Marine gutless worms symbiont microbial communities from Max Planck institute for Marine Microbiology, Germany - Inanidrilus... | ecosystem: Host-associated > Annelida > Digestive system >...
ATTTTGTACCTCGACGACTCGACTGACTGCAGTCAGACCAGGACAACACGATCAGTCATCTAGCGATTATTATTACTTGAAATAGTGCAGTTTGCAACTACGAAAAACTTGACCAGAAGACAGCATCAATAGTCTCAATTCTCAGAAACTGAAAGTATTTTAAATGCGTGACTATTTATAACTTCATTTCTAATTTAACTACTGAAAACTGTAATAAAGCGAACAATTTTGACGATTAGTTTTTTTTTAATTTGCACAATAAAGACATTTTGACAGTACAGTTTCTTATACAGCAAAGTCCGGTTGCTAAAGGAAGAATTTTCTTCGACTTGTCTCCATCTCTCGCCGCTGTAATCAACAAATCACAAGCAAATATCTATCAAAAACAAAAAAAACATTGTTTTACAGATAAAAAACTTATTAAAACAAGGTATTGAGAGGCTAATAGCATTTGGACATGGGCGTAGACTAGCATGCTGCCCCCTATCAAATACATCTGAAGCAGTGACGTCTGCATACTGCCATCTAGCAAACGAGATAAATCTGAAAATGGGAGACAGACAGACAGATGGACAGATAGCAGCATCACATTAGGCCTCCATCCTACAACAGGACAGGGCATAATAATGGCATAAAGCTATCAGCAACAAATCACATGCAACAACAACATAACTCATGTAAACCTTAAAAATCCAGTAGTATTCGCCATTTTTAGAATCAAATGTTCCTTTCTGTAAGTATCTTGGTCGCAGTGTAAACCGCGGTCCAAGTTCTTGCAGGCCAACTCGTTTTGCATTGCGGAACTGGTACCTACAAGAAAAAAACATTCCTTTATGAAAAATTTACTATTACACATTTATCAATATATTTCTACTACAGAAGTCAGCAGTCGTGTTAATTATATGGCAACAAAAACATAAAGAAATGTACTGTACTGCAAAGAACAGTAGCAATTTGTCACAACATGAGCGTCAAAAACACAGCATGTAAAAATGAGTAACCAAACTGCAGGAGAAATTGGTAAAGATTCTGTACTGCAGTTCAGTCGTTTTTTTTGTTACTTCATAACTATCACCTACATTTAATATGAATAAACCATGATTACACGGTTATTCAGTAATGGCTAGTTACTGAATTTGCAAAAAAGGTTTTTGCAACTTTTTCGTACTTCAGCCTCAGTGCCTTGATTTTGCACTCAGTTCACTTTCACCACAGTTTGGTTTCTCTGTTGGTTTGCAATAGGAGGATTTTCATGAAATTTGGGTGATGTGTGAATTATTATAGACTAAAGAAGAATTGACGAAACTTGCAAGCTTAAGGTTACAGATAGCACTATAGTGCTGTTCACCTACAGTAGTGACACTGTATAACTCTGTACAGCGTGGCTTCTAGTAACTTTCATTGTTTTACTTACTGCAAGTGTGTCTATATTCATGCCTCTGTATGTTCAGTATTCTAGCTTGTGAGAGATGCTGCACAAGTAATGTAAGTTGGTGCGCAGTTGTCACATCTGCTTACAGTTCCGTATTCCAGCAATGAACCGAAAGCCGATGTGACAACTGCGCACCAACTTAATTGTGCAACATCTCTCACAAGCTTGTGCAAATGGCAACTTATATCACTAGAATCAACTCAAGGCTGGATCGCACAGCCCGCCGCCTCTGGGGCCGGGGGGTATGGGTAGGTGGGGGAGAAGGAGAGAGGGAAAGCCCCGGACAGACACCCGGGCCTGGACAAACGGACAGACAGAAACACACACACAAGGCAAAACCTATACATCCTTGCTATGCGGGCTGTAAATATGAATTGAGTTTAAAAACACTACCGGTGCTGTCGGAAGAAAATGAAATCGCGTTGATTGTGAAACGTGACGGCACGTCGGCCTTGGAACTGTGGATCGTGAGGGAACAACGCGGCAAATATTCGGGCAAACGTTCGACCAAGCCTTGTGTTGAAGTTGTTGAGAATCACTTCAGGAACATGACTCGTCATCTCTCCACTCCGCTGCAATCACAACAAACAACAACTCAAACTCAGGCAAGGAATATTTTCCAAGCAGGAAATGTTTCGTCACATCTATAATACTCTTTAGTTCAGTGTGTACATTTTTTTATGACCGCTGTTTTTATTTACATCAGACATCTTGTCTTGCTCCCTATTAATCTGCTTTAGTGAGTCTGACTTCTGCTAACACCCAATCACTTGCCTGTTAGCAAATGAAACAAGATCACAATGTTGTTAATATGTGTAATAAAAATGTTTCCAAAAAGGAGCAGCTAAAAATACCTAATAAAACACGAGATTGCAAATATGTAAATGGCACATACATTAGATGAATAAAACCCGCAAAGAAACATAACTGCTGTGATTAACAAAGAACTAAGTGCACGAGGAAAACATTGACTGTGCAATTGTGCACCACCATGCTTCATCTTCACATCTTCATCTCTTAATGAATTTCAGCTGCTTCCATTAGATCACCAATTATCATATTATTGGGCCCATTCCATGGGGCCATAGCTGTCCCCATTGTCACGTGTTGTCGTTGTTGTCGATGTCGTGGACATGGATGTGCAGGCGGCGCGCGACAGTACCGCTAGCGACCTCTGGTGAATGGGCGTAAGCCGGCTCACAGTGGCGAATGGGCCCAACATTTTTCAAATGCTTCTTGTTGACAAAAATCAGAGATTTCCTCTTGAGAAAGTAATATCGATAGTTGATTTGGGAATACAATTTGATAATACTCTCACATCCAGGGCTCATATCTCAGAAAAGATCAATAAAGCTTACGGTGTATTAGGCATCATCAAAAGCAATTTCATCTACATGGACGAGAACACTTTTATACTACTATATAAATCTACGGTGTATCCTCACGTTTAATTTGCAAATTCCATATGGTGTTCATTCAAACAAGGTGATATTAAGAGATAGAAAAATATTCAGAGGGCTATAAAACTCATCATGAACTGAAAAATAAACCACACATGGATACATGATTACGTAAATATTTTAACTGTAAAATACAGACAATTGTGAGGTGATATAATTTAGATTTTTAAAATTATCCATAACATATATGTTGCAATAATATCATCTCATATCTAATTCAATACTAGGGTCAACACTAGATGTAACAATTACGAACTTCTTAACCATAAGCATCATTATGATTTACGAATTCTGCACACAGTATTAATATTTAGAATAACCTGCCTAATTCAGTTGTTACTGCTACAGTTAATGCACGGTTAGATAATTTCTGGTTGTGTCAAGCAGTCAAATTTGGTTTTTCCGGCCAATCTGAGTGGTATCTGAAACCAATCAGAGGAAGTCACAAAGTGATGCGGACTAAACGCTGCTTGACACCTGCGTACGTTGATTTCCTGTCGAGTTGAGTTGCTTGCAAACTAATAAAAGTGACAGTACCTTTATTTCTTTTGCAAATACAACATTTGAAACACGAAACCGAGCTGTGGGACCATCTGGCAGATGTGAAATAATCAGACCATCTAAACGACATATTTAAGGAAAAGTATGTACACAATGGTAATAAAATATTTATGGTGAAAAATGTGCTCTAGATTGATCTGCCTCAATGGCTCAGTGGGCTAACGCTCTTGGAGCTGCAGTGCAGTGAGCCTGGTTGGTTAGTTCGGCAGGGCGTGGGTTCAACGTCTCTTGAGGAATTGGAAAGAGGTTTGGATCATCTATGAACAAATACCTACCATTTGATAAATTAATTATGAAAATTGGTCTAGTGGAGTTTGCCGGGTGGGCTAAATGATAATTATTACTAGGTCGCCTAGTTCATTACAACTGTTATAATGAATTTCCTAGTTAATTATAGTAACTTTAATTAACTGCCTATCTCTATGACAAAAGCTCAGAAATGCATTTGCCATGTAGTTTCATGCAAAAGCCGAGAAATTTAAGTCTAAGATACAATAACAAATACATCTTGTTATACAAACATGCACATGCAGTGCACACACTACACACATGTCCACACTCAGCTTTAATTAAGTGAGTGACCTTTTTTGTACAGTTACTCCAGTTTGGGCCACACCCCTTAACAGCAGCACATTTTACAGGTCGCATGCCCTTCATGTTGCCCAATCTATAGAGTCAAAGTGCTGAAGGAAATTCACAGCATTTACTCAAACAAGGAAAAATCATAAATCATAATATCTTATCTTCTTCTCTCAATGCATCAACTGATTGTCAATGTACGGAAATTGCAATATTTATGCCAGCTCCTCAATAACAGGCAGTCACTTACACACTTCTGCATTGGCACTTTACTGGCTTTTGTAAATATCCGAGTGACAAATAAAAGATAATTTACAAAAAATGAGATGCAGTACATCATACAAAAAGTCACTTGATCAACAACACAGAAAAGTCAAGACAAAATTGACACATATGATGGTGAATGTATCATAAAAGGATACTTGGCTTCTTCTGGTCCTCGTTGACGATGAGAAGATCAGTGAAACCTTGAGAAATGGCTTGTGGAGTGATCTTTTTCAGGTCGAGACCACGCCGGTAATAGATCTCGGAATTAGGAATACATTTCTTCAACTCCTTACAGAATTTGTTTGTTCTCTAAATACAACAGTTACCATTGTTAATGTCAAACCAGTATGCATCAGGTCCAGCCAAACTCTAGCTACATTTGTACTTATACAAAAGTTAATGCAAAATTGTTAAAATTTTCAGCCGCAGGGGGTCTGCAGACATTATCAGATGACTCTGTAACATAAAGTTTTCTCAATGTAAACATTCTGACAAGCTTCCCACTCGACACTAAATGGAGATACATAAAGGTAAAAGGTAAAGGTAAAGCATATAGCAGTTTGTACTAAGGCACCCACACTGCTACGGTAGCCTGCATGCCATATAGGATCACACAGAGTTACCTGTCATCCGGCAGAGGCAGCATCTCTTGCCTTAACCTCGTCCGTAACCGATCGGTACTTGATTTATCCAACAATTAACAATGAAAGGCTGAGTAGACCTGAGCCGACACAGGTAATCGACTTGCCCAGAGTTACTACAGAAGTGACGGCTGTACCAGGTGTCAGCTGATTGAGCCAGACTTCTGCCCCATCGAGCACAGTAGGTGTGAACAACTTGCCCACAGTTGTTATGCAGTGACCAGCTTCAGCGGGATTTAAACCTGTGTCTTTTGAACACGAGTCAAATGTGCTATCCACTCAGCCACCACACCACCTACTATGGCTGATATAGATTTAAAGAAAATAAATTTCAGCACAAGCATTAAGCATGATAAGGTGTGGAGACATGTAGTTTGAGAATTCTATCATACGTTCCATAATGAAAAAGTGTTAGCTGCCATCAGCAAGAACATGCAGACAATAAAACTTAGCTCTGCTCTAACAAAATCCTCCAACTGTCAACTTGGGGGGTGCTGGCTAATGATGGTAACAACCACAACATGAAAATGATTGTTGTTTTGCACATGTATGAGTTTTGGATTCAGCTTTCACAAGCTAACAATGGAGTCTGTGTAAATCCAACATAAATTGACAAATATTAGAAAAGTGTAAACTAAAACGTACAGCACTGTCTCCATACCTGACGCCCAGGTAACTCACATTAATTGTAATCAGAGCACTGGCGTCTCGCATGATGATAAATTGCTATAAGGCAAAATTGCTATAACACACAAACACGCAATCTGGCATATCCTAATCCTTAAACCGAGAAATGTTAAAGGACTGTAATGATATGTCTTGACAAAAATTACACTAGAGTAATAGTTACATGTAGGTATCCAAGCCCCTGTCATAAAGCAGATACGGTGAATGTTTCTGAAACTGATGTTAACTACATTTAATTTAACCAGCAATTTTGTGTGATGACTGTAGGTAAAGACGACACTAGGGAACTGTTTTAAGATTCAAACAGTGGGATTTTTACAGGCTACATGCTATTCCTGGTACAAAATAATTAGTGTCAAAGGCACTATGAAACTTTGGTGCAACATCATAAACAGATATCTATCTCACTTGTGATGGTCGATCGGATGTTGTAATAATAATTTTTGGCACAGTCTCTCGGTTGAAATATGAAGCCATTTCATCGACTGCCTCATCTACAGCCACCTGCAAAATACAGCCACTAACGATCCTATTGTATACAAATGCTAAAACTGCAGCCAACAGAATGAAACTATACAAACCTCCCCAAAAAATTCTTTATGATGTTATGCGTTATTCGTTATTAACTAATACAACAATAACACCAGAAACAAGCACAACAAGAACCAACAGTGCATCTTGTTGTTGTGTGTTCAAAATGATATTTTGCTTATCAGCACACATAACTATAGTCAGTTGCCAGTGTGTGATAACCACAATGAAGTACTCTTTTAATATGAGATGGATGGAACCTTTATTATTCACTCACAGGTGTCATGGGCAGAACTGCCAGAGCACTGCATGATAAAATGTCGGCATTATTCTCATGGGAAACTCAACATCATAAACAATGATGTAAACTTACTGTACATAGGGTATATTAACTCCCATTACATCTACATGACGATCGTGTCTCTGTTTTGCACCATCTACCAAGAGTTACGAAAGAAACGTTTGTTTAGCACATGCAATGATCTTAAACAGCACGTCAAATTACACAATTAGCCAAACTACGTATATACTCATTGGTAGGAATATCATATCTGTATTTGCTCAACACATCAGTTACTCACCAGTCACCTCTTTCAGTCCAATTCTCAACAACAATGAAAATTAACATACAATGTTACTTACGCATAACATGTCTTACCTCCTCATCATCTGGTGCAACCATGGTCTCGTCGTAGACACGCATGCTCTCAATTGTTTTTGGAACCTGCTTTGGTACCTAGACGCATAACCAAAACACTAAATAAAACACAATGTCTATTTCTTGAAAATGTGTTCATAAGACTACCACTAACAGAGGCAACCAAAAATGTTACTAGTGAAATATTAGTCAATGCTTTACTAACAAATTCTACTCATAAATTACTTTTTCCAGAAAATGTGTCAAAAAACAATAAATTATATTGCACAAAATGTCACATCATGATGTTATACAACTTACATCCTGTCCAAGAAGTTTAGCTTCTTTTTCTTTTCTTTTCTTTTCAACCTTCTTGGCCTAAAAGAGCAAAGATGTCAACTTCAAAACAGGAAACTTTGCCGTAAGTAAATAAAATTTAAAGTCAGTAAGTCTTTAAAGTCTTTTCAACTATTATCTGCCACAGTAATAGATAACTTTAAGATAAATACACATATTAAAAGTTAAACATGCACAGCATACACAGTCATGCACACTGTTAATATTTTCTTAGCCTCCTTGTCAGTTGTCAGTGATCCTTGGTTCAAACCTAGGTATGCGATCTGGAACAGATGCACACTGCCACGACCTCGCAGTCACAGCACGTGTGCTGTCATTACATTTGCTCTGCTATGAAATAAACCAGTCATTAATTGCCGAGCTACTGCTGTATCAGCACTAGCACCATATGATGCATAAACTGCAGCTCTGAGGCAGTTTGCTTTCACACCTACATGTCCTGTGATCATTTAGGTCCAGTTTTTCCACAGCAAATTAATCTCCCATTAATTTAATCCGGCATTAAATCCAGCAGATAATGATCAATTTACTCAGATGTCGATTTGGACGATTTAATTGACGAACTGCCCGTGGAAAAACGACATCTGAGTAAATTGATCATTATCTGCTGGATTTAGTGCCGGATTAAATTAATGGGAGATTAATTTGCTGTGGAAAAACCGGACCTTAGTCTGTCTTGTCTCGAGTGCTCATCGTAGGACTGTCATTCGCCGTGGAAAGCTGTGCCTTAGATTCGGCTTTGGCTGACCATTGTGAGCATTTACATTTTATATTTCATAGCTTACTTTTTAGGTCTATGTTGAAGGCACATCAAAGAGAACAGGCAACTCTCATACCTATCTGCTCAACTAATTACTTCAGCTAACACGATGCAGGTCCAGTATATGTTCTTGTTACTGAATGCAGACAGGTTTTGTTGGTAGTTGGTTCATTTGCTAATTGGAATGTTCAGTTGATATTGAACATCTTACAGCCTAGCAACAGACATGCTATGTTATTACTTTATTATTGTGACACTCCACTTCATCAGTGTTAAACTCCATAAGAAAATGATATATGCCTATCTAATAGCAACAATTGTAATGACCATGAATGTCACTGCAGGTCATTGCATATTGCAAAAATGGGATTTTTCACATATATGTGGCAGGTCATGCGATCCCTCTGCATCTGCACAGCTTCTTCTGAAATACGGCATAAAGGTTGAATACAGTACTTCAGCCTTGCACTACATTCAATCACTTAATGTTGACTGAATTGGATCTATTCTACACAACTGGTCTGACTAAAATATGTCAGGACGATAGGACACTAGGACACACAACATGACAGTTGCATTGCTATCGAATGCTACCGAAATCTGCCTTCGGTAGCTTTCAGCAAATTTTAGTAAAATTGGGGTTAGGATAAGGGTTATATTAGGTAGCTTTCGGTATTTATCAACACCATCCCGTCATTTTCGCTAGACCACAAAGGAGCGATAATAAGGGAAATAATGTATTATACCTTCTTCTGTTCATGTTTCATTTGTCTGTAAGCCTCAGCTCGTCGCTGTTTATTTTTTATTTCAGATATGTTTCGTCCGGGATGAACAGAGGCAACTGTGTCGTTATTTTCCATATTTCTAGGCATATTTCGCTCATTTACTCAAAATAAACAACGTCGCAAAGAATCACTAAATATTTTATTTATTGGGGTTGAGGCTGCGCCAAATACTTATTTCTTATTCAAATACTTAAATTTCGAACTTCCTTTTTACTAGCACCGTAGCAAGGTATATGCTGTCGTCGTGTGTCTGTGTGTCCTTCACATTTGGTATTGTAACAAAACGGCTAAACCTAGAATCACGCAAAGAATGGACTCAAGTTTTCTGTTGCCAAAGATCACGGCGATATTCGTATGGGCTCACCCCAACGGGGGGAAGGGCGCCAAATGCAGGTGGTGTATGTTAAAATAATCGACTTTCGACAAATAACTTGCTATAGCTCGAAAACCTTACAAGATAGACGCATAGTTTTATTACAGTTGAATAGGAAGACGACTTATGATTATGCTCTATCGATGAACCCACGCCGGTAGTAGCAACATGCACACTTTGCCATAGAAACGTGCGACTGGAACCGTGACTTTTTCATATTGTGGTTTGACGCTGACATTTTCACTCCATTTTATCGCAGCTAGCGGCTGCCATGGAATATATGGTTGCACCAACGTTGGTTTTGATAGCTCAAGCCGTTTTGCTTTCAGAGACACAGACAGACAGACAAACGCGCAAAATGCAGTCGCAACTGATGACACTATCCCACGCTGACTCGGCCGGCGTCTGGCGATGAAGGTGTTCATGGCGTTGTTGTCGCAAAACTGGGCGCTCTGTTTGCCACGTACTGTACGGCAGAGCAATAACCTCGTCGAAACAAGGTCAAAACAAGGATCATGGTTCGCGTCTTCGTCACGCAGCTATACAGCCGCGGCATTTCTTCTTTCCCAGCACGTCGATCAACCGGTTGTCTGCTGCAGCAGCTGCACGCGCAGTTCTACGCCGATCAACATCATTTTTGTGCGGTCGAAGTACATCGTTCGTGTCGTCGATCGGTCAATGAACTCGACTTAGAATCTGTGTCATTTATTTACACGTCGAGCGAGTCTGCAGTCGCGATCGACGCTGTCAGATCCGACTGACAACTGACACTAACACCAACAGACGTAGTGGAATATTGGACGAGTTCGTTAATGGCAGTCGCATTCGCGGTGATATCGCGGAAAAACGATGATACGGGTCTGAGACGCGATTTCTATACAGACACGTAAGAGTCATAGTAGCACAAGTGTCAATGCATTAGTTATAACTTTTATCACAAACATGATCCCAGTCCAGCGTGCGTTTGGCCACACTTGTATTCATCTCTGCCTTAGTCCGCTATCCGATGTGTTTTAAAGAAGATTCCCTGAGGCTTATTGGTACTGCTGCATTTTCTTTTTCGCCACCCCATAGCTGTTGTTCGCACAGCATAAAGGTTCACTAGCACTAGATGCAGCACCGTACGGTGCTGCAT
>Ga0209782_1002544_pt1 | contig 10203 bp, 8 predicted proteins | sample WorMetmaBAHAMAS1_FD_187390 | JGI IMG/M metagenome (GOLD analysis project Ga0209782, IMG submission 187390) | Marine gutless worms symbiont microbial communities from Max Planck institute for Marine Microbiology, Germany - Inanidrilus... | ecosystem: Host-associated > Annelida > Digestive system >...
ACTGTCTCCGGATCACAGCTTAAACCCGCCATCTGTCTCGCCGTCTGACACGGCACGGCGGACTCCAACGCTCGATAAGTATTGCACGAGTGACGTTTTGTCACTCACTGGAGAAGTGCTGGAAGATTTCTCCGATGAAGGTGATAAAGATCTGCGTGAATGCAGTTGGCAGAAATGGCATCAAAACGATTCGTCTCAGTTGTCCTCTTTTCCAGATCAGAATCTGTGTGAAAGTGACCTTAAACAAGAAACAGATGCAGGATCACAGTTCCAAAGGTCGTTTTCATACCGTGAAAACTGCCAACAGAAACAGTCAAAAATGTCACCATTTTTCGGACGGTCAGCCTCTGTTCGTTTGCGAGGGTTATCAGATGCAGCAAAAAGTGATAATGCATTGGTGGCTTCCACCCCCGGCTTTGTTAGTAAGAGTAATGTATCATCTATTGCTTCGTTTTCTTCGACCGAAGTTTGTCGTAGACTTTTGAAAGAAAAGAGCCAACATAATGAATGTACTCTAACCAACAAACCATGTGACCAGAGCAGTGAAAGTATGCAAATGAAGCATGCAGATCAGGGTGCTGAGACAGGCCAGCAACTACTGCTGTCAAATGTTTTAGATACATTGCAGTCTTCTTATCCAGAGGTTCCTTCAACAGAGTTAAGAGCTAGCAGCCAAACAGAATCCTTCAGTAGTTTTGATGATACAAGCCATGATTATAGCTTACATCATTGCTTGAAATCAACGAAAAGTGTTGTATTATCGGCAGTTACCGAAGACCTGCAGAAAAGGCCAGCTGTTGTCTCTAAAGTGCCATCTCAACAGTCCGTATCACATTCCAGCAAAACTGAACTACCTGCTGAACCGTCGACATGTCAGTCAGTCAAGGACTCGACTGTAGCTGATGATGTGCAGCCAAGTTCTACAGCTGAAAGCAGTGATTGTAGAAAACTTGTACCAGGCAATGCAGCAGTACGTGTAGATGCCGGTTGTTGTCTAATGGGTGACAGAGTACCGGAGGCAGATCTTAAAGCATTCAGTGACAGCAACATTCGGCCTCGGTTGACAGAACATCCGACACAGATAAATGCAAGAGGTATTGACAGTGAACCGGCAATCCAGAGTGTTCAGCCATTGCCACTGGAGCCAGTCAATGAAACAGCGACTGTTGATCAGTTACTTGCCAGCCAGCCACTGTCAGATGACATGGAACAGTGTCAGCCGTCACAGTTGAACAAACGATATAGCTTTCGTGATAAATCTTCATCTTTCATTTTGGCTGAACCAGAAAAACTGTTTCGTAGCCAGTCGGTACGTGACAAATCCACGTCGTCATTTCGGCGTAATACGACAGGCAACTTAGAACTAGCCGAAGCATGGAAAGTGAAGAAACCTTACGGTAAAAGTCACCCGTTGTCGAAGTTGTCCAGTGAGTACTTGTCTCGCAACCGTAGCACGACAATCAAAGACTCTACTTGTGATCGTGACGCCACATAAGCTGCTCCAGTTTGTTGAATGTATTATTTAATGATGTGCATGTCTCAATAAATATGCATTGTACAGTGTGTGCCAAACAGATGATGTGTAACATTAGAATTTTAGATAGGCTAAGTAAAGTTGTATGACGTATTTTGTTTTGTGACACAGTGGGTATTTTTGTGGTTAACTGATGCTTCATAATTTGTTAAATGTGTTGCTAATAGGAGTGCTCAGTATATATTTGACAACTTTACTGTTGGTGATGCCTTGTCTAGCTTCTGTCCGTGTAGTACAGATGTGTGCAATATATTTCTTGATTATAATTCGTGACAGCATACTACGCAAGCACCATCTCAGGAAAATAACTGGTACATCTGCAGTGCATATGCGGCAAACTGCAGGACAGATATTTACCAAAATATGTTGCCTTGGTTTATTGTATTTGTTCTTTAACGTACAGATGATTGATGTGTATTTTCTGTTTGTATGAACTTGTTATACCTGGGCATTTAATGCACTTTTAGGTTGCTTATAACCTAGGTAAAAGTGTCCTACCACTAGGTATGCATTTTATCACAGTGAGTGATATGTCGTGTGTAATAGTGATGTATGCGAGAAGAACTTATGCATTGGTATGTTGCACACAAGAAATTATGTGCTGTTAAAACTCACAAACTGTGCAGAAGTACTGCTTTTTTAGAGTGCCACCGGTAATGATTAGAAAATTCTGAGTTAGCTTCTATGATTAATTACTAATTAGTCATAAAATAACAGTTAATTAATTGTTTTAATTTGCAGTCAGTTTGGATTTAAATATTTAACCATTTTAACTGCTGCACTTTATTAAAATTAAAGCAATTATTGCACTTTATTTTGGGTGTCAAAGATGATGGTGGTGATTAACAGTGATTAATATTTACGTATGATGTAACGTGCGTGAAGAATTTCGAAAACAAAAACAATTTCGTAAGCACAACTAAAGTGTCTTTCACCAGACCAAGCAATAGCATCAGGTCCAGCATTGCAAATGATTGATTGATCGTTAATTTCTGTAGCTTTGCTTATTATTACCACATTTTGCATTGTATTCAAGTGCAGTACATGCATATATATGCTGTCATAATTTCATCTGTCTATTGGTCACTATCGGGTACTGAATGAAAGTGGCTTAACATAATTCGTGACTTTTTGCAGCTAACATCTTGGTGACATTTCAAAGGGATATACTAACCCTAACTTGTGAAACTGTAAAAACCTAAAAATCATGAATTTAGCTTCAAATTGCACATATTCTAATGCTAGGAAGTTAAGTGTGAAACTGCAATTAACAGCAAAATTTTATTATGATTTATAGCCTTATTTTACTTATATATAATGCAATTTCTGGCTTAGAATAAACAGGAATAAGTTTTATTGCATCAGTGAGCTGAAGCAATGGCTTATCATCTAGCAGTCTGCAGCAGGATGCTACTAATGCAGCCATCAGGATGTGGACAAAACCGACAGCATGCATGCGTGCAGATGGACAACATTTTGAACACTTTTTGTGAGCTTCTCATAAAACCAAAAAAGAATCATGGACAAATGAAGTGTAAATAACTTGGTGTATTCTCAAAAAAGATGTTTATTTACTGCTGAATTTGTGATTTTCAGGTTCCTACAGTTTCCCAAGGTATGATATGTACATTAAACAGGTGAGGTAGGAAAATAAGCTACCTTTCAGTGGCATATTCTCTCAGTAATATTTATTCCAAAAATTACTGGAATCAGACGACTACTGTTAAAATTATCGCTGGTGGTTGGGTAGTACTTTTTTAAGACAGTGTATAGTTAACAGTTAAAGTAAAGTACAGTAAACCCGTAGGTTTGTATAACTTTTTATACATGTACATTATGTTTGTGTTAAAGGGTCTTATGGTTAAAGATCAGGAAGGTTCAAGTTTTGTCAGGCATAGCTTTTACTTAACTGTGACTAATCAATTATAAACAGATTGTAATTATCCCGATGCTTATGATGGGGTGTTAATTGTAAGTTGTCTGCATGTAGTCCAATGTTAATAGTTGAATTTTCTTGGTGAAATAATACTGGTGGTACATTATATGTCATTCTAATGGCATTGAAGAAGTTCAGTATGTTACTACTGTGTATGTAATACTGTGATAGAGTGGCGCTTACAGTTCATGTATGTTTATTAATTGCATTTCTCAGTTGTTTGTCTGGGGTTTTTGTTTCATTTACATTGGTGTGATGTGTTTGTCTCGAGTTGCAAGTTTTCACTGGAGAGACGGGTGGAGCGTGCCTGCCTGTCTGCTTGTTGTATACATATATGCTAGTTACACTGGCTCTGTCCATTGCGGCAAGCGTTGAAGCAAAGTTCTGGTGTCTCATGATCTGTCTACCTGCACCACATGACGTCATCTTTAAAAATAGCCGACACCAAAGGGAACCTGCCAACCAGGTTCATTTGCCATTAAAGGGGAGTTAGGTAGGTAGGACAATTTGGACAAGTTATTGTTTTTAGCGCGAGATGTAATATATACATACCGCGCTTATGCTACGATGTCAGTGTCCGTCTGTCTGTGATGGAAGTGAATTGGCGCATTATAGCTAATTTAGGTTTCAAATTCCTATCAAAATTTACCGCGCTATGTGGTCACGGGCAGGGGTAATCTAAACAACAACAACAACATCTCGCACTATGCTAGCCACTGCTAGGCCCTCTTGTTCAGTGATCTCATGGGTTTTCTTGGAGATCTTTGGATGACCACTGGCTAACCCAGGTAATTTGAAAAAGACCATAAATGCGTGTTTCACCAATGTTGCTACGTATTTGTCAAGATGAGAATTTCACTACTCGGCATTGGTGCTTTTATCATTGTTTGTGAACTGTAAAATTAAAATATCTTTTCGTATGGACAGATTCATATTTTAGTGGCAGTAAGTGCTTAGCACACACACACACACTCTGGTATTTTAAATAACTTGGGCAATTTTGGGTTTCCCTGTGGAGGCAACACGATGCATCCTGGGGGAGGGGGTGAAATTTGGCATGGAGGAGTCACCTCCAAGTTTGGTAATTTCACTGCATTGGTGGAAGTGTTTGACCCATGAACCGAATATTTTATGCATTTTCGGAATATAAATGTCATCTCATACAGCAGCCTGTCCATAGTGCATCTTTTACAAACTTTGTAAGGACTGTGGGCCATTCCATGGACCATTGATATAGAGGTACAGAGTTGCGAGTGCATTTTGTCGAAACTTTTGGCACCCCCTGGTTGCAAGTCTGTATGTCACATCCTAAAACATTTTGCAGGTGCAAAAATGGTTTGGATCTCCCCCAGTCACAATGCCAAGTATAGTGGGCACAGAAAGTTTGATGTCTTTTTTGTTTGTGTGTCAGTCACGCTATTGAGCAGTAGAGTTTGTGCTAATGAAGACATTTGATAGCATTGGATAGGGGAACATTTATAGTTGTGTACCTGCATTCATCTTTGCTGCATCATGATGCCCACAACATTAAGTTGAAAATATCGGGTTTCGGGGTTTTTGCCCTGATCCCAATAAAATTTGGCATGTGAGTGTATTATGGACTGTGTATCTTGTCTTGCATGCGAAATTTGGCCCTCACTGGCGAAGGGGGTTGGATACAGAACTACAGAATACCAGTTCCAATAGTTCAAAAGTTGGTCATATTTCTGTTTTTTTGCTCCTCAGATGAAATTTGGCACACCCAATAGCAGCAACAGTACCGATAGAGCTGAAATTTGGCATATAGCATACACACTGTGTCTATTATCCCTTGTGCCGAATTTAGCCCTGATTAGTAAACAGGAATCTGTATGGAAGGTCCCCAAGTTAAAATTTGCATGGTTGTATGTGGTTACATATGAAATACCAATCACAGTATTTACCATGGGTCCATCACCCATATTTTTGCTGTGATCGGCAATGGAGGGTAATAGGGTAATAGTGTATACTGATAAATCCGAAATTTGGAAAGCAAAACAAGTTCTCTTGCAGGTGCTCCCATTCCTGTTCCCCTTCTCTGTTTTTTCCTCCCCTCCTTTCCTGCATTCCCATCTCCATCCTTTTTTTCTCCGGAAGGGTGGATGGTATGGCCATCCTGCCGGTTTTGTAGAAACTGGAGGTACGGCTGCTGCCGTTATAGTGTACTATTGGTTGCTGTTCACACGGTTATAATAGTAATACAGTAAGTTATACTGCTTGCATTGTCAACTGAAATGAATATGAGAAGTATATGGTACATCAAACTCTCTGAGCTGTAACCTTTTGGATTCATTATTAACAGTTTACTGCATATACCGGTAGTGTAAGAATTTGAAATCTTTCCTTCCAAAAATTGATTTTTGATTTTATAAGTTACAGTGATTCAGTAGTCAATAATTTGGTATTTTTCGTGTCTAGACAGCACAGGAATTAATGAAATACACTGTGACAAAATAAAATTGTTTTCAGATCACTGGAAATATTGCACTGTATGACTTTGAGTTTGTAAGACAACAACCGTGTTACATAGATCTGGAAGATTTTGTTGCAACAACGATTTTGCCAACCTGCAGTGATGGCAACTAGCAAATATTAGGGAGATGATGCTGCAGTTCTCAACGGTGCAGTACACTATGTTGTTTGTTGTAAGAAGACTTGAGACAATCACATTACAGTGCAATAACACAAGTGAAAAGTAAAGTAAAGTAAATGCATATAGCAGTTCGCAAACGCCTCACTGCTACGGGAACTCTTGTGCAATATGGGATCACAGTGTTAACTGCCACCAGCAGAGGTGACATTCCCGCCTTTACCCCAGCCAATTAAAGCTGGTACTCGATTTATTGACCCCGAAAGGATGAAAGGCTGAGTTGGCCTAGTAAGAAAAGTAAAAGCATATAAACGTGCAGAGATAATGTGCACAGTGCAAAATGTAAATAGACTTACAATGAATCTGGTATAGGTGTTCAATGAAACAGCTTCACATGACATTACATGTATTGTCAACTTCTTACAACTGTAGAGCATTAGGTTTTGCAAATTTGAGTGTATAAACTATGGCATGCAAGATAAAATAATTGTCACACCACACCAATGTGAGCATTTTGTATCAATGCATTATATTATGGTGTAGGCCTATGTTTTATGTCCATAATTATTTTCAATAGATGTCAACATAGATGAACTCCTGGTCCTTTCCCAGTAGCATCTGCAAACAAACAACAGAATCAAACACGTGTAAAGAAATGAAAGCTGGGGGCATTTTCGTATCCTTGTATGGTATGTAATAAATATTAAAGATACTGACTGCATCATATGTGTTTGAAACAGTAAAATGAGCAGAAATAATTGTATGAATAAAAAATACAATATCCAGAATAATATAATGTAATATACATTACATTTGCCTACAACCTGTGTGCATGAGTTAAGTCGTGATATATTAGAAAAGAAGTCAGCCTAATCACAAGGTCAGTGATACTTACGGAGGACACTGCTGAGAAATGACGCCAATGTTGCAGTTCCAGTGACTTGTCCACTAACTGACGGATTGCGTCTCACAGTATGAACATGAAATGAATGGCCAGTGTCCTTATTTGGTACTCCGTGAACATCAATTTCCACCGTGTGCCAATCTCTTGCACTGCACACACACATTGATGCTGGCACCATACAATTGCATGATCTACTGTACATGTATGCTTGCAATTAATTGGCAATTATGATTAAAGTTTATTCGACAAATAATTTTCACATACTGTAATTTGTTCTGTACTTCTGCTTCTTGTCCATCAGCATCCACATCTGCAAGAACTTCTGTTATAGCACAGAGATCACGTAACACTACATGTCTTTTCAAAATTCCGACGTTTTCCGTGCTACTCTCCTGGCCAAACTAACTTACTGTTCACCAGACTGGTCTGGTTACTGTACCGCTATGGATGTAGGCAGGCTTGACGGTTTTCTGCACAGATGTAGGCGACTAGGTTACTGTGAACAGTCAACTGCTCAACTGTTCAGTGACATCGACGACATTTTTTAGTCGTATTATGAACATATTTTACAACAGTTTTTACACGATCGTACAACCTACTCTCTCAGATCAAAATATCATAGCAAAGCTCTAGTTAACAAGACATCTCATCTTAATAATGTCCGTTACTCTACAATTATTCCTGTTAATCCCTACCCCCTCAATTGACAATTATTGTTCACTTAATATTGTGTTTTTTTTATATTTTTTGTGCTTTCTTATTATTGTATGTTTGCGATATGCCAAACTTTTATTAAACAAATATGAATGACATTTAATTCTTGGCTACATGACGGTTGTAAGTGATGATCTATAGACATGATGAAAAAAATGTAACTTGCAAGTGTACTAACCACCACTTCCGTTAACGGCCATTTTCCAGGTTTTGCTGGATTATCCACTACCTTAGTAGTTTTCATCTTCCACATGTTCTAGAAGAGAACAGTTGGGGGTAAGCTGATATGTTTTATGGGCCACATGCCCTTCTACATCCAACCAACAGTGTCAAGCACGAACTCTTACAGCATTATGGCCTTATCCTTTCTTAAGCCAAAACTGCTAGTTGTTGAGGAAAGGGCGCTGCTCAGTTTAAAATGCCGGTTCTCCCATCACTAGTACCAGTTTTACGGAACAAATGCATTAGCTTACACAGGATCACTAATGAGACATCCGGACACGTTATCAAAGCCAAGATTATGAGCAGCAAGTGCAGCAACTGCCATCGTGTTTGCATTATTTGGAGCCAGATGGCACAGCTCCCTCACAGCACCTGTTCACACCAAGAACTTCAGCAGTGACATATTCACAACCAGCATTTTATGATGTGCTATTTCTGAAATATACGCCATAATATAAAGCACTGACGATGGAATAGCAAAATTCTTTATATAGGTGCAGTTCGATAATCTTGCATGCCATAATTTATATAATAAATACAATGTACATCAAGCTAGGAGATACCTTGATATAAAACTGTTCTTGCCGTGACTGCATCGTTCTTAGCTTTCAAATAGCCACTTAGTTTCAGACTTTCTGGATGAAATGTCATCGTTACATTCAAACTCTGTCAACAAACCTGAATTATAAGAGATAGTTACTTTATCTATCAGCTACAAATTCGCAGTGACTGCTAATACGGTACCAGGGTATTGTAGCAGAAGCCAGTCTACTGCAAGATATGAAATACATGTATTCAAAGATGACATTCTGAATTCTTTACTACAAGCCATCTTATGGGAATAAAATAAACTACTACAAACATCTTATTCGTTTACTAATTTAAAAAAAATTAAAACTAGAAATGTTATGGAACACTATAAAAACCTGAGCATTGTCACAAATCACGTTGTCACAACAAAATTCAAAACTATACTGTTTCAGCAGACACTTCATTTTCATGCATTTATAGTACCCGGTACTGATAATTGAATTCTTATTATTTAAGATCATGTCAATACACTGTTTTCTGTCATTAGCTGCCCAGAAGGGAACGGCTTATGTTTTACCACAGTACTTTTTTCTAGACAATCGATCTCCACCATTTTATTTAATAATAAAAGCAAAAGGGCACACAGGCTATCCGTTAAGAGATCGCCACGAAATTTGCACACAAGTTTTGTGTGGGGTCAAAGCTGAAAATCTACTTTCAAAAAATATTCCTCCACCCTCAACAAGTTCTCTGTTAGCTTGGAGACTTTAGCAGAGTTTACCAAAATAGTGGTATATTTAGGAGATTTCTGGCTTGCCACTTAGTGACAGTCATGGTTACGATTTATTTACAAGAAAGTAGGCACGATGGTTGGGCATATGACAGTGTGGTTTCTCCCCGTTTACGAAAGCCAGTGAGCGTATAATTTTGGTGAGTAAGCTATCACCACTATACTTGCAACTATTATGCATTTTGGTATTTAAATATGGTATTAACGCAATAAGCAAGAGCCATTTCATGGCAGGTGGTTCTTGTGGCAATCCTACTGGATAATTGCCACCAGTCTAGTTTACTTCATTTTTATTTCATATTTGTTATCTTTCAAGAAATGCTTTCACACTGTTGCTTTTATACATTCAGCCTGTAAACTCCCACTCCTGCAATCTCAAATGGTTTGTTTTAGAACAGTTACAGTTAGACATATCATACCACGTGTACCTGCAAATTTCCTCTGTCTGCCATCTTTCGGATGTCTTGAGAACCCCAGAATGCACCACTTGGCACATAAAGTCCATGACGTTTTGCAGACGATTTCAGCAACTGTTCTAGACTAGAATGTGCAAGAGCTGTTGGAGAACCAATCTGTACATAACATAATTGTATATTAGGTAAACACCCGGTTGTGCTTGCCAGCCTGACAATCAAATGTCACAAATACTGACATAAACAGACATAAATAAACAGTGTTAGTGCACTACTCAGGTAGTGCACACAACAATGGAAAAATTAAGCACTATGAACTAATTCATCACATATAGGATATGCCAATAAAAAACAAACCCTTAGGAAAAATTCATTATCTCAGTTACTGTAAATGATTTTTTCACGAAATTTACAGTTTTCACAGAGGAGGATTCGCACCACATATGAAGCAGATTTCATCACAATATTTGCTATGGTTTAAAAATTACAACCATTTGAACTTAAAAGTACAGTTTTCTAAGTGAACCAGTAATTAAACTGCAATTTTGATG
>Ga0209782_1002545_pt1 | contig 10200 bp, 6 predicted proteins | sample WorMetmaBAHAMAS1_FD_187390 | JGI IMG/M metagenome (GOLD analysis project Ga0209782, IMG submission 187390) | Marine gutless worms symbiont microbial communities from Max Planck institute for Marine Microbiology, Germany - Inanidrilus... | ecosystem: Host-associated > Annelida > Digestive system >...
TATTTACTGACGCCCTGTATAGTTTTTGAGCCACCTGGGTATTAGTTACCGATGCGACTGCATCGGTAACTAATACCCAGTGTTGGTCGTGTTTGCGATCTGGTAAAGCTGGGTACCACAACGCCGACACCGACACGGACATCATCGTCAGGATACTCACCGACACGTCCGATGCGTGATTTCCTGAAGTTATTTCTATGGCAAGCTGAACGACACATCAACATTCTCGTGACGATCTTCACGAGGATGTCGGCACGAAGTCTGTGTCGGTGCTGTGGAATGCCATAGTTTCAAGCTACGTTGCTCGGGTCATACGGTGTTTTTACTATAGTACGGCGTCACAGGACACGGAGATTACGTCTGTGGCTGTCACATCGTCGCGGCGTTGTCTTGATGCCGTACAGCATTGTCACGGCATAAATTAGATAGACCCGTTTGTATAGTTATCAAGGTAACTAGGTCAACTCAACAGTGATAAACCATACCATATGGCACCATATGGCATGTGAGTTCCCACAACGGTGAGACATCTTTGCGAACTGCTATTCTCTGTTTACTTACTTTACTTCACATATGAGCACTGCTTGGCGAATACAGATCGCTGCTCTGCAGCGATGCGGCCTGTTGCTACCGTTACTGTAAAAACTTGCTGGTTGTTGTTGTACACCCTGATGCTGATAATTTGCTTGGTTTGTGCAACATACAGCTGATGACATCGCAACATGTCACTGTGTCAACATGTCGCTGTATGTCAGTCACAACATCAGCACCTGCTGGAAGTCAGTATGTCTGTCTGTCTCTCTACTCGTGTCTCTATCTGTTTTTCTCTGTATGTATGGAAATTGATACTCTAATTTTTTTTGTTTATTAGTGTTGTTCTAATTTTCGCACAAATACATATAGGCCTAAGCCTGCTGTGGTTCACAGTTTTGTTCTTAGTTTTGTTTGGTTTATAAAAGTTATTTTTCTCTTTTCTGCCAGGAAAAAGTCTCGTCATGGAAAGCTGTTTAAACTGTTAATTTCATGTTTAATTTAGTATGCTGTTGCTGGCCTTATATCACTTGGTTGAACGATGTTGTTTATTAAATAATTAATTTTTTGTAGATTATGCAAAAAAAGAATGGATTTTTTTTGCACCTGGAGAGTGATCACCTTAAAGACTACTAAATGCTAAACCTAATGTGGATTGCAGCATGCCATGCTGGGTCAAAGGTCATGGACCCCAGCCGCTGCCGAGTGCCGACACCATGGCCTACTCGTAGACCTAAACACTGCTGGCTATCATGGTTACTAGGCTTGCAGCGTACCGTGAGCTTTGATCCTTTGCAGTGTGCACTTGGCTTAGTATCATTGAAGATTTGGTCCAAGTCTGAATAAGTGAAGACAGTTCTGAACACTGGGCGGTCGCATGTTTGTCCAGAGATAGAAGTCAAGTACACACGCGGCTTTGTGAATCTGTCTATCCCGCTGCCATCCCGACGTGAACGCTGTGTGTTTACATTCCTTCCAGCGACTCACACCATCTCCGATCTCATCTCTCAACTCGAGCGTGAAGACAAAGGAACGGACCACGTTGCCGTCTACGCCCTTGGTATCTATCTAGCGCATCTTCTTACAACCTAGAAAACAATCGTTCAAACGGAGCTAGTTTGGTTACAGCCCGCATAGCGAGGATGTATAGGTTTTGCCCTGTGTGTGTGTGTGTCCTGATGCCAAAAACTGATAATTTGATCACTACATCACATTTTGCATTCACCTGGGGGTTTGGACCCATTCAGGCATGTCCGTTTGTCCGTCCTGACCCATACCTCCCCCCCCTCCACACCCTCCGCGCGGCTGGCTGTGCGATCAAGCCTTGAGCTGATTCTAGTTTGAATATGAATAGTGAAGGATTTTAACATGTTATCACGTGACATAGCGTTATACCCCCATTTATAGCATAGGATGCAGGCATAGCTTGCAGTGCTGCTGCCCTCTATCGAGTGCATTTGAAGTGGTGCTGCATGCATACTGTCATCTAGCAAATAGGAAAGAATCAGAAAACAGGACAGACAGATGGATCGCAGCATCGCTTTATGCCCCTCCTCGCCACCATTGTGGGACAGGTTGCATAATAATGCAGTAGTATAATGGTACAGAAATGGTGCACGTAACACTATTGAGGAAACTCGAGCAACTTATCCTTAATTCGTATGTGCTATCCATATGTCAACAAGGCTGTGTGGGCAGTAAAACTTTGCTCTTGCAGAATCTTCCAATTCAGAACTGGCGGAGGTTTCCAGCTGACACAAGTTGTCCCGTATAATGGCCACAAATGGTAGTAATTAGCATTACTGAACTATCAAGAGTTTCAACTGTAAATAATGTGCTCAGTTGGAAAATTATTAGGAAAATAAAAAGTAAATAAATTGACTTGCGTAGATGGATCTCGGTTCGCGAGGTCGACTCCTCTGGATGTACTGTTACATCAGGATTTTTATGTCGTCATCAACGACTTGCAGTATAATGCGACCGTACCTGCCAGCCCTGGTCAGTTCATAATCAGTAATTTTTTTTTGCTTTATCGATGCATTTATTTTTTTTGAAACTGTACACAAAGTGCAACTGTTTTAAAGGGCAGAACACCTGTCTATTAATTTATTATTTGTTGAATAAAAAATCAATAAATTTTGTTAAAACCATTCAAGCAGTGGTTATTGTTTAATTGTGTGCTTCCATGTTGATGAGGAAGCCAAGCTTATTGACTGTGGATTAGAGTTAGAACGATCCAAAAAAAGTGGACCGGACCAATTAAGTGATTTATATCACCTGGACCGGCTGAGTCCGTACTCGGTCCAGTAGTGATGAATAGTGATGAAACGTGCTGTGTTACCTGCACCAGGTGCGGGTAATTAGTAGGTGATCCATTTTTACGGTGGTGTGACTGAGAGCATCAGCATTGTACCATCTAGATAGTGATCATATTTGGCATTTAAAGCGACCTCCATGTCGATAACGATTGGTCAGCGTCAAAGGAGACATGCTGCCAACATTAATTGCTGTCACTGCTAGACCGGTGTCATGCCAGATATGTCGTATTGCCAAATAACTTGCAGTTCGAGATTTGCACGACATGTGGGAATTAATAAACCTAACCCTAACCCTACAAGCCTAACTTTAATCATAACCCTAACCGTAACCGAAGACATAAATATTAAATAAATAAACACCTGCGCACGAGACTTTGCGAGATCGCGCACGCGCAATGGCGTGATGCAAGTTATTTGGCACTGCGAGATATTTGATACTACACCAGCACTGATTCGATCTACAGTGGTCCAGCATCAGTGCCGAGATTGGTTCTAACTCTTCGTCGTGCACGGATTTTAGAAGCGGAGAGTGTTGATAAGCTGATGTCGTCAATTAGTCAGCTCTATTCACAGCTGAACGTGGAGCAATATCAGCTGCAGCGGGAACAGCAGCTTGAGATTCAACTGACTGAACTTCAGCGACAGATTGAACCATTTGAACAGGTAACATCAGTCAACTCTGTCGTCACTACAGTACAGTGTAAATTGTAAAGGTAAATGCATATTGTCAACCAAGCCTCCAGGTATGCAATCCAGCATATTTGGTGCCTGTCCCAAGCCAGGATAAATTGGGAGGGTTGCAGCAGGAAGGGCATCCGGCATAAAATTGGGGGGATGATTCGGCTGCTATTTGTATAAAGTCCCTGATGTCAGACAACAGTAATTTATGAAGAAAATGAAAAAAAATTTACATAAAGGTTTGTTGTCTCACAATGATCTAGCAGTGAGAAAAGTACATCAGCATACATTATGTTAACTAGTCAGCTGTTCCGTGTGGATGCAGTGTGCAAAGTTATTACGCTTGCTGCATCTAGCAGAAGTTGGTAAGGCATTGGTCTGTTTCCTGTCTGATTTTTTGTCTGTCCATCCTGTCATTTTGTCCTAGTTGTAATGGAGGTGGCATGCTGCTGCAATTTCGAAGCCATGCTGCGTGATATTTATTATTTTTACCTGTGTGCACATATTCACATTGATTCACCAGGTGGCAGCACCAATGTGGCAGATTAGTTGCAGCTTGAGGAATGGAAGGCCGACAGCAGAGACTGTCTTGTTTCTCTGCGTGTGTGTGTAGTTGAAGCACGAGATTGCACTGAAAGCGGAGAAGAGAACCAATAGGTTGACGTGGGTTGGCCTCGGACTCATGGGTCTCCAGTTTGGCCTCCTGGCGAGGCTCACTTGGTGGGAGTATTCATGGGATATTATGGAGCCAGTCACTTACTTCGTCGGCTACGGCTCGGCTATCGCCATGTTTGGATATTACATACTTACTAAACAGGTGCCATCTCTTTGTTCTTCTTGTTCATTAACTTGCAGTTATTTGCCGGTTGCACTGTTGATGATTCAGTATCTAGGGTTTGTTAAAATGAGAAGTTCCAGTACCCAGTCACACAAGAATCAAAATCACAGTTGACTCTGCATTATAATGTATGCGAGAAATGATATAATAATCTAAAACCAGTAATGTTAGCAACAGCTCACAAGGATGATCATTCGGCCGCCGTGCTGCTTGCGGGCGGATCATCTCGCGCCATGCTAGCCAATGCTAGGGTCTCTTGTTGTTACAAACGTTAATATTTATGGTGGCATTATCACGTGCAAAACGTTGCAGGGGCACCTAACTAACACAAAACTGTCACGTGTTAACAGTGTCGCGGCTCAGGCATAAGCGTCCTCGCAAAAGGATGTCCTGAACAGTACCGTTTTCATTTGCTGTTGATGGCAATGATGATGATGATGATGATGATGATGATGCTGCGCGTGGATGCAGGAGTACATCGTGCCTGACGTGAAAGACCGCGAGTTCCTGCTGAGTCTTCACCGTCTGGCGGACAAGCGCCATCTCGACATGGCGCAGTACAACGCACTGAGAGACCAGATCCGAATCACCGAGTACGACCTCCAGCGACTCCGTGACCCGCTGCAGCTACACCTGCCGGCCGACTACCTCGAACAGTTGGACACCACGCGTCGTAGTGATCCACCGACCTAGTTCTAGTCGTTTGCCGATGTCGTCGTCATTTTGATTGATACATTTCAGTCGCCGGCCTATATCCCTGCAGTTTGACCCAGTTTGTCTGCTGTGAGTGTGTGTGTGCATGTGTGTGTTTGTGAATCGTTTGTTACCGACCATTTTAGTGGTCCAGGCGGTGCAGTTTTTCCGGTCTGTGTGTCTGGGCAATGAGTTTTAAACTGACCCAGATATTTGATGTGTTGATTCTAGGTCAGTTTCATAGATTGCAGCACTGCTGATATTTTTAGCAGGGGAGGGACTCCCTGCCCCTCCCCGCGGACTCCACTCTCCTTTCAGCCCTTTGGACCTTGTGCTTCGATCCTTTGGGTTTATATATGTTTAAACCCTGTGCATCAGGCTGACAGGCTTGGTAAGTTACTATCATCGGTGGTTTCATCAACCTGATGCTGACGGTCTGATTCTGTCACAGCTTTTTTATTTGATAGTAGTACATTAGTGACAAGAGTTGGCCTGTCTATGACACAGCACGGCTCAATGTAGTTATGACAGTCTTGTGATGGGCGAATAAACAGCTGGTGACAAGGAAAACTGTCACTCTGTCGAAGTTTATTTACAGTTGTTTTTTAATCGTGCTGTTAACTGATACTGGGCAGAAACTCGACAGTTAATGACCTGTTGTTTTTTTATACTAATATATATTAACTGCAGCCATTTAGTACACAGTTGGGATAAGTGTTACTGTTTACTGAAATAGGTAATTAACAAAATGTTGTTGTTTCTTACTTATTCATACTTCTTTATTGTTCAGCCAGGATCTGTGTACTCATACCAAAACCGAAAGTTTGTTTGTACTTTTAGTCAAGATAACTGTTGTATATTTTTGGTGTTTTGAACGTCCTGTTACCATTGTGTTTGACTCAGTCGACTTTTGTGGTCTCAATTTCAGAAATACACCTGATGTGACTGATAATGCACAGACATGGCAGTGTTTGTCATTTAAGACATAGAGGAATTTGTGCACTCATGACAGTGCATTATATTGTATGGGTACAACTTTTCTGCATTACCAGAGGCACAGTTTGAACCTAAGTAAGTAAATCAAATGATTATGCTTACCAGTCTGTCCTTCTCTAGTAAATAAATGACTGTATAGATGATTAGTATACATGCTGACAAATTGCTAAAAGGAAGATGCAATAAATTGTGATAGATATTTAAACATCTGTCTGCGTACAGACATTATATAACGTCATTTTTGACACCATACAAAGTCACTGAGGCTGAGTTCTAGCATGGTTTCTTTATCGCAATTAATGGAATAATAAAAAGGAAAACAGTAAAAAAAACACTAATTAGCAGTTTAGCTTTGGAATAGGTCGTGCCATTGTATGTTCTTCTGCTAAGCGTCTGAAGAACTTCTAACAAGGTTAATGTGTTCTAAGTAAGCAGTTGCAGAAATGCAGTACTTAAATATCTAAGTTGGTTATCACCAGCTTGAAGGCATATATGCATGTAATGTATAAAGTAAAAGTACATGTATGTGTTTGTCACATAAGCTTACTTATTTATTTTCTAGTAGAGGTAGAGATGTAGTAATCTTCTCGGTAAATTTTCTTAATAACGATTAATTGAATTATTTATTAAATGTACCAATGTGAACGTGCAGACTGCAGTTACACACCATTGTCCAAGTTGACTTTCGTGTTTTTTTTCATTGTCTGAATATACTCTAAAATAACACTCCTATCGAGACGGGGCCAGCTGTCTTATTGTATCAAAGCATAAAGACAGGATTTTCAGTTGATATCAGTCGTTATTAAATGCCTCTGAATCAGTTCTTTTTAATGGAAACTTAAATGCTGATATTATTCATTGTTTTGTCGCTGTATGGTTATACTGATGCGTGCTTTGCTGATGCTGTTCATAGTGTTGGTTCTTACTGTTCTGTTGCTGTCTGCGGTTTTACTAAATTTCTCCGGAGATGTTCTCGTTAAACCGTGTCGTTTTTATGCCTGTCAATATGAACATATTTTTTTCATTCAGCACAACTGAGTCACAGATAAACAATTTATATTTGTTTTTTTTCTGGTGTAATCTTATAACGCTTGTTGTAAGGGAGCCAGCGATCATTTAGACACAAAATTAACGATGTAAAGTGTGCTTAAAATTTACAGAGGGTCAGCGAGATTTTGTACTGATGGCTCTTTACTGCAAATTATTAGTGAAATTGTCAGTGGAATAGTTTTGAAAATTGGCCAGCAGTTGGCAGAGTTACAGAGGCTAGAGCATAGTGGCTGCTTTTAGATTCACTGAAGAGACGAAATAAATAACTGAATACATGTGTAAATAAATAAATTAATATAGTGATAATAGTCCTCAGTTACCATGCTGCAACTTCATGCATATGCTAAATATCGAATACAACCATGTATCACCTTTACTCCATTTAGGTTTAACAACTGAGCGAGTGAATATTGCAAGTCAAGCGAATATAAATAAGACTTGAGAAATCAAGAAACTTCCACCTTACGCTGACAGTTCTTGGTAACTTAAATTTAAGCTGAATTGTAGAAAAAAATGTTAAAGTTGCTGCAATTAATCCACACAGTATTGCAATAATCATGAATGTCTGTCCACTCGCATATCTAAAAAAACCACACGTTCAACTTCACCAAATTTTCTGTGCATGTTACCTATGGCTGTGGCTTGGTCCTGTGGCAGTGATGACACTATGTGCTTCCGGTTTTGTGGATGAGGTCATGTTTTGAAATGTGGTTTATCTGCAAAGAAACCAAGACAACCTTACAACAATTTTAAGTAAATAAGTAAAGTAAACGGGAGTATAGCAGCTATTTGCAACCAGCATACGGGCACTCACATGCCATATGCAATAACAGCGTTACTGTAACTTCCACTCATCAGAGGTGATCGACATTCACGTCTTTACGCCAGCCAGTTAAAGCTGGTACTCGATTTAGCGACCCTAGAGGGATGCAAGGCTGAGTTGACTTAGTTGGCTGGTAAGTAACTAGTATACTCGCCCATCCCGAGACTAACCGGAATCAACGTAGAATAACTTCGTTACCACTATGCTAAACTGCCAACAATCATGTAAAGACAAATTAGGCCAGGCGCTGTAAATTAATTTATATGCCTAAAATTTACTGGGGGTCCAGAACCCGATGTTGCACAAAATGACATTTTGTACTGATTTACACCAATATTTCTTCACCGAAAGAGTCACCATTTTGAATTGGCGTGAACGAATCGTCTGTTTCTGCAGCTTTAGCGAACAGTTTCAAGTAAAATTTGCGTAAGATGTACACGGACTGGTGGTTTCCTAGACTATTCAATTCTGCATAATCCTCGGAGCCGAGCCAGGTCCCCGGGGGAGGCCCTAACTGTTAAGATACTGGTAAGAATATTAGGGGGACAGTCATTGAACCCCTGATGCCTGCATGAGGCCATATAAGGCCAACTTCCACGAGATCAATTTCCCCGTAACTTGTCGCAAACTTGTTGCGGACGTCGCCAACTTGTCGCCAACATCCCCGCAGCAATTAGGCGACCATCCCGCCTTTACTACATTTGCTACGGTGAAAGTTACGAGGAAACTGGTCGGGCGGAATTTGGCTCATGCACGACGGCTGTTAGGTCTGGCAGCGGCAGGTGCGTCGGCGTCCGTTGCCGCTGCAGGCCGGTCGAGTGTCGGCCGGACAGCGGCACGCGTTGTCCGTCATCCCGGTGCAGTCTCCTCGCGGTTCGACCATCGCCACACACCGGCGTGTCGACGTGTCGCACCACAGACCTCCAACTGAACCGTCGCTCGGTCGACAGTCGGCGTCCGACTCGCAACGTCGGTCGTATGGAGACGGATCGTACGCCGTGTAGCTTCGTGTCAGCCCGTCCTCGTTCCTCATACTAGCACAACGATACGATACGATGACATATTTACATGTATAGTGCTCTCAAAAGCTGACGATAATCCGTTTAATCTATCACACTGTGCCATAACTGAGAAAAAATGATGACAAGAAACTCGAAAAAAAAAACGAAAAATCTCAGGAAGCAGACAGTCCTAAGGAAAAAGAAAATGGTGGGAATGATTTGAAGAAAAAGATTGGTAGTAAGCCGGGAGTGAAAGAGAGAGTGAATGATGAAAGAGGAGATTGAACCGAAACAGTAGAAATGGTGGAAGGAGAAAGAGAAGAGTACAACAACAAGGCGTACAGCAGAATATGCGGTTATTTCGCACCGGATGCGACGCGTCATCATCGGGCTAGCCTACATCATATCTGACGTCACTCTGTGGGCTGCTGTCATCCGTTAAGCTGGCATTCCACGGCGCCGACACGGACTTCCTCGCGAGGAAATCGCGCGTATCGGACGTAAGTATGCATAGACGAGTCGGTGTCCGTGTCGGTGTCGGCGTCGTGGAATGCCAACTTTATAGAACTCGTCGTCACATGCATAGAAAATTCATAGCGATCTGGATTTTCCACGTATACAAGAACTGTTACATTTGGTTCTCATGCTTTCACCTTTTCTGGACCTATGTGCTGGAAGTCTCTACCCTCATTCCTAAAATCGTCATCTTTGTATGTGAACAATTCCAGAGACAACTGAACACGACACTCGTTGCACAGCCGTCGTAATTTTTTTTACAAGACCTTGCGTGTAGATAAATCTCTAACATTAACACTGACATTAGCTTAAAGCGGATTGATTAAGTTTCATTCACACCAGATGCGATGCGTCGCCGCGCGGCAACGCATACGGCATGTAAACTAAACTGATGATGATGATAATAGTTTATTTCAAACTCCAGCGGTAAGCTGGATTAATACAGCATACAACTATACTAAAACAAGTGGCTCTGCTATGGCAGAGGGACCGCGCGACGCGCTTGTCAGTAGAAATTCTGCAACTACAAAACATCCCATGTGAAAACTAGAGTTCCAGGTCTATCGTGTGGCATTATTTGTTTGATACTACGTTTAGCAGTTTTCGTACAATACTGGAGTGTGACAGACACAAACAGACGGACGGACAGACACACGACGACGGCATGTATCGCGCTTAGCATAGCGTCGCGCGGTAAAAATCGACCATATTGCACTGCCCACCAAGTATAATTGCCAGGCGAGGAGCGTCGGTTGA
>Ga0209782_1002546_pt1 | contig 10200 bp, 9 predicted proteins | sample WorMetmaBAHAMAS1_FD_187390 | JGI IMG/M metagenome (GOLD analysis project Ga0209782, IMG submission 187390) | Marine gutless worms symbiont microbial communities from Max Planck institute for Marine Microbiology, Germany - Inanidrilus... | ecosystem: Host-associated > Annelida > Digestive system >...
ATGTAATATATACATCTCGCGCTTATGCTACGATGTCAGTGTCCGTCTGTCTGTGACGGAAGTGCATTGGCGCATTATAGCTAATTTAGGTTTCAAATTCCGATCCCACTTTACCGCGCATTGCGGCGGCCGTGCTGCTCGCCGTGCTGCTTGCTGGCGGATCATCTCACGCCATCCTAGCCAGTGCTAGTCTCTTGTTACATTTTATGGTTCATGCATTAACTCATAGCCAGTGGCATGAAGTGAAGACAGAGTTAGCTACGACACCAACCTCTCTGAGGAACATGTACTGAACGCCCTCCTGTCCTTCCACCACTTTCTGTCCGTACTCTTTCATCTGCGCGTAGTCAGGAGCGTACGTATCAATCTCCTGTTTGATCAGCGCATGGTCGTGCAGCAGCTGCTCGGCTTCAACCAGGTCGTTCGGAATGTCTTCAGAGGCAATGGCCGTCTCGGTGCGCGTCAGCCACTGCTGGAAATGATCCAAGTTCTGCAGGAATTTCTGTAGTTCGCTGGCCTCGCCGAGCCGCTCGTCACGAACCTTCAGCTGCAAATGCAACTGACAATATTGCCGTCACATGCATACACTCGGCCTGTCATCGTTGGCACAGGCCTTTATAATAGAAACACTGCATGATTAGCAGGAATAAGACAGAGCATGTTGTATTTTACAAACAGACTATCTGTGGCCAGCAGCAGTTGCAGTCCGCAGTACCACTGCACTGTCTGTCACACAGCTGGCAAATGATACTCACAAAAAAAAACTAAAAGAATTTTTGATTCACGTTAATTTGCTTGCAAGTTAGTAAGAACATTTCCAAGGTGTGCAAATAAGCAATTAGTCACAATTTCATTCAGATGCGTTGTTAGAACTGTTGTAGATTTCTTTTAACGGTGAGATTCTAACTGCAGTTATCTATTCACAGATCACCCACATCACACGTCACATCTGTATATTTGTGATAGTGCCTCATCTGCTCATAACAGTGGTAGTACTCATCTCATACCGTCTGTTTCAGCTCTTGCCACAGCGTCGTCAAAGTGACAATCTTCTCGTTGATAATGGTAGCTTCCTCCGGCTTCTCATCAGTCAAGCGTTCCGACTCCTTCTGCAGATGACCGAGCTACACAGCAGAGTTCAGCATACACGATAAACTCACAGTCATCTTACCTGTCTCATCCACGAGTGAATAAAGATATCAAGATGGTCGGAAAAATCCGAAGCAAAGTGGCAACATACGAAAAATTCCAAAACTCGGCTAATTTCTCCGTGAATAGCCGTAACTTCACACTCAGAAACTTCGAAGTTTGCAAATGACACCAAACTCGCAGGAATGCTGCGACACAATGGTTACGGAGTCAGATTTACAATCATAATTTACAAGTACCTCCCGACTGTGATGCTAGCTACTGTATGTACTCAGTGCACACATCTGTCATCTGCGGACTGTGATTATGTGATTAATAAACACATCATGACAGAAATGTGTGTAATCTCGGAACACACATTGATGAATTGCTACCAGAGGAACAATGATAACCCTAACTCCAACCCGAAAACCTTACCCTAACCCACTTACCCTACTAACCTAACCTTACTGAAGCCTACTAAACCCTAAGTAATACAGTACAGCTCTAGCGTGCACCCAACGATCGACATACTAGCTGTAATTTGATTTAATTTAAATTAATTTAAACAGCCAACTGCCAGCCCAACCTTAGCCTCAATGGCAGCAAGATCACGCTCAAGGCCACTGAGTCGGCGCTGGAGAGTGATGACGCCAGTCAAGTCATTGCTCAGTTCATCGGTCGACTCAATCAGCTTCGCTTTGTCACGAATCCACGTCTACGCAACGACAACAACTCATCACGTCACACACCAAACCATTCAACCGGGTTTAACACATTCCACTTGACTCAAAACAGGTCACTTTGGAGATGATCTTACAAGCCAACCGCGTGGCTCGTACTGAGGAAACTAAACCAATGCAACATAATCAATAAACAGAAAAAATGGGCTAAGCTAACACAAAAATACACAAATACTATTGATAACAGTTCAGTTAGTATACAATGTTACAAGACTTGTCAGCTGTGAAATGAAAAAAAAAACATCTGCAATAGAATACAATGCATCATGGCTTACAGTGTTGCAGCATACTGATGCATATGTCAAACACTCCACTACACATTTCAATACTAAACGACTTAGCTAAAAGTTACAGGATATAAAAATAAAAAGTTAGAACTTCCATAATGTTTCAAAGTAAACTAAAACAATTTTCAAACTAAAATATCATTTTCAACTAATACAGCAATGTATTATGACAAAATTCGCTATGTAACCAGGTGAATTAGCCAACTGTTGAGGAGAATCATCACAGTGACATACCGCCGTCTCTTGACATTCAATGTGGTACGTGTTGACGTCGTGAGCAAGCTGCAGCCCTTCCTTCTTCTTATCCGCCACCTCACGAAGCTCCGCCCACCTGTTTACACATTGCACTCAGCAGTCTCAGCCAACATCAGCAACATCTGACAACTAGTGTTATCTTACCTACAGATTAGGGCGGGGCTTAAACAGCCAGAAAAAAATAAAAGTAGTTAGTTTTTGGAAGTCACACCCCTAGGACTATTTCTTCCTATCAAAAGACTTACCAAAATATTAAAGCAACTATTATGTCTGATGTATCATCTATGGACTAGCACGGTCACTTGTAACAGCGAGATGACAGAAAGGCAGGCCTAATGTGCGCATTCCAAAAACTGCCAAATAAAATGTCAAAAATCAAAAACGTCAACCACATAAAAGTTTTAAAGATAAATATTTATAATACCATTGGTCATGTTTACTTCCCAGCAATATCTATGCTAACTGTTCTAAGAGTGAACCTTTACATACAAGGGTACCGGCCCTCAGATAGAAAAGATAAAATATTTGCTGACCGCACACCTGCGGCTGTGCTGCTGCTATGATGGGACAGACAGACAGACAGACAGACAGACACCAGACTGATATTTTACACTTAGCACTATCGACGTGTCTAGCATCTCTATTGAAACAGCTTTTTCTTCCTGTCCAACCAACAGTGTAAAAGCACTAAACAGAAATATAGACACATACAGCACAGATGAAAATAAAGCATATTGCCATCGCTTACAATGTCAGCACATAATTTACAGTATTCTGGATAATGAAAATGATCACATTAACTCACTTCTTGTTCAGGTGTTCTTCACGAGCGATCACTTCCTCGGCATTCGGATGCTCGTTCTGCAGCAGCTGACGTGACAGCTGGTTCACCACCTCCACCTTGTCGGCGTTGGCCTTCATCTCGTCGTCAAACGTCTCAAATCGAGCTTTCAAGATCTCCACTTCTTCCACGTCCTCCGTCGCCACCATTGTGTGCAGCAGCTTCTCCTGCATCATCAACACCGCCATCTCATCTTAGCCTTGTCCTCATTACAGGGAGGCACAGGGACGCCTCGGGTTGGGCGATCGAGAGGATGCGGCTGTGCAACGACTTGCGCTTCCCTTCTAATAAACCAATAAACAGCATCTGAGCTACGGTGTCTATGTAATCTTCTCGTGTTGTTGTGCATAACAGCTGTTCACAATGATATCCACACAAATGTGAACAGTTCTTAAGTTTCAGTGTTAATCAAATTTCTGTCGTGTTTTGTATATTTGTAACTTTGTTTAGGTTTAACATTTTATGTGCCTTCTCGGTAAGCTCATGGTTTTCTAGGTTTTTTGTTGTATTGTGTGGTTTTGTTGCATTTAGCTTTTAGCCAAGAGACTGGCTGGGAAGAGTGTCTCCGATATGATCAATTCTGTGTAGAGTGGGATATAGAACCTTAACTGAATCTACGCAAACATTCTGGGCAAGCTGTTCACACCCTTGTGCTTCTGTCAACAAGCAGTATGATTTGGTACCAGTCACTTGTGGTGATGCTCTACAGTTTGGAAGCCAACCGGTATCACAAATTACAGACTTTATTGGTCCAACCACCCATCGGATCAAGACCTACAAATGGGAGACAAATACCCCACCTATGCTTCAGTAGGACTACGACACACCTTAGCCCCCCTCCACCTCCTATGCTCAAATGCACCCTCATCAATCAATCTATCAGTCAAAGCAAATTTATGTAGTATCATACAATACAGCAGCAGCAGCAGCAGCAGCAACAAAGCCAATGTTTGTGGCATTGTCATCATGACCATGGCGCCAACATTGCACTTGTTGAATGACGACTAACACTAGATGAAGAGAGAATCTAGGATCAAGCCAACCATTTTGGCTGTAATTCCACTTATAAGCTGCTGCAGTCTGCAATCATCATCACCACTTCTTATTATTATCAGTCAGCTCAAAAGCTCCCACTGATAAGATAGACCGGTGTAAAGCGAACTAATAAATACCGGGCTAACTCTGAATAAATAAAAAAGACAATTACAGTCGAAACTGGTCATCTAAAGCGAGTACCAGGTATTCCAACATAACAATGCACTCTGCTGAATATGTAGAGCATTTTGAAGAACAATCTACGAATTCATAAATGCACAAATTACAGAACGACATACCTTCTCGGCAATCCACTGCTCCACACCGTCGGCATCATTGTACAGCTTGTAGAGTGCGAGGGCATCAAGCAGGCGCTGCTTGCGGAGTTCCGTCAGTTCCAGCAGCTCGTGATAACGACGCTCGACGCTGTCCAGACGACTGCGCACTTCCGGCGACTCACGATCCTACGTCAACAGCCGCACCATGTAACATTCCCTACCAACATCTTTACCTTCAACACATACGATAGTCAGAAATCTTAACATTGACGAATGTGTAACTTTGTGAGTATGTCTGTGAATGTGTGGGTCTGTGTGTCCATGCTCTAAAAGAAAAATGACTTGATCTATTAACACCAAACTTGGTACCAGTACACATATAAATACAGTCAATGACAGCCTCTAGCTGTGCTAAGAAAATAAGGTCAAAAGATCAAAGTCAAGGTCAAACTGTTAACGAATGCACTGCCGGCCATGGTATGCTGGTGATTATGACTGCATAAAGTTGCCATTTGCTGTCGAAAATATATGAATGTGCATGTTGCCTTTAACATCTTGCACTCCTGCGGTAATACTTTTCTACAGAAATTTTAGCCAGAAACTTCCTGGGACCAATGACTCATAACGAGTGAAAGTGGTATGACCAAGAATCAAACATATGCATAGCAAGTCAGGTGCGAGTTGCCACTCCTTGTTATCAAAATCACAGTGTAGCACGGCAGTGCTTACACTGCTGTAAGATCGACCAGACAATCCTATGGAGATAGCAAAATTTGTTGACCGTGAACCGATTGACAAAAACTCAAATAGTAACTAGAATACCTAGCGGTATATTGTCGCGCCTCCAGAGGGGGGGCTTGTTCGGAAAAAAAATTTCCACACACAGACACATGGCATCCTGACTGGTTGAGTCGCGCCTCGCAGCATGCAAGAGGCGCGACTAAAAACCAGTAACAATCACGTAGGAGACAGAATGACACTAAAACAATTTGAGGAGAGCAGCAACCATCCAACAAAGCAATGTGTTAATAGGCTTTGAATATTTGGACTAAACAGTAACTGACACTACACATGCAAAATAAATGTATGCTAACTGGAAGTGATTGATTGATTGAGTTAAGTTTTAACGACCCTCTCGACACCAAATAGGTTATTTCAGGGAACTCTTCTCAACCAATCTCTTGGCAAGTACTGACAAAATCGAAATCAAAGCCATGAGAAAGAACTACAAACAACGCAATAAACCTAGGCTAACAAAAAACTAAATCTACAACCACTAAATCGACAAAATACAAATCATCAAAAAATACAACGTACAATAAACCAAGTCAAATTATGATCCAGGTTCAGTCACCTCCTATGACATCCGGACTGGAAATAGAGCTGAGCTATTCTCAAAGTAAAAGATAAAGGAAAAGTATATAAAAAAAATATCAAGCAAGAGAAACAGGAAGCAAGTTACAAGAAGTACAGGGAAGCAAGTGATTGATTGTAAAGTAAACAAACAATCAATCTATATAGTGCCGAAACAACAAGGCGCATTAGGCCCCCGCACCTAACTACAGGTATAAAATTATTTAAACTGACTGAATAATAAAAAAAATGACAGAGCAACACAGTGTACCTGTTCACCAAGACTGGAGGCCTGTTCATGCAGTGCATCGATTGCAGTTCGGTTGCTGTGCAGTTCTTCCGTAATGTTCTATAAAACACGTCACAATCACAAACTCTCCATCTGCCGAAGAAAGTAGAACGACAAGTACAAAAATGTCTTATTCAACAGTTTTGTATCTTCTTTTGAGGCAAACGTCCAATAACAAACTGTTTTTATGGACCCGATGTCAAAGCTGGTAGTGCAATGGCTCAGCCAATGGACTTGTGGTTTACAGATTGCTGCTTCGACTCCCAGCCATTCTGCTGTCAGGTACAAATCTTCAACAAGTTGTTCACAAATGAGCGTCTGTCATCAACCAGTACAATTTGGCACCAGTCAAAGGGTGATGACTCCCTACGGCTGGGAAGGTAATCGTCTGATGTCGCACTGGCCATGTGTCTGAGAGAGACTTGAGTGGTTAGTCCATCTATGAACTCAATGCCTAAGAAATGGCGATAAGCACCCGTCCTGCACTCCTCTACAGGGCACAGCACTCTTTACCACTTATTATCGACCGCATAGCAGGGGAGATAATACAGCAGCATCCGTGTGTGTGTGTGTGTGTGTGTGTCCGTCCGTTTGTCTGTAGGCGCTCTCCTGTTTGAACCGTTTGACCTTTGACCTTGATTTTGAAATGAGGGTCGACCTTGAACTTGACTAGCCTGGGATTGTAGGTCAAAGTCGTAGGTCAAAGGTCAAACAGTGAAAATTGTTTACGCTTTCCCGTTTGAACCAGTGGTGCACAGCAGGTCGATATTAGGACTCGGCTTGTCGAGTTCAGCCAATTGTAATTGCGAATGACCATTACCAGTCCATTGGAATTGTCTGTTTGTCAGTAATCAGGAGGCGTTCAACGTGTCACGCGTAAGCAGTCAATCAGCTTTAATTACACATCATTCACCGCCCAACTAACAGTGTGAAAGTGGCGAAGACAAACGGAATGAGAACTGACAGACACGGCAAACTGACCTTGTGTTTCTTGACGAGTGACTGGACGCTGGCTTCGTCATGGCCGACGTCTTCGCTCGACACCACACGCAGCATGTCCAACATCCACGTGTCGACGTCGTCCGCGTCTGAGAAGAACTGAAACACCGAGCCGCGTCAACCGTTAATGCATCTGCTTCTACAGCTACTTTTCCATGCTCATGCATTTTATATTTAACCCTTTAAACACATCTCAAGCCACATGAAACCTCTCCTAAATATTCTATAATATGTTTTACGTAATAAAATCTGTAATAAATTACATTGTCTTGCTAAATTAAGGTAGTGCAAAAAACATGGATCTTTATCCCAGTATAGCAGAATGGCAGGGATCGGGTGTATTCACTTTTCCATGGTTCACAAAGTATTCAGGTTCACACAGAATTAAAGTTTATTCAGCAAATTAAGTGTATCTCTATGATTTTTTCACACTTATTGGATTTTTCTGTTTTATTTTTTTTTTTATACAATTCTACTATTTTTTGTTTCATGTATTTTTTTTGTTTTTCATTTTTTTCTGCAGTAAACTTAGATGGATTCAAGACATTACAAATGACATGGAATTTGGTTCAACTGCGAAACACACAGATACAACAACTAACAAATCATGCTTTCAACAAAAATGACTTGTTAAAAAAAACAAAAAATTTTTAAATGCCATTGCATAAAATGCAATCCAATACTTTCATTGCCCGCAAATGCCAATGTAAGTTATATTCACACACTGAAAAGTAAATATAATTTCTCTGGTGAATGTCAGTAAATATTAAGACATTCATCTTAAATGTTTTTTTTATTCTCTGAAGGACAATTTTTAACAGTTTAAAAACTTGTTTTTATTCTTGCATTGAACACTGGAACAACTGTGCATTCAGATCTTCACACGTGTTGTCAATACAATTGCGACTCACCAAATGTAGCAATTTGTGTGACAGGCACGAATGAGAGATTTCAAAGCAGCGCAGGTTACCTGGTAGAAGTCGACGGCTTCCATGAGTCGTCGTCGGCGGAAGTTGGCCAGTTCCAGCAGGTTCTTCCACTGCTCCTCGATGTTGTCGATGCGGTTCTGAATCTTCTCCGATCCAAAGTTGTCGGCTTTGATGAGGTCGTGGCCGACTTGCAGTACCGTCGGGAGGTGCGAGTGGCGCGCATTCAGCTCATCCTCGTTCGCCTGCATCCAGACAAATCACAAATAAAACATGCCACTTCATTGGACAATATATAACACCCTGCATCTCCACCACATTTGGTCATTCAATCATAGTATCCAGGTGGCCCCCATATACAAACCTCTAATATATGGATCCAACCTACCACCCAAATGGCAGCTTGATCACCCTAGCTGTTCTTCCAAAATACATGGTCATTACCAACAGACAAATAAACCGACTGAGACATACCGATCAACAGAACAAATACGACCAGTAAGAACAGGCTGTTGTTGCTACTAGAGCAACGCAGCCTACTAATTATGATACAAAACTGCAGATTGGCATTTCAGTCAAGTGCAAGAAACGATCATCTCGTATTACACAGCTCACAAGTCACTAGTGACAGTGATCTGGCCAGTAAAATGGTCTCGGACCTTGTGTTTGGTCAGCAGCAATCGTATGCTCGTCAGGTCATGTCCGAGATCCGGCGACGACATTATCTGCTCCTTCTCTTTGATCCACGCCTCCTCGTCCTCGACGTCGTCGTAGAACTGCCACATCTTGCGCGCCTCCTTCAGCCGCGACTGTCGCTCGTTGGCAAGCCGCAGCAGCTCCTCGTAGGCAGCAGTCACGTGCAGGATGCGATCACTCACCAGCTGTGGACTGCACGGCTTGTATCCTGCACACACACACACAACCACTTTATCATCAACCCTTTTTTATCTTATTGTTTACACGGCCTACTTTTCTGCAGTTAGTGGTATTGAAGAGACGTGTAAATGGAATGACATGCTGCAGCTCTAAGAAGTGAGTAGTGTATGAAAAAAAGATGACGCCACACTACTAGTTAGTGGTGCTCAGTAAAAAAAAACGCAGTTTAGGAAAGAAATGTATGCTGGTGGGATTATGGCATCATGCTAGGATCTTGCTAAGTTTGTAGACATGATGCATGCACACTGCACTACCAGTCCACCATACATCGATCCCTGTAAAAATGGATCAACTGCTACAACTATTTTATGGATATTGGACAGAACAAGCTGCATTAGCTGGCAGCTCCACTTAAGCAATGGACGACTTTATTGATGCAAAGTTTTACTGTACACATGCCCTTGCTGGTGGCAACTAATGCTTTCAGATCAGACAGAAGTCTGAAGATTTAACATTTAAGAGTTTGTCTAAATAGTGTTAGGTGCAAAATATTCGTATCTGCAATGCAATGGATCAATCAGACTGGCATGTGCCCTGCACTGAATTCGCTCAATCACGTCAAAGTAAGCAACTCGGCAAATGTCATCATCTGCAACTAGCCTCCGACGTCTGGAAAGTCGGTGTCGACGAACGTCTGAGCCTGTGCATTGATCGCCTCGACACGAGCGCCGACGATGGCAATGTCGGACTCAATGATGCTGTGTTTCTGCAGCAGATCTTCGACGCCCATCAAGTGCTTGCCGTATTCCTCCGACTGCAGGTTCACCTGCCAACCACACAAACACAAACATTCGTTTAACGCGGCCAACTACCATGTTCCTCATTCGATCTGATTTCTTTCTCTGCTTGGTGATAAAGACTAGTCTCGACTAAGCTAGCTGCAGACAAACCTGCGCGACAAGTTGCTTCATGCCCATCATGTTTTACACAAAGCTGGACAGTTAGTGTGATAAAATAGCCACCATTGTCGGTCAACTGTTGATAATGCATGCCAGTCAACCTACCTTCTATACTCACTTACTGCAGACTCGGCCAGGTCCCCAACAGAATCAATGGGAATAACTGGAATCAAACCTGGGTTCACCAACTGAGTGAGTCCACTGCCTTAATGATTAACACACCTCCATACG
>Ga0209782_1002547_pt1 | contig 10198 bp, 9 predicted proteins | sample WorMetmaBAHAMAS1_FD_187390 | JGI IMG/M metagenome (GOLD analysis project Ga0209782, IMG submission 187390) | Marine gutless worms symbiont microbial communities from Max Planck institute for Marine Microbiology, Germany - Inanidrilus... | ecosystem: Host-associated > Annelida > Digestive system >...
CTCGCAGATGCGTTGCGCCAGAAACCAAGCGGACTTTTGCGTGATGCCGAGTTCGCGAGCCATCTGGGTGGACGGGATGCCTTTACGGGCGCTCGTGAGCATGTGGATGGCGAGCAGCCATTTCTGCATGTGAAGATTCTGGTTCCTCGAGGGATCCTAGCTCACGCGCGCAGGATCATTCCCGCGAGACAGGCGGCCCCGTAGCCGTTGTCGATGTTGACCACGCCCACACCCCCGGCACAGCTGTTGAGCATAGTGAGTAGAGCGGCCAGACCCCCGAAGCTGGCCCCGTAACCGACGCTGGTGGGAACGGCGACGACTGGGCGATCCACCAATCCGGCCACGACACTGGCCAGCGCCCCCTCCATGCCCGCGACTACGATCAGGACATGCGCGCGCCGTAGTATCGGCAGGTGGGACACCAGTCGGTGTACGCCGGCTACTCCGACATCGTTGATACGCTCGACCCGGACGCCGAACAGGCAGGCGGTTTCAAACGCCTCTTCCGCCACCGGCAGGTCGGCGGTACCGGCCGTGACGATCGCCAGGGTGCCCTCCCGGATCTCCGGGGGCTCGCGTTGCAGCACAATAGTGCGGCCGAGGGTGTTGTAACGCAGGTCTGGATGCAGGTCGGAGACCGCTGTGAAGAGGTCGACCTTGGCGCGGGTGGCCAATACGTTGTGAGTACGCTCGCGAATCATGTAACCCAGGATCTCGCGCACCTGCTCCTTGGTCTTGCCCTGACAGAAGACCACCTCCGGGTAGCCCCGGCGCAGCTCCCGATGGTTATCGACCTTGGCCTCACTCAGCTCACCGTAGGGCAAATCCCGGAGCAGGTCCACCGCTTCTCCCACCGGGAGCTCACCGCGACGCACTGCCTTCAGCAGCTCGGTGAGACGGTTCTGGTTCAAGCCGGTCCCACCTTCACACCAGGTCCCACCTTCACACCAGGTCCCACCTTCACACCAGGTCCCACCTTCACACCAGGTCCCACCTTCACACCAGGTCCCACCTTCACACCAGGTCCCACCTTCACACCAGACTGCAGGGCCGGTTTATGTCCTCCCCGACGATATCCGGCACTGGGCCTGCGGCAGGCCCTGGTGTGGCATCCACAGGGACGCGGTCACAATCCGTACCGGTCACATCCATGCTGCCGAGACGATAGCCTAACAGGTCCATGGTGACATGGCGGAAGCCGAGCCCCTGCAGGGTCTTGGCGATGACTCCGGCCTCTTCGAGCAGCCGTCGACGTTGCTCCGGGGCCACTTCGATCCGCGCCAGGTCGGCATGCATGCGCACCCTGACGTAAACAAAGCCGCAGGTTCTGAGAAAGCGCTCCGCTTCCTCCAACCGGTTGAGGTCCTCCATGGTGACACGCCGGCCGATCGGCAACCGGGTAAGCAGGCAGGCATTGGTCGGTTTGTCCCAGGTGGACAGATCCAGGGAATGGGACAGCCGGTGTACCTCTGCCTTGGAGATCCTGCACGCGAGCAGCGGGCTGTCGATCTCCAGCTCCCGCAGGGCACGCATACCGGGACGGAAATCCCCCAGATCGTCCAGGTTGCTGCCTTCGATCACCTGCCCGAACCCGGCGTTCCGCGCCACCTCGAGCAATTTGCCGAACAGGGCGCGTTTGCAGATATAACAACGCTCCGGCGGATTGTCCTCCACACCCTCCGGCATATCGAGCTCCACCAGTTCGTGGCGCACTCCCAAGCGGGCACCCAAGGCCAGCGCATCGGCAACCTCCTGGCGTTCCATATAGGGCGTCACGGCCGTGAGCGCCAACACGCGCTCACCCAGGGCCTCTCTGGCCGCCATCAGCAGGAAGGTACTGTCCGCACCCCCGGAAAAGCCGACAGCTACTGCCTTCATTTCCCGCAACCGATCAAGCAACCGTTGGTAGATACCATCTTCCATCATTCTCCTCCAGGAACCGTTCCAGCTCGCGGTAGACCTCCCACAACGGCAGGTCTCGCTCCAGCGCGATAGACCGGCAGACTTCATACTCCGGTTTGGTCCGCCGACTCCCGTCCAGCCGCACGGTCACCTTGACGGGGACCGGACCAAAGGGGGTCTCGATGCTGTGTAGGGTCCGTTCCAGGGCGGTTCGGGACACCGAACCGCGACGCACCCCCAGGGTGGTGGTCTCCGCGAACAGGAGCCTGGTCAGGGTCGGTTCGTGGCAACCCTCGCAGAGAACGCTTACCAGGATACCCGGTCGCCCTTTTTTCATCACCAGGGGGGCGATCCAGGCATCCCTCGCACCGCTGGTCAGCAGTCGATCCAACAGGTGCGGATAGAATTCCGGGCTCATATCATCGATGTTGCACTCCAGGAGCGCCAGCTCTTCGCGCTGCGCGGGGCCGGGATCTGAGACTACCACGCGCAGCACATTCGGCAGCGGACCGTCGCGGCGGCCAACGCCATAGCCGATGCGCTGAGAAACCATACTCCCCTGTGCCTCGAAACGCTCGGCCACAGTGGTCAGAATGGCGGCTCCGGTAGGCGTCGTGGCCTCGAAGGGCACACCGCCGCAATGGGTGGGAACGCCCTGCAGAAGCTCCAGGGTCGCGGGGGCGGGTACCGGCAGGCGACCGTGGGCACAGTCTACAAAACCGGAGCCGAGCTCCACCGGCGAGCCGATCACCGGCGGCCAGCCCAGCTGTTCCAGGCAGATGGCCACGCCGACGATATCCACCAATGCATCGACAGCCCCCACTTCGTGGAAATGCACCGCCTCGATCGGAACCCCATGGACCCGGGCCTCCGCTGCTGCCAGGCGTTCGAACACCCGCAGGCTGAAGGCCTCCACCCGACGGCCGAGCCCGGAGCGGCCGATCAGCTCCCGGACCGCCGCCGGATTACGGGCCGGGCTTGCGGCACCGGCAGCGACCTCTACCTGCGCCCGGGTGCCGACAATACCACCGCGGCGGTCCGGTGCGATGTGCAACCTGAAACCTTCTACGGCAAGCCGGTCGAGTCCGGTACGGAGCACGGACTCCTCGACCCCCAGGTCGAGCAAAGCCCCCAGGTTCATATCCCCACTGATACCGGCAAAACAATCATAGTACAGGTTGGTCATGGAAGTTGGCGGTGCTTGATTGATAGCGATATTCTAACAGTTGGCGATAACAGCGATCCAACAGCCGGAGATGACCGCCCAGGCCGCCAGCACAAGCCTAGCGAGGCTTCGCCTCAGACCGTGGATACGCGGGACCGAATGGTTCAGGGAAGGGAAAAGCAATTTTTTCGATGCCTTGGAATTTGGCAGCCTGCTCATACGCAATGGTGTTGAGACGGCGCTTCGGGCGCATGGGGGATTCGCGGACATTCACTCGGAAGAACGCTACGAGAAGAATGCAAGAAAATTCGGGTTTGAAATCGAATGCGATCTACCGGAGAAGGAACGATGGACCGGCGAGGAGGATCTATTCAGCTTCTATTATTCGCTCACCATCCACGATCTCGATCAGAAATTCCCAAACATTGAAGAACATATACATAAAAATGGCGTTCCATTATTGGCACGCGAGAAAGACGACGATCTGACCATTAAGGGATGGGTTTATCGGTCTGTTCCCCAAGATCTATTCGGCGCTGCTGTTCTTCATAGATGTGCCGTTTGTTCAATTGCAGCAATCACTGGAGAGCAGGACTGCCCTGCTGTTCAAGGAACAGGGGACCGAACGACACTTCTGGGTCTGGACAAGACCTGGCTCTCCAACCTTCTGGATGGGGGTCTGCCATGGCGACCGTCGGTTTCGTGGTCGAGGGACCATCCGATGAGATGCTGGTGAACAGCAAGTCGTTCTGAGGCTGGTTGCGGGAGGATTGTGGCTTGGTAGTATCGTCCACCGTAAATGCGGGCGGCAATGGCCAAATGTGTAGCTCCGAGATCACGGCGTTTGTCCGGAAGTTGAGGCGCACGGCGAGCCCTGATCGGATGGTGGTATTGGCGGATTTGGACCCTGAGCTTTGCGCGCCTTGTATTACAAAGCGAAAAGAGCGCACGCGATCATGGGTTCGATGTCAGACGCGCGGCTGAGCACCCCGATTGTCCGAGCGCCTGCTATTTCGTCGAGCGGCTGTGTGCTTTGGGAACGAATTGATGGCATTGCACAAATGGCGGTAAAAAGTCCTGTCGCCCTCCACCAAGCGCACCGATCGTGAGGAGAAGATGCCGGTATATGCAAGTTTCTGGGTCGTGTTACACCTAGCTCGTAGACCCCGAGACCCGTACCCTCGAGGCCTATGCCACGGCGCATGGTAGCTGGTAGCTGCTTGGAATCTTTCGGGGTGACGACCAGGTCCGTGTCACCCCCTTCGACACCATCACCATCCACCTGGCCGACCTCTGGGCCTGACCGATCCTGGTATGCGTTCATTCTCGTTCATCGGCGGTAAAAAGTGAGAACGCAGATGTTTAGATTGAGCATAGGAGAAATAATCTGATCGCTTCGATCTATCCACAGATGACACAGATTTTCACAGATTAAAAACGAAGGGTCTGGATAACTTTAGCATCTTCTACAACAAATGGACGGACAATCGAACGTTGGAAAAAGTCAATACCGCGCTACGTCAGCATTTACGTGAAAAAAAGGTCGAAACCCAGACCCGACGGCAGCCATCATTGACAGCCAAAGCATCAAGGGAACCCTAGAATCCTATCTGGAATCAGGGTTCGAATGGGTTGTCTGATTATTGTTCGGGTGTTCTCGGCCAACGTGCTTGATGGGAAAGCGGCTTGTCAGCTCATAACGGATCTGTTCTCATTCCTTCATACCATCACAAAATCTGGGCCGACAGTGGTTATTCCGGCCCGGAGCTTTCCGATTGGCTCTGGCATCCAATTCGGATGCCTGATCGAGGTCGGTAGAAAACAAACGGAGTTTCCCGGCTTCCACGTGTTACCTCGTCGATGGGGGGTTGAAAGAACCTTTGCTTGGCTAGTTCGAGCACGTCGATTGAGTAAAGGTTACGAACGCAACCCAACTTCAGTGAAGCTCAGGTTTATTTCGCATCAAGTCACTTGCTTCTATAAGGGGACGGCGGTCCGTGGCACTCTGACTGACGACAGAACAGACAGTCTTTTCCAACAACAACAGCAAGTTATACGATGCCCCTTTAGCTTGCTGAGAAGGCGGATTTGCGCAAAATATCCTACCCCTCTGGAATCCATAAAGAGCCCGGGTGCGAAAATGTAATCTTTTACAACCGATTCGCGTTCATTTGCGGACAAATCTTCCGTGAAAATCCTGCCGACTCGATGTTATCGGTCATTGAGAGCACCTGTACCGGACCACACTCGGAGTATGCCGAATGACCCAGTTACTCAGCCTCTCACGCGCTGCCCGTCTGGCCGGCGTTACCCGCTCCGAGCTGCAGAAGCGCATCCGGCGCGGAGAGCTCACCACCTTCGAGGGCGAGATTGCCGTCCCCGACCTGCTGCGGGTCTATCCGGAGGTGGACCTGGAGCACAGCGGCGACCTGGAGCGGGTGGAACACATCAAGGCCACCGCCCTGCCCCGGAGTCAGCAGGGCGACGGCGCCCTGCCCAACGCCCAGGTGCTGATTGCGCGGCTCAAGTCCCTGAGCAAGGTCCTGGTCCAAAAGGCCACAGCCCTGGAGACCGCGGAAGCCATGCTCGCGGAGCTCGACGCACGGCTCACCACCATGGCCGAGTCCGCCGATCCGAACACAGCCGTCTGCACCAAAGAGATTCAGGCCTGGCTTGCCGCCGAGCGCCATCGGCTCGCCCGGCGATCCGCCGCCGACAACCAAGCCAGACTCTTCGCCAAAGATACCTTTCTGCGCATTATGGCAGCCAACGTCAAGATCATCCCCAGCGGCCACGACTTCTTCGTCGAAGGCACCGAATCCATTCTCGATGCCTCCGTGCGGGCAGGTCTGAAGCTGGCCTACGGCTGCTCCAGCGGCAACTGCGGCGCCTGCAGGGCCCGGGTCGTCAGCGGCGAGGTACACAAGATCCGCAAGCACGACTATGTGCTGAGCGGACACGAGAAGCAGCTGGGCTACATCCTCACCTGCTCCAACACAGCCGTAACCGACCTGGTACTCGAAGCGACAGAGGCCCTATCGGCGGACGATCTGCCGGAACAGGAGATCCGCGCCGGCGTGCGTAAGCTCGAGCGCCTCGGCGAAGATATGATCCAGCTTCAGCTCCAAACGCCCCGCACCCAGACCCTGCGTTTCATGGCCGGCCAGCGGGCGCACCTGACCCTGGAGGATGGCACCGGCGCGGGGCTACCCATCGCCAGCTGTCCCTGCAATGGGCGTAACCTCCACTTTCTGGTGCGCCTGATACCCGACAACCGCTTCTCGCAAACCGTTTTCCACGACCTGCGTCAGGGTCAATCGGTCACCGTCACAGGCCCTACGGGCCGCTTCGTGCTCGAAGGGGAATCCCCAGAGCCTGCCGTCTTCATCGCCTTCGGTGACGGTATCGCCCCCATCAAGAGCCTGCTCGAACACGCCGTATCCATCGACGTCATCGAATCCTTCCACCTCTACTGGGCGGTATCCGAGCTGGAGAGTCGCTACCAGGCCCAGTGGTGTCGAGCCATGCGCGAGTCCCTGGACAACTTCGCCTACACCCCCTTGGTGGGTGCCCGAGCCGCGGACGTGCTCACCGTCGTCGCTGCGGACCGGCCCGAGCCGGACACCTCACGCTATTATGTAGCGGGTCCCACGACTCAGGTCCGGTCCCTGGCCGATGGATTGACGGAACTCGGTGTTCCACCGGACCGTCTCCTGGTCGAAGCCCTAGACTAGGATTCCTCGACGGACCTGCCTCGGAATGATGAATGATGAATCCAAGTTCCGCCGGCGCAGGGAACAGGAACCACGAACGGCACGAAAAACACGAAAGGACACGAATGAATGTCAACCCCACCCAGCTCCGATCGTGCTCACCCCATCGCTGTCTTCGTCTCCTTTTCGGGTAGTGGCGGAGTGGAACGGATGGTCGTGAACCTAATCCGCGGTTTCGTGGACCTCGGCCGACAGGTGGATCTGGTCCTGGCACGCACCGAGGGTCCCCACCTCGAACGTCTGCCGCGGCAGGTGAATCTGGTACGCCTGGGTGCGCACCACACCTTCGCGGCCGTGCCGGCGCTTGCCTGCTACCTGCGCCGTCGCCGTCCCGCCGCTCTGCTAGCGGCGAAGGATCGGGCCGGGCGCGCGGCGGTCCTGGCCCGCCGGCTGGCGGGCACCGATACCCGGATTGTCATGCGCCTGGGTACCCACCTCTCCACGGCTATGGCAGAGAAGCCTGCCGTCGCGCGCTGGTTGCGATTCAGGCCGATCCGCCGACTCTATCCACAGGTGGACCGGATCGTGGCGGTTTCCGCCGGGGTCGCTGACGACACCGCCCACATCGCCGGGATCGCGCGCACACACATCCAGGTCATCCGCAACCCCGTGATTACGCCGGAGCTTTCCGGGCTGGCCGCCACGCCCTGCGACCACGCCTGGCTCCGGCCCGATCGGCCGTCAGTCATCGTCGGTGCCGGCCGCTTACAGTACCAAAAGGACTTCCCGATTCTGATCCGCGCCTTCGCCCAGGTCCGCAGAGAACGTCCCTGCCGCCTGGTCATCCTGGGCGAAGGCAGCGGACGGGCGCAGCTCGAAGCCCTGTGCGCGGAGCTGGGAATCGCCGCCGACGTGGATCTGCCCGGCTTCCGGACCAACCCCTATCCCTTCTTGGCCCGCGCGGACCTGTTCGTGCTCTCGTCCCGGTGGGAAGGATCTCCCAATGTGCTCACGGAGGCCATGGCCTTGGGCACCCCGGTGGTGGCGACGGACTGTCCCAGCGGCCCGCATGAGCTGCTGGACGGCGGCAGGTACGGCCCCCTGGTCCCAGTCGGAGACATACAGGCCATGGGGCGGGCCATGGCCGGGACCCTGGACCACCCGTTGCTGCCGGAAGTGCTGAAGGCAGCGGTCGCCGACTACACCCAGGCCGAGAGCGCCGTGCGTTATCTGGAGGTACTGGAAAATGATGAATGATGAATCCAAGTGCCGCGGGCACGGGGAACAGGATCTCGCATGTAGGGGGGCGAACCTCGAGTTCGCCCCCATGTTCCGCGAGCGCGGGGAGTAGGAACCACGAAAGGGACGAAAAAAGGATACAAATGAGGGTTCGTGTCTTTAGTCAGGTCCGGTATTCGGCATTGATGCGCACATAGTCATAGGAGAGGTCGCAGGTGAGTATCTCGGTGGCGGCCTCGCCGCGGCCGAGGGCCACCCTGATTTCGATTTCTTCCTCTTTCATGATCGCCCGCCCCGCAGTCTCGGTGTAGTCCGGATCCCGCCCGCCCCGGCTTACGATACACAGGTCGCCGAGCCAGAAGCGCACGGCCTCGATGTCGAGTCGGTCCACACCCGCGCGCCCGACGGCGGCCAGGATGCGGCCCCAGTTGGGATCGGAAGCGAACAGGGCGGTCTTGACCAGCGGGGAGTGGGCGACGGTATCGGCCACGCGGCGCGCCTCGGCGAGGTCCCGCGCTGCCTCCACCCGTATCTTCACTAGCTTGGTAGCACCTTCACCGTCGCGCACGATGGCGGTAGCCAACTCTCGGCAAACCGCCTCGACCGCGGTGCAAAAGGCTGCAACATCCGGCGACCCCGGATCGTCCAACGGCTCGTTGCCCAGGGTGCCCACAGCCCCCAGCACGCAGGCATCGTTGGTGGAGGTATCCCCGTCGATAGTGATGGCGTTGAAGGAGACCTCCACCGCGGCACGCAGGCAGTCCTGCAGCAGGGCCCGGTCCACCGCCAGGTCGGTGGCGAGAAAGGCGAGTAAGGTCGCCATATCCGGGCGGATCATACCCGCGCCCTTGGCCATACCCGAGACCACCGCGGTGCGCCCGGCCACGTTAAAGCGACGGGCAGCCAGCTTGGGTACGGTGTCGGTGGTCATGATGGCCCGCGCCGCATCGGGCCAGGCGGTCTCGCGCATCCGCCCCAGCGCCGTGGGCAGTGCCGCCTCCAGCCTCGCTACGGGAAGGTTTTCGCCGATGATGCCGGTTGAGAAGGGCAGCACCTCTTCGGTGCGACAGCCGGTCAAAGCGGCGAGTGCGGCGCAGCTGGCCACGGCGTCCTCAACCCCCTGCTCGCCAGTACCTGCGTTGGCGTTACCCGAGTTGATGAGCAGATAACGGGGGGAGGCGACCGCTAGGTGACGCTTCGCTACCGGGACGGGGGCGGCACAGAAGGCATTGCGGGTGAAGACCGCCGCGCAACGGGCGCCTGCGGGCAGCGCCATGAGCACTAGATCGTCTCGGCCTTGATAACGAATCCCTGCCGCCGCGGCGGACAAGAGCACGCCGGGGACGGGTCGATAGGAGCTTGTATGATCGGTCATCGGAGATGAGTATCAAATCGATACAGCCATCCGTGCTACTTATTTTTTTGGCATCAATGGTTTATATTAAAACTCCAAAAAATGAACCAGGAAGAAAAAATGCAACCAACTCGTATCATTCTCGATGATGCACCTGAAAACATACATATTCCTGAATCGCTACAACATCGACGAGTAGAGGTGATTTTTTGGCCATTGGATACGGAAGATTCAATTGTTTCCAGTAATAAAATTAAAGACCTTGACAGTGCCTGTGGAATTCTGACGACTTCGCACAGCATTAGTCTTGAGCAGATGGAGGAAACAATAAAAAACGTGGTGGCACAACGTGATCGCAATAGATATAAATGTGTTGGTTTGTTTATTAGTTAATGACCCCGAAGAACCGAACCAGATTAAGAGGCTGTCTAAAAAGACATAGTTACTAGAAAATCACCCCACGGTCATTTTATAGGGCGTCTGGTTATTACAGATCTGCTGGAGAAGAAAGCGACTTGATGCGAATCGGAAAGCTCCGGGCCGGAATAACCACTGTCGGCCCAGATTTTGTGATGGTATGAAGGAATGAGAACAGATCCGTTATGAGCTGACGAGCCGCTTTCCCATCAAATACGTTGGCTGCGAACACCCGAACAATAATCAGACAACCCATTATATCAACAAGGATATTTCTTTTTGGGTCTAGATAACTTTAGAGTGGATTTTCTCTCAGCAGAGTTAGTATTCAATCAGAGAGATTTTCTTCTCGGTGATTAAATCTAAAATCTAAACTCACATTCCTGGAGGTGTAAATGAAATGTTTGC
>Ga0209782_1002548_pt1 | contig 10197 bp, 8 predicted proteins | sample WorMetmaBAHAMAS1_FD_187390 | JGI IMG/M metagenome (GOLD analysis project Ga0209782, IMG submission 187390) | Marine gutless worms symbiont microbial communities from Max Planck institute for Marine Microbiology, Germany - Inanidrilus... | ecosystem: Host-associated > Annelida > Digestive system >...
CCACAAATCCACAGTCAACATTATTACTGCTTCTGTTGTAACATTAACTACAAGTGTATCATGAAATGAACACTAGTCACATTGGGGCACTGATACAGACAGACCTATCAATGCAGCGAGCATGTAAGAACAAGATGGGACAGACAGACGGACAGACACCAGACCATTACCAACATTGACATGGCCAGCTTCTGTGATGAACATTAAAGCATTGATGTATGTAGGAAGTGGGGTCATTTATTTACACAGCTATGTGACAGTAGTGATGGTATATTAACGGGATATTCAATTTATGAATCCGGATTCGGATACCTAGTAAGGATGCACCTATCACGTAATTTTGTAAATGTGTACATGATAGCTTATCATTTACACATTTACACGTGCTCATCCCTAATACGTTCATGGAATCCGAATCCAGATTCGTCTAATCGAATATCCCCTTAGCGTGCTCTGTGCTGAATATGCACTGTGGTTTCAAGGGTGCTGAGTGTACACTGCGGTGACTAACTGTGGTACGAGTTGTAAGTGTACTGTGTGACAGGGAAGTGACAGAGGAAGAATATTCTGCTGTCGTAAAGCTCTCGGCACTCTGGCGAGGCTACTATGTACGCAAAGTCAATGAAGCTCGTGTAACAGGTATTCAGTGCATTTAAATGACAGATCAGTTACAAAGTGCAAATGATGTGCACATTTTATAAAACTTTGGATGGGATGGTTTGTATGTAACTGCTAAAAATGTTGTGTGGTGCAGGTTCAGATGCATGTGCCAGAGTTCAAGACCAGCTGCTGAAAGCTTGGAGTGCCATTGAGCCAAATGCAGAAGCCTGTGGATTAGCATTGTTCAGGTGAATTTTGTGTATGAAGCTTCTTGTGTCTGTGACTGTTTGCTATGCAGTCATTCAGGTCCGGTTTTTCCACAGCAAACTAATCTCCCATTAATTTAATCCGGCATTAAATCCAGCAGATAATGATCAATTGGACGATTTAATTGACGAACTGCCGGTAGAAAAACGACATCTGAGTAAATTGGTCATTATCTGCTGGATTTAATGCCTGATTAAATTAATGGGAGATTAATTTGCTGTGAAAAAACCGGACCTAAGATGATTGTCAGAGGACACAAGTGGGGCCTTGCATCTCAGACAAGTATGAATGTGGGATTGTCCAGACAATGTCCCATATAGTGAATGAGTGCCCAGTAACTGAGCTTTTTGATGGTGGTCTGCAAAGACTTCATTTTTCCAACGCTGATGCAGTTAACTGTTTGGAACTAACAGCAATGAAAGCAGTCATGAAATGGAATGAAATTAAGATACTTTTTACTCCTGATATTATAATGACATCATAAAAAGAAAATGTGATGGTTGCAGACTTCCACATTATGTGTTTGCTGTATGCAATATGCTGTATGCAATATGTTAAACAACTAATGTATAAATATCAGACTATTGACAATGACAAGCAGGCCTGTATATTATTAGTAGAACTTGTGCATTAACTGCACAGTTCTGATTGCTGTTGTAGGTCTCTGTTTCAGCTCTACTCTCAACTGCTGTCCAAGTTTCCGTTTGCTAAAGATGAATGGAGCAGAATTTCTCTAGTGGATTATCAGGGATATCATACAGAACATCCAGCAAACACGTGGTTTGTTGTATTCAGGTGAGACAGTTGTTTAACATACAACCATTTTGTAAACTTAAAAATAATATGCTGCATTTCGTGAGCTCACTGAAGATGATAGTAATGAAGAATTGAATAGAAAGAGAGCAGTGATTCTGCATACAGGTGAGTCAAAAAATGAACCCCAAAAGCTCTTGACAATATCTTGGCCTATGCTAACCCTTTTCAGCAAAATTTTGCTCAGTAATAGGCAGTTTATATCCATACACGTACCAAATTTGCTGAGTTTATGTTAAAATTTAATGAATTTGGGGTCCATTTTTACGAGTACCCCATTTGTACAGTTTCTAATTTTAAGCATTGCTGTCGGATTTTAAAAATTTGCAGGATACTAAAAATGCAGATTATTCATCTTTACAGAAATTGTCATGATAACATCATCACATCTTTCTTGCTTGCAATAGCCATGAACACCATGCTATACCCAAAACAATTCCAGAGTTGAAGGATGCACTGCAGCAGACTGAACTGCCTTGCTGCAGAAATCTGTTGTTAAAGGTGTGAAAAAATTTTCAAGCAACTGGAGGCTAGTGTGTCTGATTTTAACATTTCAAATATAAAACGTGATCACTGACATAACATTTACTGATAAACACTTTTACCATATGCATTTTGTTTAACACCTTATTTGATCTGGTACTCATGAAATATGTCTGACATTTTATTGCAGAGAAGTGTTTCATGTCGTTGAAGATGTACTGTGTGTTCCTAACCTGACGTCTGTGTTACCGACATGTATGCTCAGAGTTGTCAACAATGACACACTTGAGGAAATTCCGCATGTTTTCCTGAGAGTTGCTCCTCATGTCTACAAAAAGAACAATGTATGGCAGCAGCATTTTTATGTAACATTAACCTGTAGCTTAATATACACTGAGTCAAAAATACAAGACATTATAATTTTGGCCCTATCTTTACCATATATATATATATATATATAGTTTATTTCGCACAAGTGCAGCCAAACACATAAAATACACATAAAAGAACACTAAACACATACCAAAGTCCAACACACAATCACACACACGTACATAACTGAAAGCAAATGTTCACCTGTTTTCAAAATTCTTTCACTGACCGACTCACTAGTATAAATTTGCAATAAAGTCGTTATTAAACATCTCACCACACCTTAAATGCATAGGTACAGTACTTTGTGAAATATCTATGTTTAAAAACTGCTCACGGACTGAGTGAGCAAAGTGCCATGTATGTCTCAGCCACTCAGAAAAGTCATTTAAGAATACTTATATAGTGATGTTAGCATTATTTAATTTATTTACAAAAGATATTCACGGTGGTCATACTAAAAATTTTGTAACTGACTATATACAACTGTTGCGACAAAGAAAAAAATATCATGGTAAAATCATGCCACACATTATCAGTTGTTAGTCAGTTGCCGATGATGTTAGTCTGTCAGTCAGTGAGTCAAAACTGGTCTACAGCAGTTTAATGTTTGTTGATACTGAAGTGAATATTAATCTGCATAATAACGTAACAAGAACAAAAAAGTTTCTGTCCATTATAGTTAATCTATCTGGCCATTTCTTCATCTTTTAGCACGACACTCCAAGGCGAAAAAATGCATGAGACAATCAATCTTTTTAACTGTAACTTCGCCAAATGTTCACCGATTTTACAAATTTTTTACTACCAAATTTAACAATAAATTTAAAGCGAAGTGGTAGATGAATAGCCCATCACACCTTAAATGTGTAGCTACACTACCTAGTGATATATCAATAACCGCAATACATGTTTTAGATTGCTGCTATTTTTGGACCTTAATATTTAGCAAAGTAGTATAGTTACATATTTAATGTATGTTGGGATACTTAGTATCTTTATTGCAAATTTACTGTTGAAACTGTTAATGAAAGAATTTTTAACATCAGTTAGTATTTGGCAAAGTTATGGGCAAAAGTACACAGTGTCTTGTTTTTTTACTTACAATATAAAAAAAAATTTAAAAAAAATTAAAAAAAATTAGTTCACTATGTTGGAATGCTTTTATTATCTGCTTTCTCTTCAAAATGCATGAACCAACTTCCATGAGTTTTGGCAAACTTTAACTTTGTTTTATTTTGAACCCATCGGCTGATTCCGTATTTATCAGATTCAACATGCAAGGTCGGGCCACCTGGCGAAAGTTAACACCTCAGATTTCACGTTCAACAACGGTTAACAGGAATTCAGTATTTTTAGCATGTTTAGCAGATCTAGTCTGAACAACTTGGACAACAAAAATATTTAGAATATCTCAATGTTCAGTTATGCTAAAAATTGCACAAATTGGTGCACATAGTTTAATAACATCGGCATTTGAATTTAGTAGTCTCGCTTGATTTTGCAAGTTAAAACCTGAGTTGTTGATTTTATTGCTAGGTTTTGCCACTTGTTTTATAAATTTATTTAATATGTATTTAATGGACGTATTCAGAACAGTACTGTCTTAAACTTAATTACTACTGTTTTTGAAATTTGATGTTTATCGATTGTGTTTTGTTACCTATGGCCCCTTTCACATTAGAAATAAAATATCATCGATGCTTCATTCGATGTTTGTAAACACTGGTGATCCATAAATGAAATTTCTTCCGCAAAATTTCGCAAAATAGAACATGTTCTAAATTGCGAAATAGAATTTCAAAATTTATTTCTTTCGAAAGTTTACTGTTCACACTAGACATTTTCTTGCAAAAGGAACTAATTTACATAAATTTCGAAATTATTTTTGAAATTAATTTCCAGTGTGAAAGGGCCCTATGAGTATTTATGCATGTAATATCACTTATCAAGTGCGATGTCACCATGTTTTGTTTGAAAGCTCTGCTAAAACCCCAACCAACCGACCTGCTGTTGTAACAGTTATTTCTCCAGTATGTTTGATACATCATTTTGATTTTTATGCTGATATTGTGATTGTGTTTTTTATAATCATATGTATGTAAAGTGCGATATCGCCGTGTTTGTGTGAAAATGCCTTTAAACCCTAACCAACCAATCAACCTGTCTCCTGTGACTTGGAACTTTTCTGTTTTCATTAAGTTGTTTGAATGCATGAAATGTTTTAAGAGAGGCTACACATTTCTTGCTGAGGCAAAGTCAGCATCAGTTTCGTCAGGCTCGGGACATTGGCGCATGCGTCTCATTGGTTCAGCCAATCCACTTCCTGTTCCTGTTAGAAGTGACATCAGCACATCATTTAATGTGCTAGAACTGCGCGACTATTACATTCCAAATGATAAACACATCATTCTTCGGTATGTTGCAACGTCACTGGAGTTTTACTCTCATTCAGTCACGTTCATGGTAGAATGACAGCTGTTGCAATGAAGGTCAACCATATACATTGCGCTTTGTAGTAGTCCTGTGGAGATAAAGATTGTATAGCAAGCACATGCATCATTTTAATTATGATGTCATGATGGCAAGGCTGCCACTGCTTAGCATATTAATGGTTCACTGACTTTAGTAAGTTAACCATAACAGCAACTTTACATGTGAGTAGATAAAATGTGGAAGCAAATAAGTGTCCATGAAATAGCTAATTATCACTTTTTTACAGTTATTTCGAACAACAAAAGAGAAATTGCTGTAAACTCTGACATTGCGTAATCCAATGAACAGTTTTGTCAAGACTTTCTAAAATGGTACGACAGTTTCCATGCCATATGTGTTGGTGGAGCCACTAGTGCTGAGCAGGATGAACAATGTTACCTGAGAATAGCAAAACCGTGTGGAATATGCTGCAGATAAAATTATCGGATTGATCTGATTGATTTAGCATGATAAATTTTCATCTTACATTATTTGTGTGTAGATATATGATTAAAGTGAGTGACGAACATCTGGTGACAATTCAGTTGTGTACGTCAAAGCCTGATGTTCGATTCAAGTTGTCAGTACTTGATAATGATGAGGAAATTGCTTATTCTGAGGGAAAGGGTCATACTGTTCTTCCTGTGTTTATATTTCTGCCAAATCCTTCACCTGAAGATGACACTACCGCACGTTCAACTTCTCAGACTTGTAAGTAATCTGTTTGCTGTAGTGGTAGTAGTAGTGGTAGTAGTAGTAAGTAAGTAAGTCAGTAAGTTCTTTATTATGTGTCCATCACACACAGACGCAACCGTTAGCAACAGTTTAACAACCGAACAACCAAACAAACATTACTAATAATAATAATAACATTACTACTAATATTACTAAAAATAGTACCAATAATAATAACAATAATGCACTATTTATGTAGCACCTTGAAGTCCTAGGATACAGACATGCTGTTGCCTTCATACGATGTGTGGAGCCACAATTGAGTATCATGCCGACTGAGCAGAGATGACAGATGTTGCATAACTGTTTTAAACTGCTGTCACACGAATTCCATTCAGTTTAAGCTCATTATTAGGCCACGGAGCTCTCTGTTGAGTGAAAGCAGACTATAGTCATTGAACATTCCCTACCAGTCATCTGTTCGTCTGTGTGACTGTGTGTATGTTTGTGTGTGCTGTTGTCTGTCTGTCTCTCCGGTGCATTGTGGTACAATGGCTGATCGGATATGGATGCGGTTTGGGATGTTAAGTCAGATGGGACCAGGGATGACTGAGGCAGGTAGTTGGGGATCAGTCCACGGGAGGGGTAATTTTGGGGGCGAATGTGGGGCACCCCATTGTAACCAATGGGCAGTTTGTGGCTTAGCTGTGCAAAAGTGCATGGACCATCGGAGCTGTGGTTTGGGGTGGTGCGTGGGGTTGGCCGAGGCATTGGTGCATTAAATGCAAGGGGAAGGGAGGTTTTGAGGGTTTTTATTCTTGATTTTCACTATTGGATTTCTCATTGGGTCGTTGATGGAGAAATGTTTATGATTTGTCTTTGAAAATTTTCTGTTCACAAGTATATGATTGGAAAACTCAATTGTTGGCTTTTTGATGATATATTCTCTTTCAAGATAGATGTTGTTGTTTACGAGTCATTAGCAAATATGTCACAGTTGTTCCAGGACATTATGGCACATTGTACAGATCAGTGCTGCCACCTTACGACTCAGTTTGAATATCAGGTGGGCCCAATGAACTATGTATTAGATGAGGTACAGACCTTCCCCATGGGAAGGGGCAATTTTTATGTGGGAAATTGGGCGGCTCACTGTAACGTATAAACGAAGCGGCTTCTTTCGGAATTACTTTGGACAATCTTGTTATGAACTTTTACATTGCATGAGAGGCACTCTGAGGCACAATTCTTACAAAATTTGATGCATTTCAGTGTGTGCATTTTGTCATTGTCAGGTGTAATTATGACTGTTTTAGAATCAGCCATACTATTTGCTATGAGTGTTACACTGAAATTATTTGTAGGAACTTCTGATTTAAACTTCAAGTTTTCTGTGGCCAAAGATCTCTGCAAAATTTGGGGGTGACAAATGCAGGTGTGGTAGGTTAAAATTGGCCACTTTTGACAAATAACTTGCTGTAAGTCGAAAACAGTACATGATAGATGCATAGTTTCTATTAAAGTTGAATAGGAAATTATATGTGCTCTATCGAAGGTAGTGTTGGTGATGAGCATGGATGACCCATAACCACCCAAACCACCCCAATTTCTACATTTTTTTGTGTTGCTTTTTGTATCTTTATAGTGGGTGAATGTAGAGACTTCCAATTTGGTACACAGGTTGATTATAGCTAGTCCAAGCATACGGATGACAAACCCTCCCTGAAAGAGGCATTGTTACATTATGTGACCAATTTAAATTTTGGGGGTCCCATTTATATCTCAGGAATATTGGAGTTTTCAGATTTTGTACACAGAGAAACTATATCAAGTCATGCCAAATGGATGACAAATCATCTTCAGAAGGGGCATGGTTGGGCTCACGTGACCCATTTTTGCAAGCACAACTGTGGAATTAGAAAAATTTTGCCATGGCATGCCATTAAGTGAGAACAACGGTGCCATCAGTGGTGGACCTCTGTTGCTCGCACGTTCGGTGGTAAACACCAGTGTTGCTATGCAGTATACACTAAGGCTCAAGCTCCATCAGTTTGATTTGTCACTGTATTTGTTGCAAATATGCTTGTATGATATGTCGACAACATGGACGTAGTGGAGTTTGAGCCTCATAATGCACATATGTGCTAATAACCGACAGGTGACGGTCTCTGTAGCAATGAACGTTAAATATTGCTCGCAACGCTTGCTGCCTGATGATTACACTTAGCATGCGATGTGATATGATCGATTTTTTGCATGAGGCATTATCACATGGTTCATTGGCATTAGCAGATATACAATTTTTTTTGTACACTGTAACTTTATCAAATATTAGCCAATCTACAAAATTATTTCACTGTCAAAATCAAAAGAAAATTTGTAATAATACATCACTAAAAATCCCACCACACCTCGTGTCTTATAAGTAAATGGAAAACAAGACAATGTCTGTAACAACACATTTAAAAAATTAACAACAGGAAACAGCGTGTTTAGTGTCTCAGTGATCGTCTAATATAACTGTCACATCCTGCAATTTTTGACATCAAATGATCAACATGTCTACCTTGCTGCTAGATGACGCACTCAAGCTGGCGATGCCACTGACCAATGGCATGATAAGTGACAGTTGCCCCACTCAGTGACATTTTACAAGGTAGTGTAGCAACACATTTTAGGTGTGGTGGGATCTTTAGTGATAGTATTATTGCACTTTTTTTCTGACAGTGTAACACTTTTGAAAATAGGTCAGTTTATAAAGTTAAGGCAAACAAAAAATTGTGCCAAATTTTTGGGGCCACCCTGTATACTTGTGTTTCTCATGATACCGAGTTATTTGTTTATGTCTTCAAGTTTCTGTTTCTTGGTTGTGTTGTCAGCTCCAAAGCTGAGTCAGCAGCAGACGTTTCAAACAGATGTGCCACTTGAGTCAGTGAGCAGAGTACGTAGGTTTCTGCCAACATTTTATATAATTGAACCACTGTTGTTATCAATTTTAATGACAGTACCGTTATCAATCCTGATTCAGTTGATCTATTTGTTATAATTTCCACATCAGATATGTTTTAAAAATGTATTTAATACGAAAAACTAACGAGTGTTGTTGTTGCCATTTTTGGTGCAGTGATGCAGTTATTTGATAACAAATTTGTCACTTTTCATTAAAGCTGAAAGTGTTCAGTTTAAAAATTAATTGTGCATGCATTATATAGTCTTAATGCATATTTATGGTAAAAAAAATTCCTGGTTTACAACCAAGTGTAAGAGTGACTGCAGAGTCATAGCTTTAAAACAGCAAAAATCAAAATAATTGCTAAATAAGGATCACAAAACACATGCACTGTAAACAGTTAAATCTGTCCGTCACCAGATTTAAATGTAAAATCCAGCACAAGTTTTGACGAAATTTTGCATGATGACATATATTAGTCTTCCATAGCTTTCCAGCTGTTCAAAAATTCAGATTTTAAAAATAAACTAGAAATGCATGGCAAAGGCCTAGCATATAGCCCGCTCAGTGCTATAGTCACCCCCTAGCGAATACTAATGAAACACACACTGATCACCGCCTTGCCTAGCAGCCCCGCCCCCTACTGAATGTACCTGAGTCACCCCAGAAAAATTTTTGATGCTGACTGTACAACTTCTTATCTCTTAAACTCCGGGGTCACTGAACCGAATCTCACCAAATTTCTACAAGTGTATAAAAATGATTCCGATTACTCTGCTGAAATCAAAATTGCGATCTTCCAAATCATTTTGGAATGCCCCAAGATGACTAATGAAGATCGTCGTCAAAAATTGCGCGTTTTAGCGTAAATTCCGACATTATTGGACGGAAGTTCACCAGTACATGATGTAGCCGGATTATTGCCATGTAATCTTTTAAAGCAGATTATTCATAGTTAGGTATTTTGGTATGTTCATAATATGTATTTGTTTTTTTTAATTGAGTTTTGAGTTTCATTGAGTTGTACACTTGCTTGTTTTTATTTTTTTATTTTATTTCATAATCTAAATGTATTTGCTATTTTGTTATTACTGCTAACTGAGTTTGTGTGTAACAAAATAAATTGATTGATTGATTGATTGATATGATCAGCCAATCCGTTGTCGAATGCTGAAGCAAAGAGTAAAGGTCGTTCCTGGCAATGTCTGCGAACATCTCCCAAATGTAACTAGTTTTCATAGCAACGTCCCTTTGGTGGCCGCCAAACGAATATTGGCATAATCATCCCCACCAATATACCTACCAAACCTGTAAAGTAGGTCAAGATAGGTTTGGGACATTCCGAGATATTTGGTGTGATATGCCGATTTTTGCCATATCGCCACAAACGGTGTTATTGTTAACAGCAGAAACTCTGTGGTTTCTGGACTGAATGTCACCAGAATTGTACACAATGTAGAGAAATTCATTCTGCTTAATCTTTTGAAATCGGAGTTGTGATATTGCAATCTGTTTCGAATGGCATCGCGACAGAATAGATTGGTCCGTGAAAAACGCCGATT
>Ga0209782_1002549_pt1 | contig 10193 bp, 9 predicted proteins | sample WorMetmaBAHAMAS1_FD_187390 | JGI IMG/M metagenome (GOLD analysis project Ga0209782, IMG submission 187390) | Marine gutless worms symbiont microbial communities from Max Planck institute for Marine Microbiology, Germany - Inanidrilus... | ecosystem: Host-associated > Annelida > Digestive system >...
GGCGACCGTGCCTTCCCAGTGATCGGCAGTCGCTTCTGGAACACTCTTCCTGATTCCGTCACCTCTGCTCCATCTCTCTCTGTCTTCCGGTCACGCCTCAAATCACACTTGTTTGAACGGTCATTCTTGGCTGACAGTTACTGACACTTACCTCCAGTGCTTACACCGGACAGTCGTTTAGCAGTTTTTAACCATAGGCGACTTTAAATAATTTCTATGTAATGTAATGTAAAATCAATCCACGCCAACTCAAATAACTACACTGTGTCTACAGAAAAGAGGCCACTAGATTTTTTTACAATAATTTTGTCAAATTAAAAGCTACTTTTTTAATTTTTGGCAGGTACTCGATAGGTGCTGTACACTGTTAGGACATCAACTGTATAAAATTTTCCCACCACACCCATTTCATTTTGCTGCCGTACCTTGTGAAATAACATCTGTGCAAAAAAGATCATTTTTTATCATACAAGACAGTCGAAAAAAAACAGAATTAAAACATGACGTTTAGTACAGTCTGCAAGCTTATGAACTGGCAATTAATGCCAGTCAGAAGCAGTGTTCGAAGTGTCTGCCATCTGCAAGAACACTTGCTGTGAGATGGCGATGCCACTGGCATAGTGCTGTGACTGTGATCGAGCGGTCCATCTTAGTACATTCAGTTTGGCATTTTGTTTATCAACAACAATACCATGTCACAACTATAGAGTGGCTCACATGTGGTGGTTAAATTTAATTACTGAGTTGGCAACTGTCAGCATAATTCAAGTGCCAAAAATAATAAATATCAAAATAACCATATAAAAGTTACGACAAGAAAGCTATTGGCCTCTTTTTTGTGGAGACAGTGTATGTTACTCGGTCAGAGCACATACGTACGGCACCACAAGTTTCCAAATTATGGGTGCTTAAATTTCTTGCAGGCTGGCACGTTACTATAGTGTCACATCTACATTATAAGCAGCTCTAAAATTAGTCATTTTAAAATACTCTGAAGAATATATTAAGTACACGGTATACGGCATGTATGTACAGTAAATGCCGCCATTTAACCGCATACACACTGCATATCAAATGACTGGCATTTGTTTACAACATCGCATTAAACAAACAGTAATTTGTACACCTATTTACACAATTATACATATATAAGTAGAGACAGTCCACAAATGCATCCAGAAGAAAAAGTATATAAAACAGAAGCCTGGCACAGGATACCAACACTGGATGAAAATGGGGATAATTAAATTAAATTTAACAGACTTACATTAATTTTCTGCCAGAATCAACACTAAAATGAAGGGAACCTTATAAAACTATTTGCATGTCCATATGAATTAAATCTAACAAAAAATTATCAACAAATTATACCTGGTGCTGTCAGTTTCACATATTGCCATACTGAAGGGCTGCAATGTAACAGTAAGAGGCAGTGTTTATTCTAGGTATACCTTAAGAGAATTTTTCCGATACAGAAAATATTTTCCTCCACAAGATTAGATGCACGAGATAATAAACATTGTACTGTGAAATGCCTCCCCAATCTCTAAAATATCTCCAAAGTGAAGGCAATTGGAATACTCGTGACACAGCGAATAACTGAAACCAAACCAGCAAAGACCGTAGATATAAGTGAGTACTTAGCCACGGTGGCCACAGTAATTCACCATCGACAGATCTCACCATTATTTTTCACTCCGGACCGATAAGTTATTTTTGAAATGCCCCCCCCCCAAGAAAAAAAAACCACACTTCCATTGCTAGCCAGATTTTAGCATCAGTTCATTGTCTATAATTTTGTTCAGACGCGATCATAATATTCATCTCATCTCACTTGACCTTGTCTTAACTGACTTCATTTCATCTAAACTGAGTTGAAGTGACCAGCGAGTGCAATGTGAAGTGACCCAGTTCAATGTGGCTGTGACCAACCGAACACAACAGTGCAACATACTTCATTCTGATTGGTTGCAGCCATGGCAAACTTGGTTGCCACTCAGCTTTAGTTCTAAAAATACAGCTATAAATTAAACAAAAACACTGAAGAAACACTACAAAACAACACAATGGCAGAACTAAGGCACAACTCAACTACGAACAACATCGTAAAGTCACCGCAGACTTCGAAACGAAACAAAAACGCTAAAGTCACGCAGCTGTAAATCTATCTACGTACTGTACAAGCTGCCACTGAAAGTGGAGATAAACTGTTCTGATTTTCTAACCTCAATGACAACAATGTTGCAGTATATGTTAGGTGTATCCCAAAACAATCTCATTTAAGTACAGACAAGTAAGCCAATGTTGACTGATAATATGCAGTACTGATAGAAACGTCGATATATGTAGCTGAACAATAAGGGCAAGAAAAGGTAAGAAGCAGTTGCAAGTCAACTCAACCTTCTACCCTCCATGGGATAGAGTACCAGCTTTCAGGATTAATAATAATAAATGGCAGTGACATCCACAATGGATTGGGTTTTGTAACACTGGGTGCATTTCACTGTGCATAGCCCAGATTTAGTTGTGTTAATCTGTGTGTATTTTGTGTTTTTTTCATACTGCATATATGTTGTGTTAATGTCAGCACAGTGGGGTGGACCTAATGGGATTGAAGCCTGGTCCGTAGAACTTCTCTTCCTTCAGTGCTTTGACACTGTTGGTTGGGTCTTTTTACCCATAAAGCCCGTCCCCGATATGACCCATAATGTGTTTGGTGGGACGTTAAACCTTGCTGAACTCAACTCAACTCAACCAGAGGGTAGCAGCCTACCGGTAGACGCAAAGTCACAGCCCTAGGTGGATGATATGGTCTGAGGGTTGACGGCCACCCAGTGTATTCCCAGTCCATCAAATGAACCGGGTGCTCTCGAAGTAGCTCTACCATGATGACAGCATGATAAACATATCCTGGTCATTACTACACTGTACTATATTATTATTACGTACACATGTACACATATCGAAAAGGTATCCAATATTAAAACAGCACAAAATCTTGTGGTCAGCATTATTTACGAGAGTGCGCAAAACTGATGAACAGTTTCTTTAATCTTTACATGTACGAATAGGTAGTTTGGCTATTGTAATTACCATTTATCTTGTAGCTAGTGTGTGTTTCTACTAAGTTTAGCTTTCTGTATGCTTTATACAGATTGCTGTAGGTTTAGTTTCAGTCGATATATAAGCACTGTCTCTGATGTGTAGTATCATGGATCTAATATAATTAGAACAGATCTTGATACTGATTCTGGACCACTGTAGATCGACTTGGTGCCAGTCTAGAGGGTGCGCCAATAAAATACAATCCCTTAGAAAAAAATGCTGTATTTCAGCCATGGTAGTACGGATTTGAGCCAAACTTCAGGCCATGTATAAGAGTATTAATACAACATATTCTGTAAAGTTTACTGAAATAACTGATATAGTTCCTCAGATACAGCAGTTTAAACTTTAAAGTTCACTTTTTCAAGTGAACATGCAGTTGCATATTGAATATTTATGAATAACAGATAAAATTTTTCACAGCTTTTTAACAACTGTTCAAATGTTTCAATCATGAATGTCAGATGCCTATAGCTCACTCGGTGTTTAAACAGTGTGTTCACAATGTCAGTGCCCACTAGTTTCAGCGACACATGATCGAAATCTGTTGCAAAATGATACGATTGCCTTATCAATGAACTTGTGAAGCAAATCATTCTGTATTGCTGACAAAACTGTTTATCTTAGCATGATATTGGCCAGCTTTGTCATGTGTTGTCTTCGACAGTATTCCAGCATAGCACCTCACAGATGATAACCCATTGGCATATCCATATGGTGCATTTGCTATTGTTATTATATGAGAATCACAGTTTAGTTACTTGTTCACTTACAAAAAATTTTTAATTTTAAGTTCAAATGGTTGTAATTTTTTAAACCATAGCAAAAATTGTAACAAAATTTGCTGCATACGTGGCCTGAATCCTCCTCTGTGAAAGCCGTAAATTTGGTGAAAAAATCTGTAACAGTAATTGAGATAAATTTTTCCAAAGGGATCGTTGTTTATTGGCGCACCCTGTATATTTGTAGATCGGCACTGATTCAACAGTACCCATAATTAGCTAATTGCTCTACGTGCTGAATTTAATCATTACCGAGATTCACTGGTGTGGATATGTCATTAGTCACACTACTGCAGCATTGGATTACCAACTAATTACCACTAACTGTTGCAGAAAACATGGCACATTTCGTCACTACTAGACCGAGTACTGACTCCGCTCATATAAAATTACTAAATACATCAGGTCCTGTGTTTTGTGGATAGTTTTAATGTTCTTCTACAAACAGATATCAAAACTTACTTACTTACTCATTCCCACAAGGAATTCCCTGTGATGTCACAAGAGATGTTTCTAATGGCAATATCAACATGAGGTGATTCTTGGAAGAATTTCCCCATGATGTCACTACATGTGTTTCCCAACATACGGGGGAGCCATGTAAGGGGGTGCACCGACGTCGGGAACGACGGCCGGAACCAGTAGGGTAAGGTTGTCAATAGTGGATCCTTCCACTTTGAATCCCATCATGGAATCCCGCGGCGTGATGTCCACCGGCGGAGGTGGCGGCGGCGGCAGCACTGGCGGGGGTTTCCCGCCGCGACACTGTCGCAGGTGACGGGACAGCGAGGAGTAGCGCGCAAACGCGGCACCACAGTGTCGGCACTGGCGCGGCTTCAGCGCCGTGTGCCGGGCAATCTCGTGCTCGCGTCGCTTCCCGTCGCTGCGGAACTGCGCGCCGCACACGCTGCAGATGTACCGCAGGCCTTCGTGCTCCACGCGCACGTGCCGGATGAGACGGTAGTTGCTTGAGAATTCGGAGCCGCACTGTTCGCATAGGTGAACTGCGGAGCACTGATGCTGCTGTTATGCACAAACACATCAACAAATAGGAGAAACCTCGCACTGATAACTTTGTTACTTATTTATAGTTTCCAACTAAGGTCTTCTTCTCATACACTGAAGTTAAACTGCTTTTTGGTAGAATCAAACAAGTTACCCCTCCGTTACGGGTTCGCTGTATTGTTAGTTTTACCCCGCTTTTCTCAATTTCACGATCACTAATACCGAAAAAAATAAAGATGTTCCTTGAATATAAAGTCTGACCTTAAACTTGACACAGTCAGTCAAGGTAAACAAACATACCGAACTGATGTAAATAAATGTTTATCTCAGTTTATACATAACATTAATATGGTGATCACTAAAAAGGTAATATTACCCATCACCACATCCCCTAAATGTCAATATAATGCAAAGTAATATAATCTTTTTTATGGTTTTTGCAGTTTTTGATACGCAAAAATCAATGCTGTGAATAAACTGCAGTTTTATACTTATATTTGCTGTTTATTGCCAATTTTAGTACTTAAGACCTGTTCGCCAACAATTCTTGGCCCTTGCAATACATACATACATACAGTAAAAGTTTAGTGCTCAGTAATACATAAGAACAGATCAACTGTGCATTACAAATGTCAATAAAACTAGGAATTAATACTAATATGTTTGCTTTTTTGTCAAACACAAAGCACCAGCATAGTTATCCTCACATCCCCATCGAAAACTGCAGATAAACAAATCGATTAATTAACAGAGTGAGTAGACGAACATCGGTATTTACTACTCAGTAAGCAAACCTGCTGATGTCTGATAAAGTTCGTCTCGAACAAGAACGATCGTCCACACGTGTCACACTGGAAGTTACGGTCACAGTGGTGTACGTTCCTCTGATGCAGCAAGAAACTCTTCTGACGAGTAAATTCCGCCGGGCATTTCGAACACCTGAAAAATGTATTGAAACAATACTAAGGTCCGGTTTTTCCACAGCAAATTAATCTCCCGTTAATTTAATCCGGCATTAAATCCGGCAAATAATGATCAATTTACTCAGATGTCGTTTTTCCACCGGCAGTTCGTCAATTAAATCGTCCGTGGCACTAACCAATCGTCATTTGCTAGTTATCTCATCTTTCCGTGGTTAGCCGAGCTGCTTCAGCGAAGTTACAGCTGTCACGTCTTCTGCTCATCTCCATGCGAAAATTATAGTTTGTCTCAGATGCTAGGCTTCAGCAGTCAGTGCTGTCTGCTCTGTGTTCTGTAAATCTTTTCTTAAGTCTACCATGCACTATGCACTACATTAACCTATCTCAGTCGGACATAGCCACCTGGTCATAATGTCACTCTGTTCTTACTTTCTTTCACTGTACCATTCTTGGTTGGTATCCATTCCACGTTGATATCTCTTAAACCGAACAAGCTTATCCAGCCTGCAGCAGTGGACGACCATAAAGTTGTGAGCACGGGACAGATAGACGTTCAGAAAGATGGATCACAGCATCGCTTAATGACCCCCTCCCACCTACAGGAGCCAGGGGAGCATAGTAAGTAACTGGAAGTATATCTTTATAGATCATGAAAATAGACCGGTACCGATTCAATCTGCAGTGGACCGGATGTGGTTCAGAATCAGTACCAAGATCTGTTCTAACTTCATTGCCACCTTGACCTTCAAAGCTGCCAAGTGACGTTACATCGGCCGTTGCTGTTGGTGTTAAAGAACAGGCTGAAGACATACCTGTTCCGCCGCTGCTACGAAACTGTTTGACTTATAATGACATTTCCCATTACTAGTCACTATCTCCCCAGAACGGTGGTCCTTGCAACAGTTTAAACTGTTTAACCCTACAGTGCAAGACTGCAGATGGGCCACAAGCATTGTTTAATAACTCGTTACAAATTTATGCGCAAAAATCAACAGAAAAAGCACCAACTTCATCGGAAGATGCTGATGGAACGTTCGGATGTGCAGCGACAGTTGTAGTTCCGCCGTGAATGTGCGCTCACACATGGAACAGTGCCAGCGCGGATGACCGTGAACGACACGCACGTGCTTTGCCAAGTTGCTGCGGCTCGAAAACGTCTTGTTGCAGCGAGTGCAGTTCGCGACCGGGATCGGCCGATTCACCGGCCGGCGACATATCTCCGACAGGTTCTTGGTCGCCTTACGACCGTGAACAGATGTCATGTGCTCACACAGAAGGGCGGCACTTTCGAGTACCAAATTGCACTGCGGGCAGTTGAAACGGTTGTGGAATTTCCACATGTGCAGGGTGAGGGTCATGCTGCGCCGGAAGAACTTTGGACATTCTGTGCAGTGGAACTTGACCCCACCGTGCACCAGATAGCTGTGCTTGTTCAGGTTCGAGCGGTTGACGAACGACTTCCCGCAGACGTCGCACGAGAGCTTCCTTTCCGACGGGCGGGTACAATCGTGGGTTGACTTTGCCTCGGCGCTGTTGAACACTGCGTGACACACATTGCAGCACACTTCCGCATGGTTCGCACGTTTGTGGCGTACCAGGGAGTCTATCCGCTTGAACACCGCCGGACACATGTGGCAAGGAAACCGCGAAGCTTCGTGGTTGACACGGATATGGCGCCGGAGGTTACTTTCGGAGGAAAAGGACTTATTGCAGATGTGACAGGAATTTGATTTACCAGTACTGCTGAGAGTTTTTCTGGAATTTGATGAATTTGACCTCGCGCCAGATTCTTCCTTGATTTTGTTCTTTCTGGCTGGTCCATGAAGCAATGGAGCAGCATCTACATTTGCTAAGGTCTCAAGAAGGCTTGTCTCACCATTTGGAGCAGTCTGTGTCTGACCATTGTCCACTGCATCCGGAATGAAGTCATCTGCATCGTTGTCATTCACATCATCGTCTCCATCAGATACGTCATTCATAGTCGATGTGTCTTCTCCATTCTCTGGAGTAGCACTCCGCTTCATGGCTGACATGCCCGGTACTGTTTTGCCATGTACCGACGCCATGTGCTTGCACAGAAGGTTTGCAGTTTCGTGCACAGAACCGCACTGTGGGCAAATGAATCGCTGGTGAGACTTCCACGTATGTAAGGTCAAGGTGTCACTATGACGAAACACCTTCCCGCATTCTTTGCACGGAAACACGATCGCACCGTGCGTCATACGAATATGCTTGTTTAGGTTGGAACGACTGATGAACGATTTGCTGCAAACGGTGCACGAAAGTTTGTTGGAGCTCCGTCCCTTGCAGACATGCGCCGACTTTGACTCAATGTTTTTGAACACTTTCCTGCAGCTGGCGCACTGCAGATCGGCATGAGCAGTTCGCCGGTGGCGCAGCAAAGAATCACAACGTTTGAACGCAACCGGGCAATACTGACACTGAAACCGACCAGTTTCGTGGTTTGCACGAACGTGACGGCGCAAATTTGTTGAGGATGAAAAGCTTTTCTTGCAAACACGACAGCAATATGACTTAGAACCCAGTTTGAGAGCAGCTAGAGCACTTGAGTTTCGCGTTCGCAGTCTGGTTACTGGGCCACTTTTCTTTCGGAGCTTTTCGGCAGCGTCTGTTTCAGACTGCATCAGATCTGTACCTTCTTTCCGGATCTTCCGTTGCAGTGGAACATCATCATCATCGTCGTCGTCGTCATCTAAACTTTCACTCTTAGGTACAATCAGTGGTTCAGTAATATGTGACGTGTCATCGGTATCGGAGTAATGTATAGCATCAGCAGTCGAGTTGCTGTTCCTGGCAGCAGCTTGCGACCGCATGTAGAGTGCAAGCAAATTGGCTCCGGCTTCCACGATATTGTTCAAGCACCCAGACATGTGCCACGATCCGTCGTCCTTCTGCCAACACTGTAGATTGCTGCTCATGCCGCATAGCAGCTGCTCGATAATGCTGTGGTCCTTTCCAGTGGATGATACCACATAGTTGAGGAACTTGTCATCAATCTTGGCAGTTACCAAGGAGAAAACTTCAACAGCCATCGTGTCTTCCACTTAAAAATCAACTCTATTCACACAGCAAACTCTGCAACAAAACCCACCAACCACACAATAATCAGCCGGCAGCAGTGAGCTATTTTTAGCAACTCAAACCGTGGATCAACCTCGTGATGGGTGTGGGCCGCTTGAATTTTTCCAGTAGAGTTAGAATGATCCACAAAAAAACTGGACCAAGCCGATTCAGTAATTTTATGTCACTTAAACCGGCGGATTCAGTACCTGGTCCAGTAGTGGCAAATGACAATGAAATGTGCAATGTTTCCTGCAGCTGATGGTAGTAGATATCTGGTAATCCAATCCTGCAGTGGTGTGAATGATGGTATCGGCACTGGTTCATCAAATTCAGCATGTATTGTAATCTCCCATGTTGATAATGAGGAGCCAGTGTCAGGATTTATGGGATAAACTACCGAAATCTTATAAAATGGAAAACACCAGCTTTTTAATGTCAGCATTTTCAATCGCATTTAAGTCAGGTCACCAACATGGCTGGATCTCATTCCCTGCATATCCAGCTCAAGTTTTCAAGTGAGTTTGAGCAGTTTCGATCCTTTTAAATGCACTTTTTTGGGCCCGGACGGAAAAATGCACAGACGGACAAAATGGACATGCCTGAATGGGTCCAAACCCCCCTCGGGTGAATGCAAAATGTGATGTAGTGATGAAATGGAGAAATTATCAGTTTTTGGCACCCGGACAGACACACACACACAAGCCAAAACCTCTACATCCTCACGTTGCAGGCTGTAATTAGGGTGCTAGTGAAGGGGACCGGCATCTGGAAAAATGCATTGCATTGTCTGACATGTATGACTAAGCAGACGCACTCAACTCAACTCAACAGGAAACTACGGACGCAGGTGTGTCCGCATCAAGTTTCTAACGTCTTAATACAAGTAATAAAAACTTTATGACAATACTGATCGGTTTCCGGTTCCACTAAGATCAGCAGTAAAATCAAACATAACTTCCTGGTGCAACCAAAACTTATCTAGGCGTGCTTTAAATGCAATAACAGAGTTAGCATCCACAACCGAATTTGGCAAACTGTTCCATTTATTAACAATACAAGCTGTAAAAAATGTTTCCGTAAATTGTAGTGAAAAGTATGATTTAAAACTTTATAATTATTGCCTATAGTATTAGATCTTGTGCAGAAAGAAAGCTGTGGTAATACACTTTCATCATATATATCATGAGTTAATTTAAAAAGTGATTATATCGCCTCATATGCGTCTAAATTTCAATGTAAGTAATTTTAAGTGCATTAGTCTTTCCTTATACGGTTTATTTTTAAGACTAATTATAAG
>Ga0209782_1002550_pt1 | contig 10192 bp, 8 predicted proteins | sample WorMetmaBAHAMAS1_FD_187390 | JGI IMG/M metagenome (GOLD analysis project Ga0209782, IMG submission 187390) | Marine gutless worms symbiont microbial communities from Max Planck institute for Marine Microbiology, Germany - Inanidrilus... | ecosystem: Host-associated > Annelida > Digestive system >...
CACCGGAAGTACGAGTTGTAGCGGTCGCGGTCGCCGCCGACCGCGACCGCTACAACTCGTACTTCCGGTGGCGCAGCGTCGGCGCGTACATCGACACCAAGTTCTGGTGTCGGCTGTGTGCGCTGCTGCACGAGACCCGCCGCTCGGGCCGACACAGCGTCTACGACCGTCTCGACGATTGGTGGCGAGGTCGTGGCGCCTGTGTCGACGGCATGGCGGCGGCGGCCGGCAACAGGTGGACGTCGTGGCGTGACTTGACGGACCTGCCCGACCTACTCAGTACGGCGTTCCACCGTCAGTGGACCGACAGCAGTGCACACGACGAACGTCGCCGATCAGCATCCTCGCACATCTAACATCTCTTCATCCAGTATTATGACGCACGAGTGAAGCAACGGTGACGCTTTTAGGGAAGGAACGTCGTACCTACCCTGTAAAAATATGCGTCATCATATCCACGGACATTTTGTGCCGATTTTTCCATATAGGCCTACGCTTGCATCTGTAAATTGACGCAATAATGAAGCCCGGCCCCACGTGCCAAAAAATAGGCCTATCCGTGAAATGGACAAACGGATATGTTTTACAGTGTAGGGGGCGTTGCCACAGGATGAACCCCATGGGGTTCACACGTCCACCACACTTTTGCCAGAGGGTGTCCTGAGACTGTGACACTGATGCACGTCGATCAGTTTATATATGTGACTGGGCGAGACCGTCATCTTCAACTGCTTTCAAGTACAGTACCACAGTCTATGTACATTATTGTGTTGTCCACGTATATTCCTAGTCACTTATGAACAGATACTGGATAATCTACATTTTCCAAAATATGGGATTTACTATGGTTTGAAACAGAGTCATACATGATTTCCTGTTAGTTTTGTACACTGCACGTCAAATCCTCAGTGAGATGACAACGTCCAGTTCATCACTGACAATTTGAAGCACAAGACCAGATTAAATATGCATAAACATACATGCATAAACGCATAAACATATACATAAATCAGCTTTTATAATCTTGAGATTATATTCATAGGCAAGTTCCAGTAATTCAGCATCACAGGTAAAATGTTACTTAGATTAATCTACAAACATGTCAACAAAAGAAAAAATACGAGTCTAAGTAGCTTGTCATTTGTGTGATACAGATGAGATGAATAGCTTTACTGTCTGTGGTGATCACAGTAAGTTGAGTATACTGTCCCAGACAATGTAATTATAACAGGTCACTTCATGACCAGTGAAGATGTAGTAAAGATGTTATGCATAACTAGAAAGCAGTCAGAGAATAAAGCAACCAAAGGTCAATGTTCAGAAACACAAAAAAAACGACACATAAATAAGGCAGGCAGTGAGCATATAAACTACTGACATAACAGACGGCACTAATCATAAAATAAATAAAGCAACTGGTCTGAGATGCGGATGAGAATATCAATCGGTTTTACATACATGTGCATAAATGTAAAAAGCACCAGAAACTATGAACTGATTTTAAGTACTACCACACTACCACCACCACCAGCAGCAGCATCTTCACTTTCAACATAAACATGGTGAGCCGTTTCCGTGGATTTCTTCCTCCAACTGCTACACGTATCTACTGGAGGACAAGTGGCAGAGGTTTTTGTGGGCTGGATGCCTTTACTTTACCAGCGCATTAGAGGTTGATAACTTTATGCGCTATATAAATCCACTTACTTACTTACTTTACTGTTTCACCCAGCCAAAAGTGCATAAGCACGATGGAAGACAATCCACTCCAATGGCCTTGTTTTCGTTCATTCACCATCAGACTACCTGAGTAAAAGAGGCGATCCTCCATTCACGCGGATGGATCTCTGACACTAGTATGCTAATATCTGTTAGTTTTAGTAGCCCCACCACCAGCATTGCCGCCATTTTAATTGTTGTTTCAAAAATTAACCCGGATGGTCTTACGTCGGATTGCATGATCCATACTTAACTTAAGTAGTCCTTAAATCTCCATGCATTTCAATGGAGATTTAAGGACTACTTAAGTCAAGTATGGATGGTGCAACCCGACCTTAGCTCTGCCTCCATCAATTCCAAAAAAATCAAAAAAGCTAAATCACACTGTAAGCTAGTCGGTGACTGAACGCAGTTGGTCCAAGCGAACGCGGACGATGTACGGCTCACGGAATGAACCGATATACAGAGTTCCAGCGTCGTCTTCCACTTCGCTCGGATAACGAACCTTCTCGCCGGTCATGTCCATGAGTGCACGGACAATGTCTCCACGGCCATTCAGCTCCAGCAGCATTGCAGTCGGCGGCGGCAACACCCACTCCACTGGAACCTGTATATAGTGTTCATAATTCAAATGCATTTTCTTTTCACAGCTTGCATCATATTAGCATACTAGTGTCAGAGATCCACAGTACTGTTCCACAATCGTATCTGTTCACCATCATCATCTACTTTGAATCATACGTCAAAGATATATGGATAAATTAGAAACTACATCAAAAAGTACAAATTCCACTACACACAGAGAGACATTGAACAGAACAGAAGATTACAAAAAAACACATCGTATTAACAAGTTTAAAATAAATTCATATTAATACATAAAGGTCTAAAATAATATTCAATATAAGGCTAGCAAAACATGTATAGAACCTTACGGACACAGAACCTATTTATTTTTGTGAAACTATCAATTCCAAGATGTTGCAATATAAATATCAACTACTTGTGTGATTAAACACACTAATTGTATAAAATTTACAGCATATGAATAAACAAAATTTCTCAGTAGATTAACAGTACTAAACAAATCTCTGTGACAGAAACAAATAGACACTACTATAAAGTGACATTAACACAAAAGTGATATTCATGTGTTATGTATGTCTGAAGGACCACTAAGACTATAGTGCAGTACCGAAGTGGTGAAATATTGATCTAAATATCTAAACTCAAGGTGATTACTAAAACTCAAGTATCAAACTGCTTAACTGCTAAACAACAGATACAATTTGTGTAATAAATATTCCCAAATTTTTGAATTAACACAAGGAACTTTTGAAATTTGTAGTTTACAAAACATATAACTTGGACAGATTTCTTTATGAGGAAAACTCTTACTTACTTTTGATATAATCCACCTTATCCACGGACGCTGAGCAGTGAAATCCAATAAATTAAATTTTCCATCGTAGCGTGTAAAGCCACAAGCAATCCAGTAACCGCCCGTTGAACTCCGTCTAATATTATCAGGTAAGCACGGTAAATTCTCCACAAAGACCTCAGCATGTCCGGCCTTGATGCCTTTGAGATGATACCTAATGTACCAGATACACATGCAGTCTAATTCAATATAACGCTAAAACTTTTAGTAGATTAATATTTTAAAAATAGGCATTAACTTCTATTAGGCTGCTAGGCTCGAGCCCCATTCCACATTTTAATTCCTAGGATTTCCAGCTTCTGAGCCTACTCCCACTTTTTGTCACATGCAACACCTTATATGAAGCTGTCTTCCAGTGTTAACAAATTATAAAATAATGCCAGATGACATCTATGCCAATCAGACCATCAGTTTCATTCAAATAGAGCAACAGAAGATGCAAGCTGTGAAAAGAAAATGCATTTGAATTTTGAACACTATATACATACATACATACCTACATGTATTTATAATGCGCACAGTGGTCAAACTCGAGGCTTGAATCTGAGGTGCGGGCAGTTGCTAGGTGGCAAAAGAGACATGTTAACACCCAATAAATAGCTAGGTTTTAAGGTGGGACATAGACTGTCTCTCTCCCTCAGGACTGAGTTCACTGACTCACAAACCATTTCTTCTGAGTGTATCGATTTTTGTTAGTAGTTTTTTTCCTTTATTTTTCTGTTGTTTTTTGGTTCCGTGCAGTAGATTAAGCTAGCTTGTGCCAGCTTTTGAGTCCATGCTAATTTCTGACATCTTATCACATCATATCTTACGGAGTGAAACCAAGCTAATTTTTACTGCACAATTATTGCAGAACTTTTTGCCTTCAGTCAGTGCATTAATGCTGTCGTTGAGCATCAGGAATGGCATCTGGCCTGTAAAAAACTGAGCGGTGGGGTGCTGGTGTGGTTATCTGTATGGAGAAAGGTGCAGACTTGCAAATGGCCCAGCTGATGCCACTGACACTCACTGTCTCTTGCTTCAGTAAAATCCAGATTGACTTTACCTTTCTGATAGCAGCTTACCCAGGTAGTCTCGGACAAAAAGCGGTTAAATAGGTGTATGTAATTGCAGAACTTTTTGGGTAAATGGCCAAATATCTGCTGCAGTGAAAAATGTCTCAGGTACACCATTTGTGTCTGATGAGAAGCTCGCATTAGTGCACTTAGTTTTTTGCAAAAGCCATAAATAAATATAGCCTTTTCACTACCGGTATCAACTAACATCAAACCAAAACAACAGTATATAACATAGGTTTTTACATACTATATAGTATGTGTTGTTGGTCGAGCAGTTTGACTTGACTGTATTAAAGAAATTATTATTATTAGTAGTAGTAGTAGGGTCACCCTACACTAAAAACAGGTGCAATATATTGTGACGAAAATAAAGCCAGATATAAAAGGTGTAGGTGTAAACTCTTCCGCAAATGCTGCTTTATGTAAAAAGTAACACTTAAAATAATGACCAAATGTGAAAATAAACATAAACTAACTTCATAATTCGAAATCTAGTTGACTCGGACACAAGGACAAAGTCGCCATATCGCGACAGCTGAACGCCGTTGGCAAAATGTAAGTCTTTCAGTAGAACTTCTGTGGAATTGTGTAATATATCATAGCGAAGTAATCTGTAAACACAATTGCCTCAACAAGTCGAGCACATATCACTACAACGAGCCACAATCGCGCTTGTGGCTCGTGTATTGAGCTGAAGCGCATCTGTGCTTCACGCAATTATGGCCTCACGAAAAAAGTGCGATTGTGGCCTGTGTATCATGCTAGTGACACAGACAGACTGTCCAATTATTATAATATAGATTATACGGTTCAGACCGTGTGTTAACTCAAAATAAGCATCATTCCACTAGAGATGACCTGAACCATGTTTATTGGCATCAAAAATAACAAATGTAGCATTCTTTTAATCCATCAAAAAATGACAGAATCAGTTTCGCTGTCCTTTTCAATCAATCAAAGACAAAAATTCACTTTATGTCATTCTGAAAACTAAAATGTCGACTGCTGCAACAGAAAATGACAGATTTTGTATGTCTGCCAATGTTGACATGTAGCTGGTTGTCACTGGCATGGTAACAATTTGACCCCCCCCCACTGTCAACTTGTCTAAATTAAAATATTACATTCATATTGCACAGTGCACAATCATCCCAGCTTAGTGTACTGTAATTCTGTAAATATATAAACACAAACTAAAGGTGTTTCATAATTAGACAGTATCACAGATGAGCTAGAACTCATTGAAAACTTCTCATCTTGTGACAGCAAACTTTACAGATGATGCTAACCTTTGAATGTGACCTACATACATTCACGGTAAACCAGTAGACCAACTACCTAGATCAAAGATTAATGAGTTAAAAAATGAGTCTGGAAACACAGACAAACATACACAGGCCAGACCAATTGCTCTGTCTGAACCACTAAAGTGGCCAGTATAACTCTCAAATCTTGGATTCTGGAGACTGCCGCCATGAGATTCTGGCCAGTTATCAAATGAGCAATATCAGTAAACCGATGATATATGTCAACAAACTGATTCCAACCTTCCAGCAGCACGCCCGTCAAGAACGTCGAGAAAGAAATCGCGACGCTGATAACCAGACGAGTCAGTGAAATAAATATTGCCATCACTGTCGATGTCAAGGTCGTTCATGAAGCGCAACGGACGGCCGTCTATCTCAACAGTCGATGGAAGCAGAAGATGAGTATCGCCTGTATCAAACCAAAACATTTCTTAAACTTCAACTTTCCAACAAAGTTTGTTTGTTTAGGCCAGATTCAAAACTTTCCTTTGCGACGAAAGGACATCTGAATACTGATCTTCCAGCAATACAAAACAGCCCAACTTCTTTGCTTTGCTTCTTTTTATCGCATTTCAAAATGCTAGCTTCCTTCCACTACTGTACAACTTGAAAGACGAAATATTATAGGATGTAATGCAACAGAGCTTCATGTAATTTGTAACTGTGTGTAAAGCATGCCATGCAGATCATCTCTCTTATGCACACATGAAATATCGCAAAAATACCGTAGACCACTGACATATTGGCTTGGTGAGGCAATTGCTGGAATTATTTAAACTAAATCTGCTAAAAGATCAATATTCTAACATTTTCAGTCTACCTACCTGTGGTTCCAGTTCCTTTGAATTCCTAAAATTCCCCCTTGGTTGGAACCCTGGTCTAATCAACTATAATAAACCAACGAGTGTCTGAAAATAAAAGTCTGTAAGCTGTCCAACAAAGCCTTATCATCAGGTATATAAATGATATTCAGCTAACAAGATTTCAGTGACTTTTCTGGTGTCATACGTATACACTGCATATGACAAGCCATTGGTTGAGGTCACTCCAGATTGACGCTTTGGTCCAAGCCAACTATGTGTTAACGATGACGATGACAAATTGATAACATATGACAACAACATCGAAACAAAAAAATGACATAAACCATATCACAATGAGCCTCTTATACTTGTCAAAGCTTAGAGAGATTTCTATATGAAACTAAACAATAATTATAAAAGTTACGGTATTAAGCTGTCCAGTTTCTGATTTCTTCACTAAATTTTAGCACAAAAAAATTATGGTACAGTATGTTTTATCAACAAGCACAACTGTGTTCTATCGAACTCAGGTCTGTCCAATGCATACCGCTAAAAATCAAACAAAAAAGTGAGAACAGTTTACAGACCAGTGGCCACGTTGATCTTGTACATGCCGAGATACGTATCCAATACAATCAGATAACCGTCAGCATCCAATCGCATGCCCAGTGGTCGGCCACAAGTTGGCTCATTTTCATAGCCACCTTCATTAACATCACATGTGATCACACACTGCTAAAAAGAAAAAAATAAATCTTATACATCAGTTAGCAGTAACTAGACTTACGAAATACAGCAATTTCAGTCGTTAAAATGTGACATTTCCCATGCACATGCTGACATTAAAAAAAATTTATTCTTTATTCATTTTTGAGTTTTTGTACGTCACAGTGTCAATAACTTTTATATAAAAGTAACTTACATTTATTGCAGTCCATTGGACAGAATCAATCAAAATTTATTTTTTGAGCAATAATGAAAAAAAAATTTTACGAGCACTCAAAAGGCTGCCAGAGATGCATTATGCTCATTAAGCTGGCTGCCTAAACAATTCAAAAGCATTGTCCTAGGTGCCATTTTAGTGCCCTTGATTGGCAATTGGCATCTACTGACTCTGGCACTAAGAGCCTACTACATGTATTCAGGTCATGTTCTAGGCTGTTTCTGTCTCACTAACTCTCTGATGAATAGCTATATCAACTAGCACATCAATATCTGTATGACCTAGAATTATGTGTACCATAAAAACTTAAAAAACACATTGTCATAAACAGAATTTTACACATAAATGAAGACTCCAAGCCATACATACCACATGGTGGTTTTCCCAAAGCAGCAAGAGTCGTCAGTTCGCCTTTATATATGTGTAAAACTTTCCCATCACTAGTTCCAGTATACAGATGACCTGCGTTGCATACACGTCACTTTTAACTATTTCAACAACTTTACTACTAGTAATAACAGATCTCTGTTTCACCAAGCACGTAACAAATTCACACTAAAACACGTTAAAACTGCATACAGAATAACTGATTTCTGTTACAATTAAATTATCTACATCAAAAAAGTGTGCTATTTATTATCGTCACATTTTGACTTTTGTGAATTACTCATCGTAAGAATCAACTACTAGTGACCAATCAGGCATTTATTAAAATTTTACACTAACAACAACCACACTTGATTGCTATGCATATTCTTCATAAAATACATGTACCAGCTCTACAATGTTATTTAGCAAAACAATAATAGCACAACACATGTGTATAATAACCAAGTGAGCTCTTCGGCCTTAGCAATAATAATAAGAATCGTTAAAAAACATAACACACCATGATCAAAGACGATGGATTCTGGTCCAAGAACCTGACCTTCATACAACCTCTCGGCTATATGCAGATGGTTGTTTGGATTGAGAGCTCCCTCAAGTCGGGGTGGATCTGGCAAACTGCACAAGTATAATACATCACGATCCATACCAGTGCTTACCAACCACATTTTTATCAGTGACTGAAGACCGTTCTGTTCCGGTCGTCGTTCCCTGATATGATCTGACAATGAACTGTGCTTTATCTACATGCCCGTCGCTCAATGCTGCTATGTCATCAAGTACTGGCTGCTACAAACCGATTCTGTTAACATTGTACAGTGGTCTTGCAGCAGCAATGCGATAATGCCACCTTAATAATATGCATTTCCTACTACTACTACTACTACTACTACTACTACCCATCTCATTACTACGTGGGCTCAATACAGAGGAATTTCACTTACTGACCAACATCGATACCACTAATCCAAACAACCACATATAGCTATACTTTAAAGACAGCAGCACCATTCTGGTACCTACTCTAGTTGATTACTAGTACATAACATGTCCAAAACCGCATACTGATAACAGAACAATTGAACAATCAACCATTAGTTAAATGTTTTGATTTCTGACATCCGTTCGCAGCAATCTTAGACAACATCCCAAAAATGAGCTGGTCTAGAGCAGAAGCCAAGATTTAATGACATATATATATATCTCATTCTTAATGACATTGTCATCATCCATCATTGTAAAAATGGCTAATAACAAAAAGTAGAAATTTAAATACAAACTAAAATGGTCAACTATACTTAAGATACAGTAAAGGAAAAGTTCCACAGTTTTAGAACAGATCGTGGTACTGGTTCTGGACGACATCCATTCCACCGTGGATCGAATCGATGTTGGTCTACTTTAGTAGATCGGCACTGGTCCAACAGTACCAGTAATTAGTATTGGTGGCATGTCTCCTTTGATGTTGGCCAATTATTATCAGCATGTGTGGTCACTCTACATGCCATATTGGATCAGTACCTAGACGCACCAGTGCAGGTGTAGTAATGCCGCAGGACTAAATTACCAACTAATTACTACCACCCACCTGCTGCAGCAAACATGGCATGCTTCATCACCATCCACCACTAATGGACCAGGTACTGACTTAGTTGGTCCATAAAATGACTGAATAGGTCCGGTCCAATTTACCGTGAATCGTTCTAACTCTGTCCATGAACAACTACTGGTATACAATACGATACCAAATACTATAGTGCACTCAAAAGCTGAGTCAGAAACCGAACATAATAATGAGAAAACTAGAAACAAAAAAAACTGACATAAACCATATCACAAGCTGAGAGAGATTTCTATATGAAACTAAACAATAATTATAAAAGTTACGGTATTAAGCTGTCCAGTTTCTGATTTCTTCACTAAATTTTAGCACAAAAATTGTAATGCAATGTTATACAGTCAACACTATATATCATCATCAACAGTTCTTAAAACTAACAGATGTTTGATTCTTTATTATATATAGTTACTATCATAGACAAAAACATACCTGAATGCAACTGGCAATGAATTCTCGTCAGCTAGTAAGTTGAGGTAAATAACGAGAAATAACACAGGAGCCAAAAGAACCGAGATCACAGCTGTACACCAATGACTGCAATAACAACACACGAAACTGCAGATACTGCACAAATAACTTCAAAGTTCAATAGTTCATTAGTGCAAAAAGTGTTCATGTTATACCTGAAATAGGGTTAGGGCCTGGGTCTTATGAGTATACCTGTGATCCTTCAGGCTACTTACCTGTTAGCTAATCAATGCTCTGAAATAGTGATAAAAAACAATCAGTCACAAGAGTAGACACTGACAGCAAAAACAGTCTAGAATTACATCAGATACATGAGAAATAAAGAAAAAAATCTAATTTGTCATGTACCTTGAACGTGGTGAGCGAGCTTTATCATCTGGAAGACTTTCATCATTCTGATACGAATATTTCTGACGCTGTGAAGCAAAAGAACGCTGTCTTATGT
>Ga0209782_1002551_pt1 | contig 10192 bp, 4 predicted proteins | sample WorMetmaBAHAMAS1_FD_187390 | JGI IMG/M metagenome (GOLD analysis project Ga0209782, IMG submission 187390) | Marine gutless worms symbiont microbial communities from Max Planck institute for Marine Microbiology, Germany - Inanidrilus... | ecosystem: Host-associated > Annelida > Digestive system >...
TATACAGGGTTCTCACAGACTAAGCCAATGGCTGTTAACACAGGGCTGGCGCAACTGCGCCGCCTGCGACGGGAGGCCTACAGCATTAACGGGTATTGCCGTGTGGTGACTGGTGAGTGAACAATAACATCACTCCCACCACATTATTAATTCAGTAAAAAATTTTGGTGAAAATACTAAAGCCATTTGACAATGGTGTCGAGAGCAGTTAAGAGTGGAATTTGACAAAGGGAAAGGCTGAAAGGGCATGGATCCATCGCTGAATTTACCCAACTCATTTTGGTAGGCCTATCGTTTTGGGGGATGCGTTGAGATACTAAGAATGCAGCGACATTCGAACGACATTGAAAGCTTAGTAACCAAGTATAAAAAAACTCAAATTGTTGGATTTTGGGGTGAATTTGTGCGGAAACGACTGAGCACACCGAACTGTCTTGTGCGACATAGGATGCGCTCCGGCGCAGATATATGAGTATTGGTCCGGAACTTGCAAGATGACTGCTTCATTGTAAAAATCTCATCCCAATTTGTGAACTTATGCCTACTGTTTTCAGCTTTTCGACACTGCTACCGTCTTATTTAAATATAATGACATCAATGAAGCAAAGCGTTCACGGCAGACAAGGGTCGGTCTCTACAGCAGGGGTGGATGATGTCTCTCTCAGTCCAGAGCACCCTATTTTGCTTGGCATTTCTAATTTGATCGCAAGACAGCAAAGACACATAAATGTAATGTAACACGTCCTACGTAAGTACATGAACTTTAACAAGGATCACTTGACACAGCGCAGCACACCTCCGCCAGTGTGGTCACCGGCAGCAACAGGTGCGCTAAACTTAATCTTGCAAAACTTAAAGCAACTCCTCTGACTCGCAATAAATTTCACGAAAATACACACAACTTTTTGAGTTAAGCAGCTAACAATACTCATGGCGGAGTTAAAAAACGCTTGAATGAAGGAATTTCTGGCAGTGTTTAGGTAGCGAATAGCTAAGAGGTCTTTGAGGACTTTCTAGATAATATTTCAGCATTACATGTATATAAAAAACAGCACAGATGTGACTTGCTACATTGTGCAGTAAAAACCGGATTATGGTTAGGGACAGGTTAACTGTAGAGTATTAGTATGCTAATGTCAAATGTGGCTTCTACTTCAGTACTAATCTAGTTTTCACTCCACGAATTAGATTCCGCCATTCCGACTGACCAGTTTACTTATGCTTAGGTTAACTGGTTTTCATCATGCATTCAGTTATTACTGCAGATCCTTATCGGCGTTTGATAGTTCTCTTTGATAACTTGACTAACACTGTGGCATATATTAATCGTATCTACTATTCTTTGTCTTTGCTGTTAAAGTTAGTCAAATTATCAAAGAAAATTATCAAATGCCAATAAGGAACCTACAGGTATTAACTTATCTGCAGTATTAATAACTTCAGTATAATAACTGAATGTGTGATAAAAAAACAGTTAACCTAAGCATATGTAAAGTGGCAAGTTGGAATATGCATTCTTTCCGGCCAATAAACAGACAAAAATAATCTTGTTCCATATTTCAAATATTCAGCTTCAAACAACCGACAACAACTTGTGACAACTTTGTATCAATGCATTGTGAGCGAACACTTGCCATATCAAATGTTAAGCTGAATTTATAATGTAAAATAAATTTCTAAATATAAACGTGAACAAATACTACAACATACAATACATTTAAACATACAACACTGGCCATCCAGTTCATCACAACGCAGTTCACTGACACATTTTACTCCATAAATTGTTTAAATGCAGAACTGAACTAAAACACAAGTTCCATAACAATGAGTAACACAATAAAACGATTACATGAACAATGTAACTTTTCACAAGATAGCTGCCGATATTCACCATGTTGTACGAACAGTAAATCAACATGCATAGTCTCCAAAGATTACTACGTGAACTCAATACAAGTACAAATAAATTATGGCAAAAATGTAACCTACAGTAACACTTGCTAATAATCCAGTCCCTCCGTAGAATCTTCAAACGAAAAGTTTACATGCAAATTTGTAGTTAACATCCACACAGCCCTTCTGAGTTAATAATTAACAAAACCGAGCAAACGTCAACTGTAAAAGCTCGTAACTTTAATGTTACTTTACTGTGTACTGTTTGTAACTGGCTTCAAATCATCTGATACTGTGTGAAAAACTTGGGTTTGAAAATTGTCAGTCTTAGTCTTGAGAAAGTCTTATTTACATCTCTGCAGGAAAAATATTATCCATCTTGCCTACTGTTCCATTGTTCCTGCAAGGTTTCGATATACATGTACACCATGTTTCAAAAAATAGCCCCTTGAATTTGTTATCACAAGTTATCTGTTAGTGAAAAGATTTTTTAATGGTCTACATTCACAGCAGTAAAAGTTATGACCAGAAAGTCAAAGGGGCTGAAGTGCAGTATCTCCTACTAAATCATTGCTGCAGTACCAGCAAATATGTTCAAACAGATAAAAAGTATGTGTGCAGCATTTAAAACTGCACAATTTGTTAGACAGCACTAACTAATAACAACACTAACTAATAAAAAATCAACAGCTGCAAATTACATTTCATAATAATTGTGCATATTAGAACAGTATGCCTCCAGCACTAATACCTGGCTGTGCACACAATGGTAACTGTAACGCATTGGCCTGGCGCCAGTCTGTCCAATCTGCAGTTACAATGGTGACATGTAACTACTAAGTATGAGACAGTGAGTGAGTTGGACCGATGCATGCCAGTTATCTAGAGGGCTGTGGCAGTGGAAGCGTGCAGTGACATAAGCCACACCCAATACTTCGCCCCCGTGTTATTCTTACGTTTTTCTATATATCCAGATAGCAGTGTCACCGCAGCAACATGCACGGGCTAACACCCCTACTGTACAGACTGGTTACGTCATATTAACTGATGGTGGGTGACAGCACTACGGACGATTTAATTGACGAACTGCCGGTGGAAAAACGACATCTGAGTAAATTGATCATTATCTGCCGGATTTAATGCCAGATTAAATTAACTGGAGATTAATTTGCTGTGGAAAATACGGACCTAAACAAGTTCTTCGTGCAAAGGGTGCCCGATACAGCCAGCGATGCTTCAGCGCTTCAGTTCTTGTTAGCCATCGACTTTGCCAAACCCTCCCAAACAAGCATAGAACTGTGCAGTTTGCATATACTGTGGATTCTCACAAAACATTCTACAGCTGTAGCACGAAAGAATGGACTTGCAACATAACAAAAATTACAGTATTAAAATGCGTCTGACTTGTCGTCAACACAACAATTAAATACACATACCATAAAACATAAGCGTACACGTTACATGCAACGAACTCAATCCATTGCCCTACTGCATACAATCACAGGCCACATGCATTCTCTTTACCAATCTAGGTATACGAAAAACTAAAGTTAACTAAGATATTGCCTAAAATTACAGCTCTTTAGTTCATCATTTAGTAGTGGTCTAATTAGTTCACTGATACAGGACTAAGTCGCACGACCAAAAATCTTTTGCATCTGGTTTTGACAGACTTCACACATAAACTGTCCCAAAACATGTCACAACAGTCTGGCATGCTATTAACTTTTACATACATGTATGGAGTTTTTTTTTGGCAGAAATGTTAATGAGATAGTAAGCTATTAAAAGATGCATAATTTACTCACTTCACTTAATTAGTTCGTTTGCCCTATCTGGTGAAATGCAAAATTGCACCTTTTCTCTCACATGCTGTATTACCTCATTGCCAAACTTCAATCAGCTGCTGGCTCAATTTAGTCCGTATGTTACTCACAACTGATGCTAATGCTGACCTTTCCTATTTCCTTTCCTGTATGACCTGTGTGGTGCATAGTCGATCATTCTGACATTGAAGGATGGTTTTACTGTGACCAGGTGACATTTGTGTTTCTATTGATAAAACAACACACAGCATTTAGCTGAAAAGACGATATAGTTTCCCTGTCTGGCCAGATAGTGCAGAAACATTAATTATGTAAGGTGAGATAATAAAGCATCTTTTGATTGCATATTTTGACCATCACCACTTAACTGCTAATTAAATGTATATCTCATTGGCGATTTAATGACTACTTAAAGTTAAGTGGCTAAGTGACGATTTAAGTGAGGTTGGTGCAACCCGCCGTAAAGGCCCGTTTTTCATGACCTACCAGAACCTACCAGGTAGGTGTTTGGTATGTAAACATGGTAGTCACATGATTAATATACCGAAAGCTGACTGGCCTAGCATGAAAAATAAACAACTAACAGCCACGCCGTGTTAGGTTCTGCTAGGTCATGAAAAACGGGCCTTAAGACAGAATTGTTCATGAAACATAGTTAAACAATGCAACTGACAGTACCGTACATGAGGAATGATGGAACAATCATTAACAGTAATTGTAACAAAGCATATTTTGGTATGCCTAATTAATCTTTTGTACGTGCAAATTACACCGACTACTCAATAAAAATGTATCATGCTAAGTGGCAACATAACTAACTGATTCAGCATACCTTAATGTACTTCATTCCTGCTCACGACTACCATAATTAATCCAGCTCACAGAAAATAAAAGCAGTTTGGATGTATTTATTTATTTATTGAATTACTGGACCTAAGGCTTTGCAACAGACAAAAATGACTGGCTGGAATTCCATTCTCAAATCTGATGCAAAAACTTACCACGATAACTTGTTGGGAGGTCTTCCCATAACAGACACTGCAGTCCATATGCAGCATGGTCTCATTTCTAGGACAACGCAGGAAAGCTGGCACCGGAAAGGTAAATTAATCACTAGAGATATTAATAAAGCACAAGATGATAGGGTAGCACTGACATCACCATGATCAGCTATACCACACACAAATCCTCTGCACCTTGCTAAAGATAGATAACCACTTAAGCACCTCATTTTTACAGGTTGGTGGTTTCCTGATGACCAACCAATAGTGCTATAGCACTGAATGCAAGTGCTCCAGCAAAGTTGCTTTTAATTAAATTCAAGAATGGCAAATTATTCAAATTTCAGAGATAGTAGTGACATTTCCAACGCACGTTACTGACAGTGACATTCGCAAGATATCACAACAGTGACGGACACAGGTATAGTCCGCGGTCATGTGATCACGATGGTCATCATCGATACAACTGAGGCTACATTCATTTCTTTTACTGCAAGCATGTGCTCACATGGTGTCGATTCTTTATTGTGCTAGACTTTGCAGTCGAGTTATCAAAATTTCATTAGATTTGAGTGTACATGTTATACCAAGAAGTTTATATGAAATTAATACTGTACAACTTCGGTGTGCTCAGTCATTTCCGCACAAATTCCCCAAAAATCCAACAATTCGACATCTTCATACTTGGTTACTTTAAGCTTTCAAGGTCGTTTGAAGGTCACTTGATTCTTTGTTGGAATTGATTCATTACACTAGTTTATAGTCAAAAGATCACAGGTCAGACAATGGTCAGAAAGAAATGATTTTAACCGCAGAAGGAAGTCATATGCAGTTCACAGTTTGCAAAAGTCTTCGTGGAAGTAAAACTAGCTGTGCAATTTTGATGTCAAACAAAGTAGCTTAAGGTCGAAAACCCTTAAACATTCAAATGTACAAAATATATCAAGACAGTCCCAAAGTGCCAAGTATCAACAAAGAATGATGAACAACACTGTCAGCCACCATAAATAAAATAAAAAGAAGTTTCATCACTCCTACAAAATTTTACATAATTATTCTCAACATAATATACAGGGTGTCCCAAAAAATTTGGCACAATTTTTTTGTATGCCTTAACTTTATCAAATATTAACCGATTTACGAAGTTATTTCACTGTCAGAATGAGAAGGAAATTTGTAATAATATATTACTAAAAATCCCACCACACCTCAAGTGTGTCCTTCACTACCTTGTGAAATGTCCAGTATCTTAAAAGCAAATTTAAAAAGATACAACTTTTGTTACATTTTAAGAAATTAACAAATGGAAACATGTTTAGTGCCTCACTCATTGTCTAAAGTAACAGTCATATCCTGCAGTTTTTACATCAAATGTTCAATGTGTATGCCTTGCTGCTGGACAAGCCGGCGACAACACTGACCAATGGCATGATCAATGAAATGCTGTGATAGTTTGCTACAGTCAGTGACATTTAACAAGGTAGTGTAGCAACACACTTGAGGTGTGGTGAAATCTTTAGTGATGGTATTACTGCAAATTTTCTCCTAATACTGACAGGGAAACAATTTTGAAGATCGGTTAATATTTGATATAGTTATAAGTTGTACAAAAAATTGTGTCAATTTTCTGGGGCTACCCTGAATACTATACCAGTATGTACACACAAATTACGGTTCCTTTAACATACCTATTTTTGTATATCAAGCACAGATGAGCATGTGTCATATCTGTCTAAGTATCTGCCTAGAGTAACCTCTGGGACTGCTGGACACAGATATTTTTACATGACAATATCCTAACCAACAGCGTTGAAGACCTGAAGGCCATACAACATAATATGCAACGATAAGTAAACTATCATAACCAGACTTCCTAAGGGCCAATGTCTGCATTACAAAGCAAAGACATTATGCATGTTACACAAAGACATTCATCAATTGGGTCTCTTCATTCATTCTAAGTGATCTACTGTCACATGCTCTCCTATGCAAATGACCCACACTATCATATCATTCTGCGCAAGTACCTGCACACACATCTTACACACAATTTTAGCTTAGGCTTTGCTTCACAACAACATGATTTTGTTGCAGTACATAAAAGCTATCAACTACGCCATTTCTCGCCAGCTTTCTGTCAACCAAAGCCTACCACAACTATTGTAATTTCTAACCATAAAAATGGGGCAAATTTACACATTACATGTACTGCATTTATATCTACATAATGAACTGTTTATAAAATCAAAAAATGCACACAAAGACAAAAATTACGGCTTACAAGCATGCAGTTGCAGTTCCTACTGTATACAGTACACACACACATCACTCACATTATAAAAAGTCTTTAAAAAATTTAAAATCTAACACTTCTTTGGACAGATCGCATGTTCACATTGTACTCACCACCACCTTCCGGCTGGCCCCACACAATCAACCTGCACTGTTAGCATTTGACAGGCATTGTCTCCGCTAACTGAACAGTGGTATTTCATAGCATACAAATTCCTACAAAAAAACTAGTTAATGTCCATTGCTACACGTGACACCAACATTGGTTCAGAAATGTGAGCGTCATGCTGCTTAAGGTCGCTATATGGTTGATCTGAACCTAAAAAGTGTCTATGGTCATCATCATCAATGTCAGCTGCCACTGCCAATTTCATATTAGTCAAGTCTATTGCATTAGCTGGCGGTCCATCGAGTGTAGTTGTACTAACTACGTCGACGGGTTCACACGTCACATCTCTTAAGCATGTCTTTGCGCTATCACTTTCAGCGAACGACATATCTAACTCATCCACTTCATTGCTGCTGCTATCGGAAGACGACAAATCTGCAGTTGACCGTTCTAAATAATTTTCTGATTCTGCAGCCGCGGAGCTTGCATCACTGTTGTCATTGCCTACTGCCGAGCCATTATAAACGTCTGCTGAAGAACAGTCTTCTTCAGTTGAAACACCAACAGACGACTCCGATGAATCTGACTTCACTGCAATCTCACTGCCTATAGACACAAATTACAAAACAATATCTACGATACTGCACAACTACCATATTGTCAATAATATCGCTAGGCACACCGAGAAATGTCGATTTTTACCGCATATTTGAACGATAATGCTCAAACTCCACTTGGTCGATTTGTTGTCTATATGTTATACAAGCAAGTTTGCAACAAACATGGTGAAAAATCGAACCGATGGAGCTTAAGCCTTAGTGTATGCAGCACATGCAGCAGCGACTGTCGGAGGTGTGATAATCTATAGCCGTCGTCCAGGACACAGTTGATCGCAGTCAGCGACTGCAGTGGAGATTCTTTTCTAACTCCACAGCTGTGCATACAAAAAATGGGTCACGTGAGCAAAACCACACCCTTTTTAGGGGTGATTTGTCATTCCTTTGGCCACTCCTGATATAGTCTTCCTTTGTACAAAGTTCGAGAGCTCTAGCTTCAGCAATTCCTGATATATGAATGGGGCACCCAAAATTTAAAACGTGTCACGTGATGTAACCATGCCCCTTTCTGGGACGGTTTGTTGTCCGTCAACCAGTACACGAAATATGAAGTCTCTATGTTTACTCACCACGAAGATATGAAAAGGGACAAAAAATGCAAAAATTGGGGTGGTTTGGGGGGTTAGGGGTCACCCAAGGTCGTCGGAGACATAGCCCTTCGATAGAGCACATACGACTTCCTATTCGACTTTAATAGAAACTATGCGTCTATCTTGTACCATTTTCGAGTTATAGCACATTTTTCGTCAAAAGTGACGAATTTTAACCCAGCCCACCTGCATTTGTTGCCCCCGGAGGGGGTGATCCCGTTCGAATTTCGCAGTGATTTTTGGTGTCAGAAAACTAGAGTCATGGGGCTATCGTGTGGCGTTATTTGCGTGATCCTACGTTTAGCCGGTTTGATACAATATCGGAGTGTGACAGACACACACACACACACATATGGACAGACAGACAGACACGACGACGGCATATACTGCGCTTAGCATAGCGTCGCGCGGTAAAAACCTTTTAAAAAATCGGATTTCAGACAGCTGCAAATTCCACTTTGAACACTGATTATATCCGTTGTTGAAATATTGTGACTGCCAGTCTTTACAGAGTTGCAACAAGTTTTACATGCAGCAGAGAATTGCAGTCCGTTCCATATTTGATGCTTCTGCGTAAAAACAGGAAGTAAATATCCAATTTTAGAAATGTGTGAATGCTGAACCCAACTGGGTTATTTTAAGACCTTCTCAGTAGAGACTGTTAAGCAGAAATGTCCACGCCAACTTGGCAACTATGGAACAACAAGCATTATAATGGCAGCACACATGTAAATAAAAAGCAAGTTTGTTTTAACAGTGTTTTAAAAGGTTTCATATACACAGTAAAAACTACTATTTTATAAATGCATAATAGCCAACATTGTTTAATTTGGCGTACTTGCTAATATGTAGTATCGATTCTTCTTTTTGAACTAACAGACTACCGGACCACTTTGTAGTTTGTTGCCTTTTGATCTGGAGATGGGCCATTCTGACAATTGAAACCGGTCATTTTACCCCAAAACCCACCGAAACCAACTGTATATATGTGCCGTCGTTGTGAGTCTGTTCATCCATCACCCACCACAATTGGTGGCTTACTAAAATGGCTAAACATAAGTGTCCAGGGCATTGCCTAGTACAATTCAGAAACGATAATCGATTTCTGAAAATCGTAAATGAGAATAGTTTTGTTACAGTTCCCGAATATTTGTTTACAGTCAGTTTTGGCAGGTTTCAGGATTCGGTTGTTCTGAATGGCTCATCCCTATATCAAAAGGTAACAACAGTAGTAATTAACAAGGAGGCCACATTACAGACCGTCACATTTGTAAATATTGATTATTATGCATTTCTAAAAGAGTTAATAGCTCTTACCGTGTGAATAAAACCTTTTAAAACTTAAAGACAAACATGTTTTATTTAATTTTACATTGCGCACCACAATGCAGTTGTTTGGTTGTTGCTAAGTTGGTGTGGAAATTTCTGCCCGTCTCCCGAAACTAGCGTAAGTGCATGCGCATTGTGGCACGTTAATTTTCCCGCGGACATGTCTTAGAATAGCCAAAATTGGGTGGAAAACTAGCATCACTGCGCTGGTCATTATAGGATCGAAGTGACATAACTTATATCATTTACGGAAACATTTGCTTGAATAAATGCAAACTTCATTCTGTACAAATTTAGCGTACAGATGGTCATAGGTTTTGGCCAAAAAAACCTAGGTTTCGGACTGCTATGTACTCAGGAACAGACACAGGTTTCAGATTCCGGTTCAAATACCGTAACCATCTAATATATAAGTTTGTTTCCTTCCGTTTATCTGTTACCAATACACGGCCACAGTTTCCGGTGGATCTGTACCAAACTTGGCATGCGGCTTCCCCGTAATTTCTGGATGGTCATGGGACGATTCGTTAAG